>ENA-UEOI01000093-UEOI01000093.1-human-gut-metagenome-genome-assembly--contig:-NODE-93-length-103857-cov-14.223897_pt1 | contig 103857 bp, 84 predicted proteins | sample MGYA00242883_ERZ507882 | MGnify/ENA primary metagenome ERZ507882 (study PRJEB26167, sample SAMN06115502) | human gut metagenome | host: Homo sapiens | place: China:Chongqing | collected 2015-07-29...
TTCCAACTAGATTTCTGATCGCATCCCCTTGCCAGCTTCCCGCTTCCCGACCCGCCTCAAGCGTCCACCCTCGGAAAAACTTTTATCAATATAAAACCATTAACCACAGGAGATTGTTATGACCATCCCTCAGCTTCATATGTATGATTTGAAGACTGGCGAGTACACTGGCAGCCGTGATGCCACTCGGCGTCCCAATGGCGAGTATATGCTGGAGGCGACCGGTGCGACGCCCGTTGCTTTGCCTGCCGACATTCCTGCGGGGCACATCGCCCGCTGGACCGGGGACGCGTGGGAGGCGGTGGAAGACCATCGCCAGCATATGGACGAGCGCGGCCGCAAGGAAGGCGGGACGCCTTACTGGCTTCCCGGCGACACGTGGCGTTCCGAGCCCCGGTATACGGAGGAGCTTGGCCCGCTCCCTACGGAGGCGCTTTTGGCGAAGCCGGAAAAGTCGGCCGAGGAGCTGGCGCAAGAAGCGCAGGCGAAGATCAAGGGGCGGCTTGCGGCGCTTGACGCAAAGTACCTGACTCCCCGCACCCTTGCGGGCCTGGCCGTCGGCGACGAGTACGCCCTTGAGCAGTGGCGGGCGCATGAGGCCGAGGCCGAACCGTTCCGGATCCAGCTCGCGGCGCTGTAGACCTGCCTTCCTCCTGTACTGTATGCATTCCGTAAACAATACAGGAGGATCGCAATGGGGTTGCGTTTCGTGGAATATCGCCGTCGGCAATGGGTTCTCAGGTACCGTGATCCGTGGAGCGGCAAGCAGCGCATCAAGAGCTTTTCGACTGAAGGCGAGGCGCGGCAGTTCGAAGCCGTACAGGCCGAGATGCATATCCGCGAGCGGGAGCTGATGCGCCGGGCGAAGCGGCGCATGTCCTCGGCATCGGCGACAAAGGCCACGGTCGCGGAGCTCCTTGAGCGGTATGCGGGGACACTGGAAAACCCCACCACAAGGAGCACGACGACGCAGCATGCCGAACCGCTGACGGCCATTTTCGGCCACCGCCGGGCGCACTGCGTCACTTGCGACGATGTGCTGGCCTGGTGCGAAGTGCAGCGCCAGCGCGGGGTGGGGCAGTCCACCGTGCACCGCCGCGTGAGCATCCTGCGGGCGGCGTACGGATGGGCGGTACGGGCGCGTCTGCTGCTTTCCAACCCGTTGGTATCGCTGCGCATCGCCAAGCCCAAAGCCCAGCGTATCGCGCCGCCGTCCGTCAAGGAGGCGCGCCTGCTGTACGACGCGGCGGCCCCGCATATCCAGCGGGTCATCGTGCTCGGCATGGCGACCGGGGCGCGCATAGGCCCGAGCGAGCTTTTCCGGCTCCGCTGGTCCGATGTGGACGTCGGAACGGGCGTGATCAGGATGCCGAACGCGCACAAGGGGGCGGGGGAGGAATCCCGCGACGTGCCGATCCGGGACGACGTGCTTGGCCTGCTCAGGCGGTGGCACGCGGAGGACAGGCAGACCGGGTGCGCCTATGTCATTGCCTATAAAGGGCGCCCCGTCCGGAGCATTTCCAGCGGCTGGCACAACGCCCTGCGCCGGGCGGGCATCGCGCGGCGCATCAGGCCGTATGACTTGCGGCACGCCTTCGCCTCGCTGGCGCTTGTGTACGGGGCGGACATCAAATGTGTGGCGGAGACTATGGGGCACAAGAACATCACGATGCTCCTGAGCGTCTATCAGCATACCCTTTTCGAACAGCGCAGGCGGGCCGTCAACGCCGCGCCGGGGCTCTTTTCGGGCACGGGCGCGAAACGGGGCAAGAAAAAACGCCTCCCGCCCGGCAGGGGGAAGGAGGCCAGCGCGTTCTTCGAACCGGCCCCGGAACGCCGGGCGGCGCCTCCGCACGACGCGGCGGCCTCATGGGGCGTTGCCGCTTGCGTTTGCGCTGGAACCCGCGCGGCGGACAGGACGGATGCCGGGACTCCGGACGCACGGCAGCCGGACGGAAGCGGGGCGGGATGAGCGGGGATTCCCGGCGGGGTGGCCGTTTTGGCGCGTTGCCCCGCTTGCCTGAAGGTCCTTTGACGCCGGGGAAGCTTGCGGCGGCAGGGGCGGCTTGGGGCTGAACAGCCGCACGCCACATCTTGGAGCACCCGGGGCCTCCCGCTCAGGGGCCGCATTCGCCTCTTGCCGGGCTTTTCGGCCCCAAGCCGAGCCCTCACGCGGCGGGCCGTATGCCGGAATCCCCACGGCGGCCCGCTCCGCCAATGCGTTCATGCGGTCTCGGTTCGGACAGGGCGGGGCGTCAGCGCCGGGCCGGGGGAGGACAAAGGAGATAGGCAGCCGTCCCCATGCGGGGTCCACCTCATGCCCCGGCTGTTTTCGCTTGATCCCGCAAGGAGGCGATCAGCACCTGATACAGGCGTTCGGGGTCGATCGGTTTGGAGATGTGGCTGTTCATGCCCGCCGACAAGGCCGAAACAACATCTTCATGGAAGGCGTTGGCGGTCATGGCGATGATGGGGATCGCCTGCGATTCCGGCGAATGGGACGCGCGGATGGCGGCCGTTGCCGCGTAGCCGTCCAGCACAGGCATCTGGATATCCATGAGTATGGCGTCGAATGTTCCGGGGGCGGACGCCGTGAAGATGTCCACCGCTATCTGCCCGTTCTCGGCGCATGTGAAGGACACTCCCTTCATTTTGAGGATTTCCTCAGTGATTTCGCGGTTCAGATCGTTGTCTTCCACCAGCAGCACGTGACGGCCGCGCAAACTGGGCGCTTGGCCCTCCGTGCCCGGTTCCAGTTCCGCCGCAGCGGAGGCGGGTTTCTTTTGCGATACGGCGGAGAGCGTATGATAGAGGGCCGAAGAGAAGAGGGGCTTGGAAAGGAACGCGTTTGCCCCGGCCTCGCGCGCCCGCTGTTCGATGGACGTCCAGTCGTAGGCCGTAATAATGATGATCAGGGTTTCCGGCCCAACCACTTCGCGGATGCGGCGCGTGGCCTCGATGCCGTCCATCTCCGGCATTTTCCAGTCGATGAGGCAGACGTCATAGCCGTTGCCCCGTTCGTGGGCGTCCACGACCTGATCGAGCGCCTCCCGCGCCGTCAGGACCCACTTGGCCGCAATGCCCATCCGCCGCAGGAGGAGGGCCGCATATTCGCAGGTGTCGAGGTCGTCATCGACGACGAGCACTTTCATATCCCGCGCTATCTGCTCTTTTTTCTGGATATGGCCGTTGGGGGGGAGCGCAAGCGGGAGCTCGACGGTGAAGCACGAGCCTTCGTGCTCCTTGCTCCGTACCCCGATGGTGCCGTTCATGAGCGTGACAAGGTTGTGCGTGATGGCGAGCCCAAGCCCCGTCCCCCCGTACTTTTGTGAAATGGAACTGTCCGCCTGCTCAAAGGGTTTGAAGAGCCGCTTTTGGAAGGCTTCGCTCAACCCGATGCCGGTATCGCTTACGGTGAAGCGCATCAGCACGCCGCCGTTTTTGCGTTTCTGGCTGACCTCAAGCTTGATGGAGCCGCCTTCAGGCGTGAATTTCCTGGCGTTTGAGAGCAGGTTCAGCAGGATCTGGTTGATGCGCAGGGGGTCCCCCACCAGCCTTTCCTCTTCGATGCCGGACAGCGCCACGCTGAAGTGCTGCCCCTGCGATTCCGTCTGGGGATACATGATGGAGACGATGGAGTCGATCAGCTTGGGGAGATCGAATTCCTCGTGGTGGACGGCGAGTTTCCCGCTTTCTATCTTGGACATGTCCAAAACGTCGTTGAGCAGCGACATGAGGTGCTTGGAGGAAAAGCTGATCTTATGGAGGCAGTCGGCCACCCGCCCGTGGTTCTGGATATGGGCGGCGGCGACTGTCGCCATCCCGATGATGGCGTTCATGGGGGTGCGGATTTCGTGGCTCATGCGGGAAAGGAAGTCGCGTTTGGCCGTGTTGGCCTGCTGCGCGCTCTCCAGCGCGTCCTTGAGCGTTTGCCGCGTTTCCACCTCGCGGGTGCGATCCGACAGGGACACGACGTACCGGATGGTGCCCGCGTTTTCCTTTACCGGGTACAGGTGAAGGTGCATGAAGCGGTCTTCGCCGGTCAGGGTATCCTTCATCGAAAAGTCGCATCCCTTCGGCGCATCGAACGGAGCCAGCTTAGCGAAATCGTCAAGCACTTTCTGATTCGCTGCCGAAAGCCGGGAATGCAGGATGCTGATATCGTTGTTTCCAAGGCCGAGTATGCGGTCGGCGTTTCCGCTGACATACTCTATGCGCCTGTCCCGTACATGGTAAATGATGAAGACGTCGTCTATGTTGTTGCACAGGATATCGAACAGCTTTTCCCGGTATGCGATGGCCTGTCCGGCCTTTTTTTGAAGCCGGTAGAAAAAGAACGCCACGGTCAGGACAACGAGGATGAGGAAAAAGGAACCGGCCGTCGCCATGTTGACGGTAAGGGAAGACTGCCCTACGAATTCACGTATCTTACTGTTGGCAAAAGAGATAACCGTTTTGAGCGAATCCTCAAGCTCGATATAGGCGGGTTCCACATTGGCATCAATATAGGAAAGGATCTCCGTTTTCGAGTGTGAAGGGGAATAGGAAAGCCCTTCCAGCAAGGCATTGTGAAAGGCGTCCGTGGCATTGAAAAGCCTTTCTATATCTTTTTCAGGCCCCAGATACTTTTTTTTAATTTTATCCCTGTCCATATTTATTTTGAGGAAGCGCTCATGGACGATAAGGGCAAGTTTTTTCTTGTCGCTCGTTTCGCTGCTCAGAAGTTTCCGATAAAAGAACTTCGTATCAAGGGCTCGTGAATGTATTTCGCGGGCGGTATTGGATACGGTATAAGGATGTCTGTATGCGGTAGCAACTTTTTCTTTTGTCTCATAGAGCAGGAATGTACTCACTAAACAAAAAATGATAGATACTGCACATATTATCACTATTCACAGGAATGAATGACGCATATTTTGCATGGAGTCCCCTTGCCCTTCTCCTTGTCTTGTGCCCAATCATCAAAAGTATCATGGCGTTATCTTTTTAATATACACCGTAGCCATGATTTGTGCAACTCGTGAAATAATAAATGTATGAAACATTCCTGAAAAGAATAAAATAGTTTTAATAATAGTGAATTGTTATCCTTTTGGGGAAAGAGGCTGTTTGCCGCACCAAAAGATGCTATGAAATGAAAAACATACTATCCTGATAATGTGATATTTACTGTTTTTGGATAGTGGATATGAAATGGCGGATTATGTTCTGTCAGCGTGTCTTATTTCCGATATCCGGCAGGAGGTGATTGGGTAGAGGGCAAGTTGCCGGGTGCGCGGGGGCCGGGATAGGCCGGAGAGGGGGCCTCCCTTCAGGCCGTGGGGAGTAGGCATGGGATTGCGGGTGTACGCCATGCCGCCGTTCCTGAGGGGCACTCCCGCCGTGGGTCCGGACGGGCGGAGTTTGCCCGCTGTCCGGGGAGGCAGAGAGGGGCTGGCTGCGATCGCCGAAGTGCATCATGCCGCGCACGTCAGCCGTCGGCGTCCATTCTTCCCAGACGTGCTCGATGGCGTCTTGCAGCTCCAAGAAAAAGGAAGCACCCGCACGTTCCCTAGGCCGTGGGGTGCGGAGGCTGCATGAGCCTCGCCCTGAGCAAGGGAACGTGCGGGCGCACATTCGGGATGGCAAACCAGAGTGGCGGCAGGGCCATTCTGTGCCGAAGAAGGGCCTCGGGACGCCATCATATGGATAAGACTGGCCGCAAAACGGGCAACCAGTGGGCAAGCAAGGCCGGAAACGACAAAGAGGATACATACGCTATGGTATGTATCCTCTTGAAATCTATTGGTGCGCCAGGGAGGAATCGAACCCACGGCCCGCAGCTTAGAAGGCTGCTGCTCTATCCAACTGAGCTACTGGCGCAAATATGGCAGCGACAATCTATAAAGCAAGGCTTCCCCGAGGTCAAGCCTGATCTTGCGCGTTTTGCAAGGCTTGGGAAGGGCGGGCGGCATGGCCCGGAGCGGGCGGGGCATCCCGGCGAAGAATTCACGGGCGGAAAGGGGCGTCCGCCATTGCTTTCAGGTTGACTGTGGGCTATCCCCTCTGTACGCTTCGGCGCGTTTGGAGTATGGCCTTTACTTTTAGCGAATGAAACCAAGGAAAATTCATGCCCGCATACGGAGATCTCGTTATTATTGTTACCCCCAAGGGGAAGCGGAGCTTGCGCCGCGTTGATGAAAATCAGGACATGCACACGCAGGACGGCATCCTGCGCATGGCCGATGTGGTCGAAGCGCCGTTCGGTTCCGAAGTCTGCACGACGCTCGGCGTGCCGTACCGCATCCAGAAGCCCACGCTGAACGATATCGTCAAGGGCGTCAAACGCCAGACGCAGATCCTCTATCCCAAGGATATCGGGTATATCTGTATGCGTCTCGGCGTGGGGCCGAACCGCACGGTCATCGAAGCGGGCACCGGATCGGGCAGCCTGACCGTGGCCCTGTCGTGGTTCTCCGGCACGACCGGAAAGGTGCATACGTTCGAGGCCAGGGAGGAATTCCACAAGCTCGCCCGGAGGAACCTGGAGTGGGCGGGGGTGGGGCAGAACGTGACCATGCACTGTCAGGACATCGCGGAAGGCTTCGGCGACGTGACCGGCGCGGACGCCCTGTTCCTTGATGTGCGGACGCCGTGGGATTATTTGAAGCACATCCCCGCCGCCGTGACGCCCGGCGCTGCGCTGGCGTTCCTCCTGCCCACCGTGGATCAGGTCGGCAAGCTCCTCCTCGGGCTGGAGCAGGGGCCCTTCGACGACGTCGAAGTCTGCGAAATCCTCGTGCGCCGCTGGAAGCCCATCGCGGATCGCCTGCGCCCCGAAGACCGCATGGTGGCCCATACCGGTTTTCTCATTTTCGCCCGCCATCAGGAACGCTCGGCGAAGTGGGACGAATGCCGCACCGCGTCGCTCGGCACCCGTGAACGCAAGCAGGAAGCCGCGCGCCGTGAGCGTCTGGGGCTGGACGGCATGGAGACGGCCTCCGAACAGATCGACGAATAGCATTCCCATCGTATTATGAAAATAACAATCCAAAATCTTTCCAAGGCATTCGGCGGTCGGGACATCTTCTCCGACTTCTCTCTGGACATCGACTCCGGTGTCCGCTTGTGCGTGTGCGGGCCCAACGGCTGCGGCAAGTCGACGCTCATCCGTATGCTGGCGGACGCCGATGCCCCGGATTCCGGGCGCATCATCATGCCGCGCGGCTGCCGTGTGGGGTACGTGCAGCAGGATCTGGACGAGGCCGTGCTGGACACGCCGCTGCTCGAATGGGTGGTGGACGTCCTGCCGGACTGGCATGACTTCTGGTCCGCATGGGAAGCGGCGGCGGCCTCCAGGGACGAGGCCGCGATCGCGCGCCTCGGTGCGCGGCAGGCCGAGCTTGAGGCCCTGTACGGCTACAATCCCGAGCACAAGGCGCAGGCCGTGCTGTCCGGTCTGGGATTCGACGAGGGCAAGTGGCACCTGCCGATCAAGCAGCTGTCCGGCGGCTGGCGCGAGCGTGCAAAGCTGGCCCGGGTGCTGGTCGCCGGGGCCGACGTCCTGCTGCTCGACGAACCGACCAACCACCTCGACATCGAGGCGGTGGAATGGCTGGAAGATTTCCTCATGGATTACAAGGGGGCGCTGGTCTTCGTGGCCCACGACCGCGTGTTCATGGACCGGATCGGGACGCACGTGCTGTACCTCGGCGGCTCGAAACCTGTTTTCCGCAAGGCGACGTTCAGCCAGTTCGTGGAATTGCAGGAAGAGCTTGAGGAGCAGAGGGAACGCGAGGCCCAGCGCCTGAACGCCGAAATCGAGCGCAAGATGGATTTCGTGCGCCGTTTCGGGGCCAAGGCGACCAAGGCCCGCCAGGCCGGATCGCGCCAGAAGATGGCGAAGAAGCTTGAGAAGGAGCTGGAAGGCTTCCGCCCGGAAGCCAAGCGCAAGGAACTCAGCTTCAAGTGGCCCGAGCCGCCCAAGGCCGACAAGACCATCCTGTCCGTGGCCGATCTCGCGTTCGCCTTCCCGGACGGCGTGAGCCTCTGGCCTCCGCTGACGTTCACGATCTACCGTGGCCAGCGCATCGCCCTCGTGGGGCACAACGGCTGCGGCAAGTCGACGCTGCTCAAAATCCTCGCGGGCCGTCTGGAGCGCAAGGGCGGGACGCAGGTCATGGGCTCGCTGGTCAAGATGGGCTACTACAGCCAGCACCAGACGGAGCTCCTGAACAGCTCGGGCACGGTGCTCGGCGAAATCCGGCGGCTTTCCGATCCCCGGATGACGGAAGAGGAGCTCATGAGCGTCCTCGGGCTGTTCCTGCTCGGGCAGAACTACTTCGACCGGCAGGTGAGCAGCCTGTCCGGCGGCGAGCGCAGCCGCCTCGTACTGGCGTCGCTGTTCCTCGCGCGCGCCAACTTCCTTGTGCTCGACGAACCCACCAACCATCTGGATCTCGAAAGCCGCGAGGCGCTGGTCGAGGCGCTGAACGCCTTTGACGGGACGCTGCTGATGGTGGCCCACGACCGGTATCTGCTTTCGGAAGTGGCTGACGAGGCGTGGTCGATGGCCGGGGACGGGATCACCGTCTATAAGGAAGGGTTCGCCGAATACGACGTTGCGCGGCGCGCGGCGCTGGCGGCGTCCAAGGCCGGGAAGGAAAGGGAGAAGGACGCCGGGCGGAAGGCCGAGGGCCCCGTCCCCGGCAAGGCGCTGGACCGGGAAGAGCTGAAGCGCCTCAAGCGCGAGCAGGCCGAGCAGCGCAATGCCCTCTATAAGAAGATGCGCCCCAAGCAGGAGGCGTATGCCAAGCTGGAAACGCAGCTTGAGGCGTTGCTGACGGAGCAGTCGGACGTCGAGGCCGCGCTGGCCGACCCCGAGGTGTACGCCGACGGGAACAAAACGACGGAACTGCTGAAGAAGTTCAGCCAGTTGAAGGAATCAAGCGAACAGGCGCTGGAGAAGCTCGGCGAACTGGAAGCCGAGCTTGCGGAACTGGAAGCGCAGCGCGCCGCCTTGTCGATGAACGGCGGCGGGGATGAATTGTAGGCGTTCAGCCTGAAGAGTAAGGAGAATCTTGTGGCCAGAGAAATCACCGAGCGCCGCCGGGCCAAGCTGGAACGGGTACTGCGCTGGCGTCAGAAGGATCTGACGCTGGTGTTGGCGAATATTCACGATCCGCATAATGTTTCGGCCATCTACAGGAGCGCCGACGCGTTTGGGGTTGCGGCGCTGCACCTCTATTATACGGATACGGCGTTCCCGGAGCTCGGCAAGAAAAGTTCCGCGTCCGCCCGCAAGTGGGTGGAAAGCGTCCGGCACCGCAGCGCCGAGGAACTGTATGCGGCGCTCAAGGCGGGCGGGCATCAGATCCTCGCCACGAGCTGCACGCCGGAATCGAAGCCCCTCGGGGCCTACGACTTCACGAAGCCCACGGCGGTCATCATGGGCAACGAGCACAGCGGCGTTCCCGCCGAATTGAACTCGCTGGTGGACGGCGAGGTGTACATCCCGATGTACGGCATGATCCAGAGCTTCAACGTCTCCGTCGCCGCGGCCGTCATCCTGTCGGAAGCCTCGCGCCAGCGGGTGCAGGCGGGCATGTACGACCGCCCGAGCTACCCGCCGGACGAGCTCGCCGCCCGCCTCGAGGCATGGATAGAAAAATGAGCCGGGTCTGTCATTGACCTTTCTCCGTTCTATTGGGTAGAAGAGGGGGAAGGCTTGGGGAAAGCGGGTCCCCCGGCCCGATGGGAACGGTCGGAACATGTCCTGCAAGATGGGGAACTTCATGAATCTTCGCGTGTTCGCTTTGCTTGGCGTCCTGCTGCTTGCCGGGTGTTCGGGGCTGTCCGTGCGGCATCTCCCGAGCAATCCGTGGAAAAATGAGGCGTCCCAGAACATCCAGATGCGTTACCTCGCCTTCCAGTATCAGGTGATACCGGTGGGCAATGAGCTTGGAATCGTTGCGGAAGCCTATCCGGTCATCGACAAGCTGCCCGACTGGGCCTCGTGGTACGGCGAGATCATGCTGAGCGTCTACGTTTCGGACGAGTACGGCAGGGTCCTTGCCTCCAAGGACACCGTGCTGGTTCCCCGCCCGCTGAACCGCGAAGCCGGGCTCCCGCTTGAAGTCAGCCTCGATCTGGGGACGAACCGGCATCAGCCGCTTTCGATCTCCTTCGGATACCGTCTGGTGCTTACGGACACGCAGCCCGACGGCACGGCGGGGCGGCGGATGCTGGTATCGGAAAGGGCGCTCGAAAAATAGGCGTTCCGCATATGCCATACGGAAAGGGGCGGGCCGGTGTTGACGGCTTGCCCCTTTTTATGCGAGGAGAGGCGGCTGTTTGTCCCGGCGAGAGGGGCATCGTGATGCCGGGATGCCGTTTTTTGTGAAAACGGCCGTATCGTTTCGGATGGGGAAGGGGCTCAAAGGGGGCCGGGCAAGGGTTGGAAGGCCGGAAAGCGGCTGGCGGAAGGGTTTTTCGCGGTATCCGGCCCTGATTTTTGCTTGCCAGTGCTCTTATTTTTGAGTAACATTTTCCGATTCCATTGATATGGTCAGTGTTTTTGAGATGCTGTACCTCATACGAGCTTCCCGGTTTCGGCCGGAGGCTCGATTGCGCGTTTTTCCGGCATACCGCGTCCGCCGGAAGGCGCGATGCGGAGGGGGGAGCGTCCTTTGTTCACTTTTAAAAAGCGATATGCGGGGTTCTGAGATGTTCTCATTCATCGTGGTATTGGCTTGCGGGCTGTTCGCCCTCTACTATGCGTATGATACCTCCAAGCGCGTCTTCTCCGCCGGTACCGGCACGGAAGAAATGCAGAAGATTGCCGGCGCTATTCAGGAGGGCGCTCAGGCGTACCTGAACCGTCAGTACAAAACCATCGCCATCGTGGGCGTGATCGTGGCCGTGCTTCTGGCTTGGGCCCTTTCCGGCCTTGTGGCGCTGGGCTTCGTGCTTGGCGCGGTGCTGTCCGGCGTCGCCGGCTACATCGGCATGAACGTTTCCGTGCGTGCCAACATCCGTACCACTGAAGCCGCCCGCCAGGGCATGACCCCCGCCCTCAACGTGGCCTTCCAGGCCGGCGCCGTGACGGGGCTGCTGGTCGTGGGCCTCGGCCTGCTCGGCGTGGTCCTCTACTATGGCCTGCTGACCATGTTCGGCGTGGAACAGAAGACCATGCTTGAAGCCCTCGTGGCCCTCAGCTTCGGCGCTTCCCTCATCTCCATCTTCGCGCGTCTCGGCGGCGGCATCTTCACGAAGGGCGCCGACGTGGGCGCCGACCTCGTGGGCAAGGTCGAAGCCGGCATCCCCGAAGACGACCCGCGCAACCCCGCCGTCATCGCCGACAACGTGGGCGACAACGTGGGCGACTGCGCCGGTATGGCCGCCGACCTCTTTGAAACCTACGCCGTGACCGTGGTCGCCACCATGCTGCTCGCCGCCATCTACTTCACCGGTGAACTCCAGCACCTCATGATGATGTACCCCCTGCTCATCGGCGGCGTGTGCATCCTCGGCTCCGTGTTCGGCACCAAGTACGTCCGCCTCGGCTCCGACAACAACATCATGAAGGCCCTGTACCGTGGTCTGACCGTCGCCGCTCTGGCTTCCGCCGGTCTCATCATCGTCGTGACCTTCCTGCTGTTCTGGGGCGCTCCTGAAATGCAGATCCAGGGCAAGACCTTCGGCGTGGGCAACCTGCTGATGTGCTCCCTGACCGGCCTCGTGATCACCGCCGCGCTGGTGTGGATCACCGAGTACTACACCGCCACCGCGTTCCGCCCCGTCCGCAGCATCGCGCAGGCTTCCACCACCGGCCACGGCACCAACGTCATTCAGGGCCTCGCCGTGTCCATGGAATCCACCGCTCTGCCGGTCATCGTGATCTCCATCGGCATCCTGTTCTCCTACAGCAACGCCGGCCTGTTCGGCATCGCCATCGCCGCGACCACCATGCTCGCCCTCGCCGGCATGATCGTCGCCCTTGACGCCTACGGCCCCGTGACCGACAACGCCGGCGGCATCGCCGAAATGTCCAACCTGCCCGGCGACGTCCGCGAAGTCACCGACGCGCTTGACGCCGTGGGCAACACCACCAAGGCCGTGACCAAGGGCTACGCCATCGGTTCCGCCGCGCTCGCCGCTCTGGTGCTGTTCGCTTGCTACACCGAAGACCTCGGCCGCTTCTTCCCCAACCTGAACGTGTCCTTCTCCCTGCAGGATCCCTATGTCCTCGTCGGCCTGTTCATCGGCGGCCTGCTGCCGTACCTGTTCGGCGCCATGGGCATGATGGCCGTGGGCCGCGCCGGTTCCGCCGTCGTGGTTGAAGTGCGCCGCCAGTTCCGCGAAATCCCCGGCATCATGGAAGGCACCGCGAAGCCCAACTACGGCGCCGCCGTGGATATGCTGACCAAGGCCGCCATCCGCGAAATGATCATGCCCTCCATGCTCCCGGTCTTCGCCCCGATCATCGTGTACTTCATCATCGACGCCTTCGGCGGCCAGAGCGCGGCGTTCGCGACCCTCGGCGCCATGCTGATGGGCACCATCGTGACCGGCCTGTTCGTCGCCATCTCCATGACCTCCGGCGGCGGCGCGTGGGACAACGCGAAGAAGTACATTGAAGACGGCCACCACGGCGGCAAGGGTTCCGATGCGCACAAGGCCGCCGTTACCGGCGACACCGTGGGCGACCCCTACAAGGACACCGCTGGCCCGGCTGTTAACCCGATGATCAAGATCATCAACATTGTGGCTCTGCTGCTGCTTCAGGCCCTTGCCTAAGCCTTAGAGTCTCAGGTCCATTATCGCGAAGCGCCCCGGTGGGATTGACCGCCGGGGCGCTTTGTGTTTTTCATACAGGATAGCCATTCAGGAAGGGTCGTCATGCTGCATATCGGGTGTCACTTGTCCAGTTCCAAAGGGTACCGCCACATGGGGGAGGACGCGCTCTCCATCAATGCGGATACGTTCCAGTTTTTTACGCGAAACCCGAGGGGCAGCAAGGCCAAGAAGGCGGACCCCAAGGACGCGGAAGCCCTGTGCGGCCTGATGGAGGAGCACGCCTTCGCGCCCGTTCTGGGGCACGCGCCCTATACGCTGAACGCGTGTGCCCTTGATGAGGGGCTGCGGGCGTTCGCGCGGGACGCCATGCGCGAGGACGTGATGACGCTGGACACGTATCTGCCGCATATGCTGTATAATTTTCATCCCGGCAGCCATGTGGGGCAGGGGATCGACGCGGGCATGGCGCTCATCGTCGAACTGCTGGACGCGATCCTGCGTCCGGAGCAGACCACCCGCGTCCTGCTGGAAACCATGTCCGGCAAGGGGACCGAGGTCGGAAGCCGTTTCGAGGAGCTGGGGCATATCCTCCGCTCGGTATCGCTGGGTGACAAGATGGGCGTGTGCCTCGACACCTGCCACGTCTATTCGGCTGGATATGATATCGTCAACGATCTTGACGGGGTGCTGGAGCAGTTCGACCGGCATGTCGGGCTGGGCAAACTGTACGCCATCCACCTGAACGACAGCCTGATGCCCTTCGCCAGCCGCAAGGATCGCCACGCCCGCATCGGCGAAGGGACCATCGGGCTGGAGGCGATTGCGCGGATCATCAACCATCCCGCCTTGAGGCACTTGCCGTTCTATCTGGAAACGCCCAATGAGCTTCCCGGCTATGCCCATGAAATCAGCGTATTGCGGGCCGCATGGATTGAATGACGACGGATGCGGCGGCCCCCACGCCTTCTCCATCCATTGCGGGAGGCCGGCACGCCGCCTTGCCCCGGTCGGGTTCGCCCCACAAAAAGAGGTCAGCCCCCTTGACTTCGCGCTTTCGTGAAGCACTCTATACTTCGTTCACCGTGCGCTTTCGCACCGTCCATTCATCAGGGAGAATCATATGAAATTCACGTATTCCATTCCCACCAAGATCCTGTTCGGCCCCGGCAGCTTCAACGATCTCGCCACAACGCCCCTGCCGGGCAAGAAAGCGCTCGTCGTCATCACCGCCGGAAAATCCATGCGCGCGAACGGCTATCTCGATCGCCTCATCGACATGCTGGACAAGCAGGGCATCGGGCACGCGCTGTTCGACAAGATCCTGCCCAACCCGGTGCTCCGCCATGTCCATGAAGGCGCGGCGCTGGCCCGCGAGCAGGGCTGCGACTTCGTGATCGGCCTTGGCGGCGGCAGCTCCATCGACTCCGCGAAAAGCATTGCGGTCATGGCCAAAAACCCCGGCGACTACTGGGATTACATCTCCGGCGGCTCCGGCAAGGGGCAGCCGCTGGTGAACGGCGCCCTGCCCATCGTGGCGATTGCGACCACGGCGGGCACGGGCACGGAAGCCGACCCGTGGACCGTCATCACCAAAGAGGACACCAACGAGAAGATCGGCTTCGGCTGCGCGGAAACCTTCCCCGTGCTCTCCGTGGTGGACCCGGAAATGATGCTGACCATCCCGGCGCACCTGACCGCCTATCAGGGTTTTGACGCGTTGTTCCACGCCACGGAAGGGTATATCGCGAACGTCGCCACGCCGCTCAGCGACGCCTATGCGCTGAAAAGCATTGAACTCCTCGCCAAATATCTGCCCGCCGCCGTGAAGGACGGATCGGATCTGGAAGCCCGCACGCAGGTGGCGCTGGCAAGCACGCTTTCCGGCATGGTCGAGTCGACCTCCTGCTGCACGTCCGAACACGGCATGGAGCACGCCCTGAGCGCATTCTATCCGAAACTGCCGCACGGCGCGGGGCTGATCATGCTTTCCGAGGCGTACTATTCGTTCTTCGCCGACAAGTCCCCCGAACGGTTCACGGCTATGGCCAAGGCCATGGGCGTGGTGACGGGGCACCTGCCGGAGGCCGAGCGCCCGATGGCGTTCGTCAAGGCGCTTGTGGAATTGCAGAAGGCGTGCGGCGTCGACGGCCTGAAGATGTCCGACTACGGCATTACGAAGGAAGACATGGCCAAGTGCGCGGCCAACGCGCGGCATACGATGGGCGGGCTGTTCGAGCTTGATCCCTACGCGCTGTCGCTCGACGAAACCACGCAGATCATGATGAACGCCTACAAATAAGCGGGCGGGACACACAAAAAAAGCGCGGGCCATACCGCGCTTTTTTTGTGCCCATGCCGGACGTTGCGCCCCTGAACCCTATGGCGGTTCAAAGGGAATCGGTTTCACGGAACGCGCTGAACGGATTCGATCCGTACGGAATTTCTTGAAGGGCAGGGCGATCCCCTTCGGCGGACTTGAGGAAGGAAAAAAGTGTAAGCCTCCCCCTTCCCAACGCCTTCCCGCCCGTCCCCCAACAAGCCGCTAGCGGGTACCGGCTTGTTGCTTTTCGATCCAGACGAGGAGTTGCTTGCAGAAGGTTTCGATGGCCTCTTCCGTGATCTCCTTGCCTTCTGTGATGGTGTATTGGTTCATGAGCAGGGCGGGCGTCGCGTTTGTGAAGCCTTGCCGGGCGATTTCAAGCCCGCAGCCCACGCAGGTGATGCGGGCTTCGACAGCGTGCTGTTTCAGGTGGCGGCGCAATGACCGCTCGGTTTGCGCCATGCGCGGGCCGTTCAGATCCAGAATGCGGATATTGATTTCAGGCTGACTCATCAGAGCGATCCTTCACGTTGAGCGTTTCCCTCCGCTATAGCGCTTCGATGGGGCGTCCGCAACCGTCGGGGCTGGCGGCGGGACTTTCCACGCCGCCAGCCCCGGGATATCAGGCCTCCTGTTCCAAAGCCGGGGATTCGGACAGGGCGGAAACCGCGATCCAGCCTATCCACGAGAAGAGGAAGCCGATGAAGAAGGGCGGGATGCCCGCGGCTACGGAACCGAGCTGCGGCCCCCAGATGGAGGTGGGCCCGTAGGCGATCAGATACCAGGCGAGGCAGGAGAAGAACCCGCACGCGGCGCTGGCCCATGCTGCCCCGGCGTTGCGGCGTCCGAAGCGCACGAGGGCGACGTAGGGCACCAGCGCCATTGCGCCGACGATGCTCCAGCTGGTGGTGCAGAGCAGGGCGACGAGCTGCCCCTTGATCTGGGCGCAGCCGCCGCTGACGAGCACGCAGATGGCGATGCCGGCGAACCACGAAAGCCGGTTGCTGGGCCGCCCGCGCAGGTCTTCGGACAGGGCGGAAACCGCGATGTGGTAGATGCCGGTGGCCGTGGACAGCGAGGCGGAGACGATGGCCAGTACAAAGATGTGCAGGGCGAACTCGGGGAGCAGCATTTGGACGAGCTTGGGCATGACCTGATCGGGGCTGGCGACTTCGGGCAGGATAAGCCGGGAAAGCGCGGCCGCGAAGTAGGCCCCGCCCACGAGTACCGTCAGGATGAACATGGCGAGCGGCGTGGTTTTCTTGAGCTGGCGAGGATCGGCGATGGCGAAATGGCGCTGCATCATCTGCGGCTGGGCCCACACCGCGATGGAGGTCACGACGACCAGCGAGAGGATGAACAGCCCCCGTTCCCCGCCGGACAGGGAGACGAACCCGTTGTTGGCGAGATCGCTGGGGGGAAGGGCCGCCAGCGCCTGCATACCTTCCCACGGGCCGCCGACCTTGGAGAAGATGGCCCCCACGAGCATGAGCATACCCACGAGCATGACGACGCCCTGCATGGCTTCGGTGTAGAGGACGCCGCGCAGTCCGCCGATGAAGACGGTGAGCCCTACGATGATCGCCACCAGCCAGATGAGCGCCCAGACGGGCACGGGGAGGATCTCGGCCAGCAGGAGCGCCGCCCCCTTGATGACCGCCGAACCGTATACGCCGAGGAACAAGGCGAAAACAAAGGCCATCGCCCTTGTCAGGCTGGGCGAGCCGTGGCCGAGGCCGAGCAGCTGCGCCGGGGTGCGCGCGCCGAGGCGTTCCTGCCATTTGCGCGTTGGCCACGCCAGGAAGCGGTAGACGGCCCACGTCCCGAACCAGACGTTGCCCGCGGCCACGAGCAGCATTTGCAGGCCGTAGGCATGGGCGAGGCCGCCGAACCCGACGAGCGCCACCGCCGAGATGTAGGTGGCGACATAGGCGAAGGCCTGCACGCCGAATCCTACGGAGCCGCTGAGCACGGCGTCCTTGCTGCGTCCCTTATGCACCAGAAAGGCGAAGACCGCGAAGTAGCCGGCCCAGAGCAGGATCTCAGTCATGGTTGCGCTCCATCCGGCGTTTCGCCGGTTTCACATTGCGGAGGAGCCCGAACAGGGACATCGAAAAGGACACGAACATGGAAACGAGGGCGACTCCAACGGCTCCATCCATAGGCAGGTTGGTCAGGGCGGCAAGCATCACGGTTTCTCCCGGCGGTAAAAAGGTACAAAAAAAGCCACCGGCCCTTTGAGGTCGGTGGCTTGTCCTTACTGAACAAAGCTCAATGTGCTACGGAACGTCTCATTTACGCACAGCACATCCGATCCGGGGCCAGCAGATGGTGTCCCGAATAATAATAGTAAAAGTGCGCAAACGAAAAGATCATGGTATAACTCCGTGGAAGAGATGTTCCCACAAAAAGGGAGGCTCCGTCAAGGGGGCGGGGCCGCTTTTTTTGTCATTGCTTTCTTTCCCCGGAACAGGGATGCTGGACAAGCCAATCCCGGAGGCGGGCGAGTTCGGGGAGAAAGCGGGATTCCAGTTCCTTCACGGCGGCTTGGAGCGTTTCCGGCGAGTCGTCCCCCGCAAGCTGGCTCCTGCGCGCGAGCATGTCCATCCAGATGTGCCCGTCGAAGATGATCCGCCTCCGCCACGCGGCGGCGAGGACGGCGGGCGGGGTGGGCGTATCGGGAAGGTGCCCGGATGCCGCAAGATGGTCTTTCATCGCTTTCAGGCCCGCGTCGACGGCAAAACGCATACGGCGCACGGCCCCTTCCTGTTCAAGTCCGGAAAGTGGTGATAATAAAAAGGCTTCTTCCAAACGGCTCAACGTTTGGAGAAAATGTTGCAGAGAAGCCGAAGACGGCGTAAAAAGGGATGGCATTACTTTTCCTCTTGACAAGCCCGTAAAGCGGCTTAAACCGTTATTTCGCGCTGTACATCGGTTTTTCCATAGTGTAGTGGATTACTCGGTTTTCTGGCGTCGATAACGCGTTAGGAAAGCCGTTCATTTTTTGTAGAGCAGATTCGTTACAATGGAAAGGGGAATAGTGAATGAAATCTTCGCATTTGAGGATGCTGCTGCTTCTGGGGGCCTTGGGGCTTGCGTGTTCGCCGGAATCGGCCTTTTCTCAGGAGAAGGCCGCCGCTCAGGCATATGCGGGAAAAACGGTCACGGGGGAAGTGACCGTAAAGCAAACTGTTGAAGATACGTTGCAGTCGCACCGTGGCCTGAAGGTCATGCAGGAGAACCTTGACGTCGTCCGTCATGAGCTCCGCAGGGCCAAGGCGGGGTGGGGCCCGAGCGTCGACGCCGTGGGGCGTACCGGTGCCAGCCGGCTGAGCAATACGACGACGCGCCCTTTGAACGCCGATAAGGACATGTACGGGGCCAACAGCATCAGCCTTACGCTCACGCAGCCGCTGTGGGACGGTTTCGCCACGCGCAGCCGTGTCCGCACGGGCGAAGCGACGGTCGATTCCATGACCTACCGCGTCCTCGACAACGCCACGTCGTTCGCCCTGGACGCCATCATTGCCCATGTGGACCTGCTCCGCCGCCGCGAGATCCTGCAGCTTGCCAAGGATAACGTGAGGCAGCACGTGGAGATCCTGGACTCCCAGAAGGAGCGCGTGGAACTCGGGGCCGGCTCCTCCGCCGACGTGACCCAGACCAAAGGCCGCCTGGCCCGCGCCCAGAGCACGCTCACCGATGCCGAGGCCTCGCTCCGGGAAGGTGAGGCTTCCTACATCCGTTTGACCGGGAAGCCCGTGCCCGCTTCGCTGGCTGAAGTGTATGTCCCGGAACCCATGTATACCGGTTATGACGCCGTGATGGAGGTCGCCGACAAGAACAACCCGAAGCTGAAGGCCTATATGTCCGACATCAAGGCCGCGCGTGGGGAAAAGGAACTGGCCGAATCCGCCTACCATCCCAAAATCAATTTTGAAGTCGGCCCCTCCTACTCCGACCGCAGCGGCCCCGGCAGCCAGTGGACTTCCGGCGTGGACGCCGGGCTTGTCATGCGCTGGAATCTGTTCAACAGCGGGGCGGACAAGGCCGGAACCGAAGCCGCCGAGTCGCGCACGAGGATGGCCACGGAGACGCTGTATAATTTCCACGACGAACTGGCTCTGGAAATCGAAAATACATGGACCCGGTATCTGGCGGCCAAGGAACAGAAGAAGTATTATGAGGAAGCCATCGGCTACAACACGGCGACGCGCGACGCGTATCTCGAGCAGTTCAAGCTGGGCGAAAGAAGCCTGCTCGACGTGCTTGATGCGGAAAGCGAGCTTTTCAACTCGTCCACGCAGTACACGACAGCCAATGGCAACGTGGTTGTAGGCGCGTACAGACTGTATGCCCTCACGGGCATGCTGCTTCCCGAACTGGGCATCAAGGAAGATCCGCTTTATGAATCGCCCAGAAATCAGCAGGAAAAGCGCTAGGTTCCTGCGTTGAGAGTGTCCGCATGGCTGATGTGATGCAACCCCCGAAGGGGGGAGAGCCCGATACGCCGGAACAGAAGAAGCCCGTCCCGCTGGTCAACGACGGTTTATCGCCTTCGGACGTGGATTTCATTCCGCCGCTGGTGCACAGTTTGGTTACGTTGCTGCGGCTTCGCGGCAAGTCCGTTTCCACGGCGTTTCTGATGGCGGGGTTGGCCGGGACGGGGCGTGTCTCTCCCGGGGCCTGCCTGCACGCGGCAAAGCGTGCGGGGCTTGAGGGGAAGATCGTTTATCGGAAGAGCCTTCAGGACATTTCCACGCTGGTGCTTCCGTGTATCCTTCTGTTGTCCCGTGACCGCTCGTGCGTCCTGACGTCCCTGGATGACGGCAAGGCGGGAGTGATTTTCCCGGAAACGGGGGAGGGCGTGCAGCCCGTCCCCCTTCAGATGCTGGCGGACGAGTACACGGGATACGCCATTTTCGCCACGCGCGAGGCCCGGCTTGACCAGCGGGCCGACCGCATCCGGCTCCTCAAGGGGAAGCGCTGGTTCTGGGACGTCCTGCTCTACTACATGCCGATTTATCGGCATGTGGCCTTCGCCAGCGTGGTCATCAACCTGATCGGCGTCATCAGCCCCCTGTTCGTGATGAACGTGTACGACCGCGTGATTCCCAACAACGCGGTGGATACGCTCTGGGTGTTGGCCATAGGCATCCTGATAGCCTACCTTTTCGATTTCCTGCTGCGCAACCTGCGCAGTTACTTCGTCGACGTGGCGGGCCGCAACGCGGACGTCGTGCTTTCCAGCCGTCTGGTGCAGAAAGTGCTGACCATGCGGCTGGACGCCAAGCCCGAATCGACCGGCGCGCTGGTCAACAACCTGCGCGAATTCGAGTCGTTGCGCGAATTTTTCAGCTCCTCGACGCTTCTGGCGTTCATCGACCTGCCGTTCCTTGTTGTGGCTTTGCTCCTGCTGGGATATATCGGCGGGCCGCTGGTGATTCTGCCGCTGTGCGCCATTCCCGTCTTAATCATTACGGGCATCGTGCTGCAGGAGGCCGGCAAGCGCACGGCGGAGCAGGGCTATAAGCAGAACATGCAGAAGAATGCGCTGCTTGTCGAACTGGTCAACGGGCTGGAGACTCTCAAGGCGTGCATGGCCGAAAGCCGGATGCTGCACCTCTGGGAACAGGTGGTCGGCGTTTCGGCCAAAGCCGGCAGCGTGGCCAAAAAATACAACAATCTCGCCATCACCATCTCTACGCTGGTCACGCAGGCCGTGTCCGTGGGCATGGTCATCTGGGGCGTCTATCGGATTGCCGACGGCACCATGACGATGGGCGGGCTCATCGGCTCGAACATTCTGGTGGGCCGGGCAATGGCCCCGCTGATGCAGATCGCGAGCCTCCTTACCAGACTGCAAAATTCCCGCATGTCCCTGCAGGCGCTCGATCTGCTGATGCAGCTTCCCTCCGAAGGCCAGAACGACAACGAGTACGTGGAGTTCGGCAAGCTGGACGCCTCGTTCTCTTTTGAGGATCTGGCGTTTGCCTACCCCGGCGCCGAACGTCTGGCCCTCACGGACATTTCCGTGTTCATCAAGCCCGGCGAGAAGGTCGGCGTCGTCGGGCGGATGGGGTCCGGCAAGTCCACGCTCGGCAAGATGCTGATCGGGCTGTACCAGCCCCGGGACGGCGCCGTGAAATTCGGCGGCGTGGACATCAGGCAGCTTGCCGAAGCGGACCTCCGGGGCAGGGTCGGTTTCCTGCCGCAGGACGTGGTGCTCTTTTACGGCACGATCCGGGATAACATCGCGCTCGGCGATCCCACCATCAACGACCAGATGATCCTGCGGGCGTCCACGCTGGCGGGCGTGACGGAGTTCATCCGTTCCAACCCGGCCGGGTTCGGGGCGCAGGTCGGCGAGCGGGGCATGTCCCTGTCCGGCGGCCAGCGCCAGGCCGTGGCCCTGGCCCGCGCGCTGGTGCGGGACCCGGACATCCTGATCCTCGACGAGCCGACCAGCAACATGGACAATGCGTCCGAGCAGATGATCAAAAACCGCCTCAAAGCGGTGATGGGCAACAAGACGCTGGTCCTGATCACGCACCGGCTGAGCATGTTGGAACTCGTGGACAGGCTCATCGTTATGGAAGGTGGGCGTATCATTGCGGATGGTCCGAAGAACGAAGTGTTGCGCCGCCTGCGCGAGCAGCCCGCGCCCCGGACCGAACAGTAAGGATTGAGTCATGCCGCAGCAACCTGAAAAACCGCAACAGCCTCAACTCCCAAACGATACCCGCACCCAGGCCATCGGTTCGGAGGAGCTCCCCTACGTCAACGAGGTGGAAGCCGCACTGGCGCGCAAGCCGCGCCTCGGGGCGCGCTTCCTTTCATTGGCTGTCGGCCTCTTTTTCCTCATTTTGGGCATCTGGGCGAACTTTGCCGAAATCGATGAGGTGACCCACGCCAACGGGCAGGTCATTTCGTCGCAGCGCACGCAGATCATCCAGAACCTTGAAGGCGGTATCCTGGGGGCCGTCCTGGTCGGTGAAGGGGAAATCGTTGAAAAGGGCACGCCGCTTGCGCAGCTCGACAACAAACTTGCCGAGAGCCAATACCGCGACGCCCAGAACAGGATCTTGGAGAACGAGCTTTCGATCATCCGCCTTGACGCCGAGCTGAAAGGCGAATCGCCCGCCTTCCCGGAAGAACTGTCGGTTTCGCACCCGCAGGCCATCGCTGACCAGATGGCCATCTTCCATGCCCGCGAACAGCAGCAGAACGCCGAAATGGGCCTGCTGCAATCGCAGTATGAGCAGCGCTCGCGCGAAGTCGAAGAACTGACCGGCAGGAAACGCCAGACCGAACGCAGCCTTGCGCTTGCCGTTGAACAGCGGAACATCGCCGCGCCGCTGATGCAGCGCAAGATTTATTCCCGCGTCGACTACCTGGGGCTTGAGCAGAAGGTCGTGTCGCTGCAAGGCGATATCGAATCGCTGGCGTCTTCCATCCCCAAGGCGCAGGCCGCCGCCGAAGAGGCGAAGCAGCGTTTGACGTTGCGCAAGGCGGAAATGGAAGCGGAAATCAACGCCGAAATCAGCAAGCGCCGCACGGAACTCAATTCGCTGAAGGAAACCCTTGCCGCCGGCGGCGACCGGGTGACGCGGACGGAATTGAAATCCCCCGTCCGGGGTACCGTCAAGCAGATTTACATCAACACGGTGGGCGGCGTCGTCAAACCCGGCGAAGCAATCATGGAAATTGTGCCGCTTGACGATACTCTGTTGGTCGAGGCCCGGGTTCGTCCCGCGGACGTGGCCTTCCTCCATCCGGGGCAGAAGGCGATGGTCAAGATTTCCGCGTACGATTTTTCCATCTACGGGGGGCTTGAGGCCGATCTCGAGCAGATCAGCGCCGATACGATTGAGGACAAGCGCGGCGAGTTCTTCTACCTGGTCAAGGTCCGCACGCACAAGAACGCCATTTCGTACCGCAAGGAGCAGTTGCCGATCATCCCCGGCATGGTGACGACCGTGGATATCCTGACGGGCAAGAAGACGGTTCTCGACTATATTTTGAAGCCGATTTTGAAGGCCCGGCAGAACGCCTTGCGGGAAAGGTAAATGATCCTCTGGAGGTGGCTTCGTGTCCTCGCGGGCCTGCTTGCAGTAAGTATTTTCGTCGGATTGCCGTATCCCGGCGCGTTTGCTTCGGATGATGACGACGAAATACTCCTCAAGCGGAGTTCCGTCGGTTCGCTTCTGTCGAACAGGAACAAGGCGGAGGGTGCCCGGGTTGCGGCGCCGTCCGACCCGCCTCCAGCCGTAACCCCGGCCGAGCCCGCGCGGGAACCGGAGGCGCAGGCGGCCCCGGCTGGAAAGCGGGGAGAGGGCGGCCCCATACGGCTGTTCGGGACGCTGGAGATGAGGAGCAAGATAGGGAAGATGCCGAAATGGACCTCCGTTCTGGAAAAGGAGCGGAAGAATCCGGGATACGTGGCTAACCGGCAGTTCCCCGGGCAGGGCGCATGGAAGGACATCAAGGCGAAGCTGTCGGGCATGTCCCCGCTTGAGCAGGTGAAGGCCGTGAACGTGTTGATCAACAGATGGCCTTACCGCACCGATATGGATGTATGGGGCGTCATGGACTATTGGGAGACGCCCGTGGAGTTCTTTCAAAAGTCGGGCGACTGCGAGGATTTCGCCATTGCCAAGTATTTCGCGTTGCGCGACCTGGGCTTTCCCGCTTCCCAGATGCGGATTGTCGTGCTGAAGGATACGCTTCGCAACCTCGACCATGCCGTCACCGCCGTCTACCTGGACGGGGACGCATGGATACTCGACAATTTGAGCAACGCGGTCTTGTCGCACAAACGGCTTTCGCATTATCGGCCGCAATTTTCAGTGAACGAGGAGTACCGGTGGGCGCATTTGACGCCTTCCGCTCCTAAAAAGACGGGCCGTTAGCCCGTCGGGCTCCGGCTGGAACGTGTAGTGAACGACCATGCAGACGAGTGGAACGGATAAAGAGAGGGGCGTTATGGAACAAGTCATTCCCCAGTCTAAGGTGGGAAACAAGTCCGCGGCGTACAGGCGCATGGGCTGGTTTATGGCCGTCATTCTTGTGCTTGTGCTGTGCGCTGCGGGCAGTCTGGCATGGTTCAACATCAACATGGCGGAAACGTCCCTCAAACAGGATGTGGAGCGCCGCCTGCAATTTACGGCCCAGAACAAGGCCAACGCGCTTTCGCTTTGGTTCAACTCCATGCAGAACCAGGCCAACCGGCTGATCAGCGCGGATCTTTTCCGGCTGTTCGCCTCGGAAGTCAACGGGCTGGGCAATGATCTCTCCCCGCTCCTGAAAGCCTCCGGGGACAGTCCCTCCGGGAACGACGACCTGTCGCAGCTGGCCTCCCAGCTTCCGCTCATGAAGAACCTTTTGCAGGAATTCATTTCCTATTCCGGATTCCTGCGCGCCCGTATCACCAATGCGGACGCCCAGACGTACCTTTCCACGGACGTCACGCCCCCGGCGCTCTCGCTGGAACAGCAGCAGGGCATCCGGCAGGCGGTCGAGTCGGGCAAGTTGGGCATCCTGCCCGTGCGCAAGACCAGCAATGGGCTGGTCCTTGATTTGGTCGTTCCCATCTTCGCCCCCCAGTATGTTGAAAACCGCTCGGAAAAGCCGGTGGCTACGCTTCTGCTGTCTCTGATGGTTTCTTCCCGCCTCGGTGAAACGATTGATACGGCGAAGGGCGAGAGCTCGTTCGGCGTTACCCACGTTTTCCAGATCGTCGGAACCAAGCTGCAAGATCTTTTGCCCCTGTCCGCGGATATCCAGAATTTGCCCGACTGGCAGCTGGGGCAGAACGACAGCCTGCCGTTCGGGATCCGGGGAGGGGAGGCCGGCTCGCCTGATGAAGTATACAGCATCGGCGTAAAGGTTCCCGAGCTGCCGTGGCTGGTCGTGCAGGAAGTGCCGGTGGCGGCCGCGCTCAAGCCCTTCCTGGCGCAGCGCAATGCGATCGTCATATGGGCGGTCATTGCGGTCGTGGTCGTGCTGCTGGCCCTGCTGGCCGTCTGGTGGTGGCTCGTGGGGCGCAACGCCCGGAATGTGAGCGCCGAACTGCTCCAGTTGTATCAGATTTCCAATCAGCAGAAGCAGCTCCTCGACGGCATCAACAGCGCGCTTGTGGACGGCATCGTCCTGACCGACAAGGGCGGCATGGTCCAGTATGCCAACCAGGCGTTCGCGCGTATGGTTGGGCGTTCCGACGAAGAGCTTGTGGGCATGGATTGCGCGGCGATTTTTGGCTATGACACCGCCTTGCGGCTGTATAAGCAGCTGGACGTGGCCATCCAAAGCGAGCAGTCTTTCATGTTCAAGGACGTGATGTGGCTGCAGTCGAAGAAGTACCACTATCAGATCACGTGCTCGCCGTACCGCAACGAAAGCGGCGTGATCACCGGTACGGTTTCGGTGTTCCGCGACATCACGCAGCTTGTCGATGCGCAGGAGCGCAACCAGCGTATGGTCCGGCAGACCATCGCCGCGTTCATGCACGCCATCGAGGCCGTCGACCCGTATTTGGGCGGCCAGTCCTCGTATATGGCGAACCTGGGCGGCGATTTGGTCAAGACCCTCGGCCTCAGCGAGGAAGACGAGAGCACCGTCCGCACGGCTGCCAGTCTGTCGCAGATCGGCAAGATGCAGTTGCCCCGCGAGCTGCTGACCAAGCCCGGCGCCTTCACGCCGGAAGAGCGTCAGGCTATGGAGCGGCATGTGGAATATGCCCGGGAGACCTTGAAGAACATCAACTTCGAACTGCCCGTCGTGGAAGCCATTTCCCAGATGAACGAGTTTATGGACGGTTCCGGGTATCCCGAAAAGCTGCACGGGGACGAGATCGGCATTTGCGGCCGCATCCTGTCGGTTGCGAACACGTTCTGCGCGCTGATCCGGCCCCGCTCGTATCGTAACGCCAAGTCCGTGGACGTGGCCCTGAACATTCTGGAATCCGAATCGGCTAAGTATGATCAACATGTTGTGCACGCGTTGCGTGAATACTTGAAGACGCCTGCGGGGGAAAAGTTCGTCAGAAGCCTTGCTGACGAAAACGCCTGACGAGGCGATACAAAAGGGACCGGTGTGGGCTATGCGCATCCTTTTTCTGCATCATACGTTTCCAGGGCCGTTTCGGCAGTTGGCGGCGCGCTTGGGTGGGCTTCCCGGCAATGAAATCGTGTTCCTTTCGGAGCGGAGCAGGCGGGATGTGTGGATTCCCGGCGTTCGGAATCTGACGGTTTCCGGCGTCCAGCCGGTTATGGCGAAGGACAGGGCCGAGCGGGAATTGCTGCAGATGATGCGCTACGGTTCACGTTTTGCCAATGCGCTGTTGAAGCTGCAACAGGGCGGCTTTGAACCGGATATCGTCTACGCCCATCCCCGATGGGGATGCAGTTTTTTCGCGCAGGATATTTTCCCTCAGGCGTTCCATGCCGTGTATGCGGAATGGTATTACACAAAAGGGGCCAATTACACCTTTTTCACGCAAGGGGCGGCCCGGCCCGCCGTGGAGTTTGCCCAGAGCCGCGTCCGTAACCTCTGCCAGCTCAATGCCCTTGCGGAATGCGATCTGGTGGTCACGGCCACGAGCTGGCAAAAAAAGCAGTACCCGCAGCAGATTGCACAACATATTCACGTGATCCACGAAGGCGTGGACACGGATTTCTTTTCCCCGAAGCCCGAGCGCTTCCGTATCGAGGGATGTGATCTTTCCACCGTCAAGGAACTGGTGACGTTTTCGGGCCGGGGGCTGGAGCCTTTTCGTGGTTTCCCCCAGTTTTACAGGAGTTTGCCCCGGTTGCTCGCGGCGCGTCCCGAGTGCCATGTGCTGATCATGGCGTCGGAGCGACAGGGGAGCGACGAGACCGTTTCGCTGGAGCGCCTGCGGGAAGAGGTGCCTGTCGATTCCCGCCGTGTCCATTTCGTGGGGTTCCGCCCTTACGAGGAGTATCGGCTGTTGTTGCGGGCTTCCACGGTGCATGTGTATTTTACGGCACCGTTCGCGCTTTCGGCGGGGCTGTTCGAATCCATGAGCTGCGGCTGCCTGCTGGTCAGTTCGGATACGGAACCTGTCCGGGAAGTGGTCAGGCACGGCGAAAACGGGTTCCTGTGTGATTTCTGGGATCACGATATGCTTGCCGATATGACGACGGAGCTGTTGGCCCGCTCGGATGCCATGGGCCCGGTGAGAGCGGCTGCCCGCCAGAGCATTGTGGAGGAATATAACCTGAAAGTGCAGATTCCGCGCCACATGGACTTGCTCCTGTCGACGTATGCCGACTGGAAAAAAGCTCGGCAGACATCGTAGATAAGGAAGGCTCCCCCCATAACGGAGCCTTTTTTGTCGCTTTTGCGGGGAAAGACATAGTAAAGGGCATTTCAAAATGTTTCTAAGACGAATCTAATGCACCTAGTTTAGTTGAATGAAGCCAAGGTGTACCCAGAGACGTTCAAAACGGGTCACCAAACGTCGAAAATTACCCGCTTCTTAGTTTCCCCTCTGTTTCATACACTGCTTTGTTTTCAGGCCGATGTCGTTTATCGCCAAATTGGAATAGGTTGAAGGAACGGGTAGGGGCTTTTAAACGTCTCCATCAGTTCTCCCGAGCGCATCGGCAATGCGAGCAAGCGTCAGGATGTGGCATCCTGAATGCCCTCGTTATATCGGGCTTTACTGAGAGTCCGTGTGGATATGCCTGGCCCTAAGGAAGAGACAAACCAGCAGAGGATCGCCGACAAGCTCTTGACGAGGGGCACGGCATGACCCCGATCACCAGCCTCTAAACCTGGATGTATGGCTATATGCTCGGCATCGTGGCGATGCCCATCAGGGACATGGGAATATAGGAGAAGCCCCCGACCGGAAGGAAGGGGGCTTTCTCATGAGCAGGATAGAATTCCTTACGCTGTGTAATTGCTTAAAAATGAAGCAAGGATGTGTCTAGTCATTTCCTTTTCGGGGGAATTTTGCACCATTGGGTATGGATGGGATGCCACGATTCGCTCGCACACTCTTTTGGCACATACCCATCCCATTTTTACCTATCTCTTATCCACCACATCATTTCTATTAATAAAACACATAGATGCCATCCGGATGACGGATTTCTCCGCGTTTTCGCAAGCCCTCGGCGTGTTGACAGCCAGCTTTGATTTTGTTCACCTTTGTTTTAGATAACATACTATAAACAAAGATATTTTTAATAGATAACTGTATATTTATAGCTCTGTGAAAGCATGTGTAGCCCGTAGTACGTCGATATTTCGACTCCTGCGGGCTCTCTGTACACAAAAATGCACATGAAAGCATTTTTTGTGTATTTTTTGTAACTTCAAAAATATTTTTTAAGGAGAAAAAACGATGCCCTAATCAATATAATGAAATGAAATTTATTCACTTTTTATTTTGAGTCAAAGAGATGAAGAACATTTCACTCTACGTTGACAGAAAAGGAACCATTTTCCATACACTCAAAACAAAGAGGGAACTATGTCTTTTGGAAAGCGGCTTAAATCTCTTTTGGCAAAAAAGCGTCAATCTCAAATGGATTTCGCTTTGCGTCTGGGTATAACCCGCTCCCGGCTCTGCAACTATATCAATGACAGGAGCGAGCCGGACTATGCGACGCTTTGCACTATAGCCGAAGCGCTGCAGGTGAGCGTGGACTATCTTCTTGGCCGCAACGGGATACAGGATTCCGATTTTCAGGGAAGCAGAATCTTCTCGGACTTCATTATAGGACGGGAAAAACCCGCTTCGGAGGGGATGACGGTTTGGATTCCCCTGTATCTCTCCCGTTCAGAGACGCTGGAGGAACCTCCGGTCCCCTCCGGGTGGCTGCGCGAAACGAGTTCATTCGTTCAGACTGGAGAATTCCGCCAGCCCTACGCCATTATCGTCGGTGACGACAGCATGGCCCCGGAAATCATGCCCGGTGACATTGCCTATATTCAGCCGTGTTTCATCTACCATCCGTTCATGGAACAGAACTTGGGCAGGGATCTGTTTGGCGTGCGCCTTGATGCGGGCGATGCCGTGGGTACGTCCCTGAAGCGGTGCTGCGTCCAGAGCAACCTGCTCATCTTTTATTCGAACAATGTGAAATACTCCCCGGTCATTCTGGACATGAACAAAATCCTTTTCGTCCCGCTGATCGGCAAGGTCGTCTCCATCTGGAGGAGCTATCTGGACAGCGACATGCTGGAGCGCATTCGGGAGGCCGACGATGATTGATGTCATTCCCCTATCCGCATGTCATACGGAACAGTACGGCACCATCAGCGTGACGAGCCTTCTGTCTTTCAACAACTACTTCGATCCCCGCAATGCCGCGTTCGGTTCTCTGCTCGTGTTCAATGACTACCGGGTTCCTCCGGCGGCCGGGTTCAAGATGCATCCCCATCATAACTGCGAGCAGCTTTTCTTCGTCGTCGAGGGGACGCAGAAGTGCGTAGATACCCTGAACAATTCGCTTGTGCTCAAGCCTGTGACCGTGCAGCGCGTTACGGCCGGGACCGGCTATGCCCGGGAAACGGCCAACTACGGCAACTCCATGCTGCGTTTCATGAGCGTGCGCTTTCAGCCCCGTTGCCTGCACACCCATCCCTATCACGAAATGAGGACGTTTTCGCCTTCGCTCATGGCGGATCATCTCCTCAATGTCGTCTCCGGCAGGGCAGAGTCGCCCTCGAAGGGCCTTCCGCTTCCCTTCGATGTGGATGCCGACGTCTATCTTGCCTCTCTGGAGCAGACGCCGCTTGAGCATTTCGTTCCCGCTGGCTCCAAGACGTTCATCTATGTGGTCAGCGGCCGCATCCGCATGGATCGGCAAATCCTCCAACCCGGCGATCACGTGCGTGTCTCCGGGCCCGAAACGGTGTCTCTGGCCGCCGCCCCCAGGGCGTGGCTCATAGTCATAGACATGCGCTGATCCGGCGTTCCGGTTCGGTGTTTCGTGCAGGGAACAGTTTAACCGAGGAGTAGGGTTATGTTCAGAACGTTTTGGAAATTCGTGGGCGTCGCCGTTATGGCTCTGGCCGTTTCCGCTCCGGTCTCTCACGCCAAGCAGCGTCTGCTTATGGGCACGTCCACCGGAGGGGGCTCCTATTACGTTCTCGGAGGCACGTGGAGCAACGCGCTGAACGGCAGGCTCGGCGACAAGGTGGATCTCTCCATCGAAGTGACCGGCGGTCCTGAAACGAACATCATGCTCATCGAAAACAAGGAAATGGACCTCGGCATGGTGACTGCGTGGCAGGCTGGGGACATGTACAATGGCAAGGGAAAAGTTCCTCAGAAATTCCAGGCCATGCGCTCCTTCATTCCGTTGTACCCCAGCTACCTCCAGATTTATGCCTTGGCGGACTCCGGCCTCAAGACCATCCATGATATCGATGGCAAGCATGTCGCCTCTTCTTCCGCCGGTTCGAGCAGTTTCCTCGCCGCGCGGGCGATCATCGAAACCCTTGGCCTGAAGCCCGCCAAGGTCAGCGGGATGCCCGCCAGCCAGCAGCTCAATACCCTGCGTGACGGCCAGACGCAGGCGTCCTTTTCCGTTATGGGCGTCCCCGCTCCCGTCATCATGGAAATGGAAGCATCCAACGAGATCAATCTGCTGACCATGACGCAGGAAGACTTCAGCAAGCTGCTCGAGGCTTATCCCTACTGGACGCAGGGCGTTATCCCCAAGGGCACCTACAAGGCCGCCAAGGAGGACATCCACGTCATTTCCTTGTGGAACTTCGCCGTGGCCCATAAGGATCTCCCCGAAGATCTCGTCTACGACATGACCAAGGCTACCTTTGAAGTGTTGCCTCAGCTCGCCAACGCGGTGAAGGACATGGCCAAAACCAAGCCCGAGGACATCCTGTACAGCAGCGTGCCTCTCCATAAGGGCGCCATCAAGTACTACCGTGAAATCGGGCTGACCATTCCCGACAAGCTGATTCCCGCCGAAGCGAAGTAAGGCACTGTTGCCGCACCGGGACGGCCGCCCGCCCCGGTGCTTGCCCCAAGATTCTTTTTGGAGACAGCCATGAGCACCACGGATCTGCCCGATGACGACACTCTGGAAACGTTGAGCGAGGAGGGGTACACATCCCGGAAACCGACCGGAGCCCTCAAATATCTGTATTATGCCATCGGCCTCGGCATGGCCGCCTTCCACATCTGGTTCCTGGGGTACAGCTCAATGGAGCCTTGGGCGCTCTATTATTCCCACATCTGCTTCGGGGTTGTGCTGGCCTATTTCCTGTACCCCTTTTCCCGGCGCTCCAACAAGAGGATGCCCACGCTGGGCGACTGGGCCTGCATGTTGCTGGCGGCGTCGGCGTGCATCTATTTCATCCTTGAGCTGGATACGATCATCTACCGCGTCGGCGTGGCCCCCACCAGCCTTGACCTGTTCTTTTCCACGGTTATCGTCGTCCTGATCCTCGAGATGACCCGGCGCACCAACGGCTGGATTCTTCCCTCCATCGCCATCTTTTTCCTCGCCTATGCGCTGCTCGGAAAATACCTTCCCTATAGCCTTGGCGGGCACCGGGGCTACAGCTTCGCGCGTGTTTTCAGCTACATCACCGGAATGGACGGTATGTTGTCCACACCGCTGGCGACGTCGGCCTCGTTCGTATTCCTCTTTTTCCTGTTCAGCGCGTTCCTCGCCAGCACCGGGGCAGGGCAGTTCTTCATCGACATTGCCATGGCCGTTGCCGGCGGCAAGCGCGGCGGGCCGGCCAAGGTGGCCGTCATCGGCAGTGCCCTGTTCGGTACGATTTCCGGCAACTCGGCGGCCAACGTGGTGGCCTCCGGGACGTTCACCATCCCCATGATGATCAAGGTCGGCTACTCGCCGCGATTCGCCTCCGCCGTGGAAGCCGTGGCCTCCACGGGCGGGCAGATGACGCCTCCCATCCTCGGGGCGGCGGCGTTCATCATCGCCGAGCTGACGGGCACCCCGTATCTCGACGTGGCCCTCGCCACAGTCATCCCGGCGATCCTCTATTTCGTCTCGATCTTCTACATGATCGACCTTGAAGCCTATAAGGAAGGGCTGCACGGCTACGCCAAGGACGAGTTGCCCGACGCCCGCAAGGTGCTGTTGGAGAGGGGGCATCTGGTCATCCCGATCTTTGTGTTGATCTTCGTGCTCATCGGCTTGAACGCCTCGGTCATCAAGGCGGCCATCTGGGCCATCTATTCCACGATTCTCTGCACGTTCCTGCGTAAGAGCACCCGGCTCACGCCCGAGCAGTTTGTGGCGGGTTTCGCGGACGGGGCCAAGCAGGCCGTGGGGCTTATCGCCGCCTGTGCCACCGCGGGCATCATCATCGGCGTCCTGAACCTCACCGGGACGGGGCTGAAGTTCGCCAGCGGGATCATCGCGCTCTCCGGCGGTATCCTGCCCATAGCCCTCATCCTGACCATGGGTTCGTCGCTGATCCTCGGCATGGGCCTGCCGACCGCCGCGGCCTATCTCATTTGCGCCGCGGTCATCGTTCCCGCATTGACCGGGCTCGGCGTACCCGCCCTTACCGGGCATCTGTTCATTTTCTATTTCGCCTGCCTGTCCGCGATCACGCCGCCCGTTGCGCTCGCGGCGTTCACCGCAGCCTCGCTCGGCAAGACGAAGCCGATGGGCGTGGCCCTGACCGCCGTGCGCCTCGGAATCGTGGCCTTCATCGTCCCGTTCATGTTCGTGTACGCGCCGTCGCTGCTCTGGCAGGGCAGCCTTCCCGAAATCCTGGGCACGCTTGCAACCTCGCTTTGCGGGGTTTTCTTCCTCGGCTCGGCGCTTCAGGGCGCGTTCCGGGATCGCGTGCTCAACATGGGGCAGCGGGGGTTGTTTCTGCTCGGTTCGCTGGCTCTCATCCAACCGGGCCTTGTTACGGATCTCATCGGCGTCGGCCTTGTGGCTTGCGCACTCCTCTGGCAGTGGCTCGGGTCCCATCGCGGGTAACCCTCACCTTTCTTTCAAGTAATTGGAGAAACGACAATGGCTGACACTTCGCATTCCCTGCTGTTCCTTTCCCAGCGTGAAGTCATCGAAGCGGGCGTCCTGAACATGGAACAGGTCGTGCCGCTCATGGAAAAAGTCTATGGGCTTCACTGGCGCGGGGAAACCGTGCTTCCGAGCAAGGGGGTCATCCGCTGGGGCGGCGTGGAAACGGAATGGGAAAAGGGCCGCATCAACGCCTTGCCCGGCTGGATAGGAGGGGACATCCGCACTGGGGGCATCAAGTGGATCGCCGTCTCCCCCGAAGGCGTCCGCGCGCCGGGTATGCCCAAAGTGGCGGCGCTGGTGATCATCAACGATCCCGTCACGCTCTACCCGGTGGCGATCATGGACGGCGTGCTTCTGAGCGCCATCCGAACCGGGGCCAACATGGGGGCGGCGGCCCTGCACCTCGCCAAGGAGGATACCCGGACGATCGCCATCGTAGGCGGCGGGTTCCAGGGACGGACGCAGCTCATGGCGCTGCTCGTGGCCCGCCCGCAGACGCGGGAAATCCGCATCTACGATGTGAATCGCGCGCAGGCCGAGAACTTCGCCCGGCATATGGAAAAACGCACGGGCAGGAAGGTTGCCGTCTGCGCCACGGTCGACGAAACCGTCAAGGGCGCGGACATCGTCGTGACCGCCACGGGAAGCACCGAGCCCCTGCTGTTGCGGCGCCATCTGGAGCCGGGGATGCTTTACATCCACGTGGGCGGCAACGAATGCGAGTATGAGGTCATTTCAGCGGCGGACAAGCGGTATGTCGACGATTGGGAACAGATCAAGCACCGCGACGTGTCGAGCCTCGCGCACATGTTTTTCGCCGGGAAGCTCAAGGATGAGGACATCACCGCCGAGATCGGGGCTGTGGTCGTCGGCGACCGCCCCGGCCGCGAATCGGACGACGAGATCATTTACGTGAACACCGTCGGCCTCGGCGTGCAGGATGTGGCCCTCGGTTCCCTTCTCCTTGCCAATGCGCGGGAAAAGGGCCTCGGGACCACCGTCAAGATGTGGGACGAGCCTTTTGTGCTCTAATGTGCAGGGGGTGCCCCCTTCATTCCCTTTCAGCAGGATACCAAGCCCATGCGTATAGAAAAAGATGCCCTTGGCGAAATGCCGTTGCCGGACGGGGCGTATTACGGCATTCAGGCGTTCCGTTCCCTCTCGAATTTCGATGTGACGGACAAAACCTTCAACGACTATCCCGCCGTGGTTCGCGCGCTGGCGGAAATCAAGAAGGCCTGCGCGCTGGCGAACCGGGACATCGGCGCGCTCGGCGCAGATAAGGCCGGCGCCATTGCCCGCGCCTGCGACGACATCCTTGAAGGCCGGATGGAAGGGCAGTTTCCCGTCAACATCTGGCGCGGCGGCGGCACTTCCATCAACATGAACCTCAACGAGGTCATCGCCAACAGGGCCAACGAACTGCTCACGGGGCACAAGGGATACGAGCAGGTCCATCCCAATACGCACGTCAACATGTGCCAGTCCTCCAACGACGTCTACCCCACGGCGGAGAACATCGTTCTGTACCGTGAGACGGGCCGCGCGCTGGAAGGCGTGGCCGCGCTCGAAAACAGCTTCGCCCGCAAGTCCAAAGAGTTCGGAGGCGTGGTGCGTCTGGGCCGGACCTGCCTTCAGGACGGCGTGCCCATGACGCTCGGCCAGGTGTTCGCCGGGTTCCACGGGGTCATCCGCCGCAGCCGGGAACGCCTTGAAGCCTTGCGCGAGGGCTTCCGCGTCGGCGTGCTCGGCGGCACGGTCATCGGAACGGGGCTCGGCGTGCTGCCCGGCTATGTGGAGGCCGTCTATCCGCACCTGAGCGCCATTGTCGGCTTCGAAATGCGCTTGCCGGATACGCCGGAGGGGAGCCCCGTCTCCGATGCGGGGCTGTTCGACGCCATGCAGAATGCCGACGGCCTTCTCACATTGTCAGGCGCACTCAAGGTACTCGCCTGTTCCGCCGGAAAGATCGCCAACGATTTCCGCCTGCTGTCCTCTGGTCCCCGGTCGGGGTTCGGCGAAATCCGTCTGCCTGCCGTGGCCCCCGGTTCTTCCATTATGCCCGGCAAGATCAATCCTTTCATGTGCGACCTTGTCGTCCAGATCATGCATCAGGTGGCGGCAAACGACTGGGCGATCACTATGAACGCCTCCGCAAGCGATCTCGATCTGGCCAGCAACGCCACGGTCAGCTTCTTCGCCTTGTTGCAGTCTCTGGAAATGATCGGCAACGGCTTCGCCCTGTTCAGCGAAAAATGCGTCGAGGGTATTGTCGCCAACGAGGCGGTGTGCCGCCGTTACGCCGAGGAATCCACATCTCTCGCCACCATCGTCAGCACGTTGTATGGCTATGAAACCGGAAGCCGCATCGCCGGGATAGCCTACAGGGAGGGCATCACCTGCAAGGAAGCGGCCCTTCGCGAAAAACTCATCCCCGAGGATGCGGCGGAGGAGCTTTTCGACGTGGAAGCGCTCGCACACCGTGCCGGGAGCGTTGCCCTGCTGAAAAAATATGGCGGGATGCGCTCCATCGGCTGACGGAGCCTCAACGATTATTTGCCACTTGAGGAGAACGTTCATGCGTAAGGAAACCGACGCGCTCGGTGAAATGCTGCTGCCCGATGACGTCTATTACGGCATTCAGACGGAACGTAACCGACAATGTCTTGCCATTACTGATGATCCGCTGTCAGCTTATCCGGCCTTCATCAAGGCCGTCGCCCAAGTGAAGAAGGCGTGCGCCCTGACCAATAAGGAAATCGGCGCGCTCGATGCGGGCAAGGCGGATGCCATCATGCGGGCCTGCGACGAAATGGCGGACGGAGCCTTCAATGCCGATTTTCCCCTGTGTATTTTCCGGGGATCGGGTACCCCCTTCAATATGGCCGCCAACGAAGTGCTGGCGAACCGGGCCAATGAGATTCTTACCGGATACAAGGGCTCTGATCAGGTTCATCCCAATACCCACGTCAACATGTGCCAGTCCTCCAACGACGTGGTGCCGACCGCCAAGGGGATCGCCATCCATAATGAAGTGGGCCGGGTTCTCAAGGCCGCTGCGCACCTTGAGGCGGCTCTGGACGCCAAGGCCGCGGAGTTCGCCGATGTGGTCAAGATGGGACGTACCTGTTTGCAGGATGCCGTACCGATCACGCTGGGGCAAGAATTTTCCGGTTATGCTGCGGGAATACGTCGGAATCGGCTGTTGCTGGAAAGGGAACGGGCGCGCTGGTGCACCGGCGTGCTCGGCGCCACTGCCGTGGGTACGGGCATGGGATGTATGCCCGGCTTCTCGGAGCATATCTACAAGAACCTTTCAGCCGTCTGCGGGCGTGAGATTCGCCGTGACGCCAATCTGTTCGACGGCCTTCAGGCTTCCGACTCCTTCATCATCCTGCACGCGCACCTGCAAGCTCTCGCCACCGTGGCGGCGAAGGCGGCCCTCGATATCCGCCTGATGGGTTCCGGCCCGCGCGCGGGATTCGGGGACATCGTCATCCCCGCAGTGCAGCCCGGCTCATCCATCATGCCCGGCAAGATCAACCCGGTCATGACGGAAGTGATGATTCTGGCCTGCCACCGCGTAGCGGGCAATCAGGCGGGCGTGGGCTTCGGAGCCTTCTCCGGGGAACTGGACCTCGGCGCCTCCTCCGCCGTGCCGATCCGCAGCATCCTCAACAGTATCGACATCCTGAGCCGCAGCATGGTGCTCTTCGCGGACAAGTGTGTGAAGGGCCTTTCCGCCAATGCCGAAAAATGCCTCCATACGGCCGAACGCTCGACCTCGCTGGCGACGATGGTAAGTGCGCTCTTCGGTTACAAGATCGGCAGCCGTGTGGCCAACCTGGCGTACGAGCACAATCTTACCTGCCGTGAAGCCGCCGAACGGGAACACCTGCTTTCGCATGAGGCTGCGGACGATCTTTTTGATCTGTTGTCGTTGACCGACGTGAAAAAAACCGAGGCCCTTTTCGCCAAATACGCCGGAATCCGCAACGTCTGATCTCTGTCCCCAACGGAAAGAGGGCTGGTTTCCCCCGCTGGCTCTCTTTTTGTCCGCCGGGCCGTCGTTTTCGGAACGCACGGCCCGGATTTGCCTTCAAAGGAGGGAACGATGGAACACCGTTCACCCCGCACTGCTGCGGGCGGCCTCTCTCAAAGGCAAGGCATGGGCATCCTTTTCGGCGTGTACCTGTCCTTCGGCCTGAGCCCGCTGTACTGGAATCTGCTGCACGGGGTTTCGGCCCTCGAAATGGTCAGCCACCGCTCGCTTTGGGGAAGCCTGATCATCGCCGCCTTCATGGTGTGGAAGGGGCAGTTTCCCGCGTTTTTCCGCGCGATCAGGGATCGGCGCGAGATCGCGCTTATCGGTTTGTGCAGCCTCGCCCATCTCTGGAACTGGTGGATATACATATGGGCCGTCACCAACGGCAAGGTGCTCGAATGCAGCATGGGACACTACATCGTTCCTATGATCAGCACGATACTGGGCTTTCTGTTTTTCAGGGAGCGTCCGGGCCGCCTGCAATGGATGGGCATCATCTTCGCAGGGATCGGCGTGCTTATTCTGCTGATGGGATATGGAGCCGTCCCGTGGGCCTCACTGAATGTGGCCCTTTCCGCGGCGTTATTTGCGTTCTTTCGCAAACGCGCCACGGTCGGAGCCGCTCCCGGTATGCTCATGGAGCTGCTGTTTTCCGCGCCGTTCCTGTGGGGTTACCTGATCTGGCTGGGAGAAAGAGGGGAAGGGCATTTCCTCGCAGGAGGCGCATACATGGATCTGCTGCTCATCGGCTGCGGATTCGTCTCCGCCATTCCCCAATTGGGCCTGAGCCTCGGCATCCGCAGCGTGCCGATGATCTCGCTGGGCATCATGCAATACATTTTGCCGACTACGGTTTTCATGCTCGGCGCATTCGTCATGCGCGAACCCATATCGGCGAGCAAGCTGCTGGTGTTCCTGTTCATCTGGGTGGGTGTTGGGTGCTTCCTGTCCGGTACCGTCTTTTCTACCGGAAGAAAAAGCTCCGGCAGGTAACGGAAATAGGGCGGGTGAAGTATTGAGGAATGAGGGGTTTATTGAGCCCTAAGCCATGACTGGAAGAAGGAAGGATCCTCAGGTGCGCGCTTGTCGAGGACACCGGAGATGGCAGGGGAAGTGGCGGAAACAGAAGTATGCCCCAGTACGCGAAGAAGGAGAAGACAATATTGCCTGTTGCCTTCTCCTTCTTTGTTTTTACTCCAGGCTTTCCGGCACGCCGTAGTCACGTTCGGCGGCGTTGAGCACTGCCCTGACACGGGCACATGCCTCCTCAGAGAGGGGTTCCGGTTCCCATGTGGCGAGGAGTTCCTTCGCGGCAATGAGCGCGCGGCTTTCCATGTCGAGGTGCCCCGCTTCGTTCCAGCGGTCACGGGTAAGGCGATCAATGAGTTTGGGCTTTGATTGGATATACATGTTTTCAAAGGTATTCATATGCGCGAGGAAATCACTGCGCGGACCGACCTCCTTGATCACGTCCACGGAAAGCGTTTCATCGTTCACAACAATGCCATCCATGCTGAAAAGCATCATCTCTGCCATTTCGGCGTCCATCAAGAGCTGGCTGTAGCTGATGGTCATTCCCATCTCCAGCATACCGAGACCATAAATGATGTTGGCACCTGCCAGCATCGGCAACAGTCCGGTCAGCGTCTTTTCATGTCCGCTCTGGGCATCCCCGCATTTGCTGTCCCCCTATCCGCCCGCCGCCCAGGAGGGCAGCTTGTAATAGCGGGCCATAGCCGCGACCCCGGCGTTGAGCACGGCCAGTTCCGGCGTACCCACTACAGCCGCGCCGTAGCGCAAATCCATTGCCGTTGAGGAGCTTCCATAGATGAACTTGGCGCCCCGCCGAGTGGTTTGCGCAAGGACAAGCCCGGCGAGGGCTTCGCAGTTGTGCACGACCAATGCCCCGGCGAGGTTCACCGGAGTGGAGCCCCCCGCCATTCCCATTGAGAGCACGTTGACCGTCGCGCCGTTCCTGGCCGCCGTCATGATGACTTCGCATACGTCCGCCGTCAGTTTGAGCGGGCTGATCGGACAGGTATTGAAGGTCACTGGGCAGCGTTCCTCAAAGTTTTCCTCCCCCACAGCGGCCTTCGCCATATCGATCATGTATTGGGTGAGTTTTCCGTTGCCGCCGCCTGTGAACACATGCTTGGTCGTGTTCATCAGCAGGGCTTCGTAGTTATGCAGTTCAGCCACCTGCTCGGGGTAGTCCTGCGCCCCTGCCATACGTTCGCAAACCGGGATGACGTCGAGGGCGTCCACAACACGGGTGAGCTTCTCGACGTCTTTTTTGGTGGTGTTGCGTACCTCGCCGGTATCGGGATCGATAAGGTACACCGCCTCGCCGAAATTTGTGAACATGACGCGCGTGCTGTCGAGCACCACGTCACGGTCCGGGGTGCGCCCTGCGAGGAGCAGGGTTTCGGGCGCACATGATACGGCATCCGCAACCATCCACTGAGGGAATCTGACGATGTCCTCGTCGATGACGGAAGCACCTGCCTCGACAAGCAGCGCACGGGCTTCGGGCGAGCCGATAAGCACTCCCGTATGCTCCAGCACTTCAAGGGTAGCCCGGTGGATAGCGTCCATCTCGTCCTGCGTGAAGACGTTGAGACTCATCCCGCCGGTGGTGAGGCTACCTGCTTTTTTCCAACGCTGTGCCATATGACCTCCTTGCTGGACTGTGAAGCCTTCCGCAAACAGTGGTATGCGGGAACGGCTAAACTAAAAAAGTATTATTTTATAATATGTTAAAAGATATATTTAAAATATGAAAGATATTTCTGTTTATGATGTGCCTATGCTAGCCTAACGATGGGCCAAGAGCAAGTTCTTTTTAAAATTTTATTTAATCATTTGAAATATAAAAATATTAATATGCATCCTCCCTAAAGAAAACTCTTTTTTCGGGTGAGGTGTGCTTGCAAAAAAAAGAGATAGTGATATATTTATCGTGCGTACATATATAAATCAATTCCATTCATATATGACACCGCATCAATAGCCAATAAGATAGAATTATTGAATAAATTTATGTGTACACATGTTTTGCTTGTCCCCTGATGAACACCTTTACGCAGTACGAAGGAGGTTTCCATGCATCGCTTTATGCGATTCCGCACATGACCCAACCAACGCCGTTCAAGGAGGTTCCACGCATTCCCCCAAAAATTGAGGAGCAGTTTTTATGGAAAGCGCCAACGATCCAAAGAAGTTCAGCATTCTTGGCAACTACGACAACAAGATTTTTTGGCCAGTGGCCATCTTGTACGGATGCATTATCGCCTATGCCATCATCGATCCCTCCGGAGCCGGGGCGACCTTCAGTTCCATCCAGCGTTTCATCATTGCGCATTTCAGCTGGCTCATCCTGCTTACCGGAGCGAGTGCCATCTTTTTCTCGGTCTGGATGGCTTGCAGCAGCCGTTTTGCAACAGTGAAGCTCGGTGCGGCGGACGAAAAGCCGGAATTCTCTTTCTTTGCATGGGTCGCCATGCTGTTTTGCGCAGCCCTCGGCACAGGTTTCGTCATCTTCGGGGCTGCCGAGCCGCTCTATCACCTGTTCACCGCCCCCACGGTCATGGATGCCGGGAGCGCTGGGGCCGTTCGGGGCGTCCCCGAGGCCATCCGGCTCTCCGTAGTGAACTGGGGGCTATTCGGCTGGCCGCTGTTCGCCGTCGGTGGATGGGCTATCGGGTATGCGGCCTATCGCCATAATAAACCTCTCCGTACTTCCACCGGGCTCTACGGCCTTCTTGGCGAGCGCTGCAACGATACCCTGGTCAGCAAGGCTGTGGACGTACTCGCCGCCATCGGCACTATCGGCGGCGTATCCATGATGATCGGCCTTGGGGTAGCCTCCATCAGCTACGCTTTTCAGATCCTCTTCGGCATTGAATTGGGCGCGACAGGCAAGTTCTCAATCATGCTTTGCTTCATCCTCACCTACATCATCAGCACGTCCACCGGCCTTGCGCGCGGTATGCGGTATCTCAGCGAATCCAATGGATACATTACCCTTGGCTTGCTCTTTGCGGTGCTCATTCTTGGCGCCACTCCTTTTACTTATGTGATCAACATGCTTATGCAGGTCGCGGGAGAATTCCTTTTCCGCTTGCCTCAGAACCTGCTCTGGACGGATGCCGGGAATTTTGAGCCGCGAGAGTGGTCGGGCTCATGGTTCATCTTCTATATCCTATGGAATATTTCGTATGTTCCGTTCACAGGCGGCTTCATCGCCCGTATCTCGCGTGGGCGCACCATGCGTGAATTTGTCTGTGGCACGGTACTTGTGCCCCTGTTCATGACTTTGCTGTGGTTCTCCGTATGGGGGAGCAATTCCTGCTATGAACAGCTCAAGGGCTTCCTGCCCCTTTGGGAAACCGTGCAGGGCAGCCCGGAACAGGCCCTCTACATCCTGCTCGGCTCATTCCCGTTTGGCTCGGTGCTGTGCTTCATCGCCTTTATCTGCTTCTGCCTGTTCGCCATCACTACCGCCGACGCCGCTTCCCACTTCATTGCCCAACAGACGACCAACGGCATTGAAGTACCCCGCCTGACCATGCGTGTCTTCTGGGGCTGCACCATCGGGTTTACGGGCATCCTCTTCCAAGTCACGGGAGGCTTTGCGGCCATCAAGTCCCTTGCCATCGCGGCGGCGGCTCCTTTTGTACTTGTTACGTTTGCCTACATCATCTCCATCGTGAAGATGATGAAGCACGACAGGCAACAGGAGGAAACGGAGTAGGCGGGAACGTAGGCGGGGCAGCCCTTCCCAAAGGGGCGGCTGTATCCGCCTGCCATTCCGGTGCGGTTCCCCTTATGGGGTTGCCATACTGAAAAGGAGTTTGATATGTCCTATTTCAATAGAGAATTCAAAGTATTGAGCCGTGAACAACTGGAACGGGTCCATGCTCTGACGCTGGACATCCTGCGGGTCAAGGGCGTGTTGTTCCATTCGGAAGTTGCCCGTGAGATCCTCGCGGCACACGGTGCGAAAGTGGACGGAGCGTGTGTCACATTCCCGGCCTCCCTTGTGGAGCGTTGCCTTTCGCAATGCCCGGCCGGTTTTGTGTGGCGTGCCCGTGATCCACAAAAAAGCATTTATACGGGAGAAGGGCAGACGGATGTATTCGTCATGCAGGATCATGGCCCGGTCTATGTGCAGGAGCGCCACGGTGAACGCCGTCATGGGACCATGCAGGATGTAATCAATTTTTATAAGCTCGGGCAGACCAGCCGGGTCAATGCCATCGTCGGTCAATGTACCGTCGACCCCCATGAGGTGGATGGACCCAACAAGCATCTCCTCGTCACCCATCAGCTTCTCAGGCATACCGACAAGCCGATCATGTCGTGGCCGGTAGCGACCATTGGAGAGAACGAAAAGGTCTTCAAGATGATCGAAATGGTCATGGGTGAGGGCTACCTCGCTTCCCACTATTTCGTGACGGCTTCCGTGTGCGCCCTTTCGCCGCTTCAGTACGCACAGGAGTCAGCCGACACCATCATAGCCTACGCCCGTGCCAACCAGCCTGTTACCGTGCTCACCGCTCCGATGACAGGAGTGAGCACGCCCATCAGTGACATTGGCGCTCTTGTCGCCCAGAATGCCGAACTCCTTGCGGGCATTGTCCTTGCGCAACTTGTGCAGCCCGGTGTTCCCGTTATCTACGGGACTGCCACATATGCCGCCGACATGCGCTCCGGGGCATTCATCACCGGTTCCCCCCTTTCCAACCTTATTGATCGCGCCGCGCTGCAGCTTGCCCAATCGCTTTACCATATGCCCACCCGTACCCTCGCGGGCAATACCGACGCCAAGGTGCCGGATATCCAAGCCGGATATGAGACAATGCAGAACTATATCCAGCTGCTCATGGGTGGCACCCATATGATTAATGAATGCCTTGGCATTCTTGATGGCATGATGACGGTATCTTATGAGAAATACATTATTGACGAGGAAATGCTGCGGCGTGTTGGTTGTATGATGCGGGGGCTTGACACCAGTGAGGCTTCTTTTGACATGAGTGTGCTCCTCGAAACGCCGCATATGGAGCCTTTCCTGATGCACGAATCGACCCTCGCCGCCTGTTCCGGGCAATGGCAGCCTGATGTGGCTTGCTGGAGCAACTACGATACATGGTTTGCGGAAGGTTGCCCTTCCATTCTGGATAGGGCTGCGGAAAAATGCCGCGAGCGCCTGGAGTCCGCCCCTGACGATCTCCTGACCCCAAAGCTCAATCAGGAGCTTTCCGCATTTGCGGAGGCAACTGTTTAAGATGAATAGGTGACTTTTTGAGAAGAGCCCCGGACAGCCCATACTGCCGGGGCTTTCGCATTACTCTGTGCCTTTCTTCGCGGGCGTTTGGCTCTTGTTTATATTGCGGCATCCGAAGATGGCAAGGGGAGCCGATGCCTGGGCACAAGGATATCACCACTACGAGAGCATTTTATGCTCATGCTTTGGCATTGTCTCAGCGCAGGGCGCTCTGGCTCTCCCAAACTGCCCCAAATGGTGTAAGATGGTAGGTAATTGGGTGGTTCAATATTTTTTAGCATAGGATATAAAATGAACGCCTTTTGCGGGGAAAGGGGTGGGGCGTGAGTTGTCTTTTTGTGAAGAGCGGGTCATACTCGGAAGAACAACAAAAAACTCAGAGCCCGTGTGCTCGCCGGTACCCGTTCCTGAAGGGGACGGACGGAAGACTGTGGAGAGGAGTGTGGAATGGAGACGAAAGGGAATAAGCCTTCTTTAGGATGGGCGATCCTGTCGTTGGTGTTGCCTGTTGCGATGATCCTGTACGGCACGCTCGTTGTCGGCGTGCGGCCTCCCGTGCTGCCGCTCATCGGCGCCGTGGCGCTGGCCGGTCTTATGGGGCTGAAGACGGGCTACCGTTGGGAAGAATTGCAGGAAGGGATGTTTGAGGCGCTCGGACGCATCCAGATCGCCATCGCCATCCTTGCGCTGGTAGGCATGATCATCGCAGCGTGGCTCGCCTCGGGGACCATTCCCGCCATCATTTATTGGGGGCTGAAACTGATTGCGCCCGAACATTTCCTCCTGTCCGCCATGGTGCTGTGCTCGGTGGCTTCCATCGCCACAGGCACTTCATTCGGGACCATGGGGACCATCGGCGTGGCGCTGCTCGGCGTTGGGCAGGCGCTCGGCTATCCCCCGGCCATGACGGTTGGGGCCATCGTTTCCGGCGCGTACATCGGCGACAAGATGTCTCCGGTATCCGACTCGACCAACATTACTGCGTCCGTCTGCGAAGTGCCGCTTTTCGATCATATCCTGTCCATGCTCTGGACGACGGTCCCGGCGTTCGTCGCGGCGGGGATCGTGTACACCGTGCTTGGTTTCTCCTTCGCGCAGGAACAGACCGCTTCGCTGGAAAGCCTCAACGCGATCCTCAGCGGCCTTGAAGGGCATTTCAGTTTGGATTTTGTGGCATTCATCCCGCCCATCCTGATGATCGCCTTGGCGTATAAGCGCTTCCCGGTCCTGCCGGTCATGGTGGCGTGCCTGCTCAGTGCCGTGGCCATCGCTGTGTACGAGGGCGTGGCCTTCAACGATCTCGCCAAGATGATGACCTCCGGCTATGTTTCCAAGACCGGCATCAAGCAGCTTGATCCGCTGCTGTCCCGCGGCGGTCTGCTCAGCATCATGCCGACGGTCCTGCTGCTGTGCTCGGGCATGGCCTTCGGCGGTATTCTGGAACGCTCCCGCGTGCTTGAAGTCTTGCTCGACGCGGTGCTGAAGGGTGCCCGTTCCGCTGTCCGTCTGGTCGCGTCCGTGCTGGCGGCGGCTTACATCATCAATTTGGGCACGGGCAGCCAGATGCTGGCGGTCATCGTGCCCGGCCGCGCCTTCCTCGACTCGTTCAAGAAGGCCGACATCAGCCCGCTCGTGCTGTCGCGCACCTGCGAGGACGCCGGGACCATCGGCTGCCCGCTGGTGCCGTGGAGCGTCCACGCGTTTTACATCGCGGGCGTGCTCGGCGTCAGCGCGTTCGATTTCGCGCCGTATGCATTCCTGAACTGGTTCGTCCCCATTTTCTCCATCCTGTGCGCCCTGACCGGCTTCGGCATCTGGCGTTTGAACGGCACGCCGGTTCACGGCTCCAGAAAAGCCTAAAGAGGACAACATGTCTCCGATCAAGAATGTGATTTTCATTATGCTGGATACGCTCCAGTTCAACTATTTGGGGTGCTACGGCAACACGAACGTCAAAACGCCCAATCTGGATCGTTTTGCCAGACAAGGGTTCCTGTTCGAGAACGCCTATAGCGAAGGGCTCCCTACCATTCCCGTCCGCAGGGCGATCATGACCGGGCGCTTCACTTTGCCCTATGCCGGGTGGAAGCCGCTGGATCTGAATGACACCAGCCTGACCGACATGCTGTGGTGCCGGGAAGTGCAGACGGCGCTGGTGTACGATACGCCGCCCATGCGCCTGCCCAAGTACGGCTATTCGCGCGGGTTCGACTATGTAAAGTTCTGCAACGGGCATGAGCTGGACCACGAGACGTTCCATAACGTGCCTCTGGACCCCGCCGTGAAGGCCGAGGACTATCTGTCGCCCGGCATGTTGCACAGGAACGAGGACGGCGAATACGACAGTTCGTCGCAGTCATTGATCCGGGAAGCCGAGTGCTACCTCAAGCAGCGTCAGTTCTGGAAGTCGGACGCCGACAACTATGTCAGCGTCGTCGCCCGGGAAGCCGACGACTGGCTGCGGCGCAAACGCGATCCGAAGCGGCCTTTCCTGATGTGGGTGGACTCGTTCGATCCCCATGAACCTTGGGATCCGCCGTCCGTCTGGGAAGGGAAACCGTGCCCGCATGACCCGGACTATCAGGGCAATCCGATGATCCTTGCCCCGTGGACCGAGGTCAAGGGCGTGATGACGGAAGAGGAGTGCGCCCATATCCGCGCGCTGTACATGGAAAAAGTGGAACTCGTGGACAAATGGATCGGCAACCTGCTCGATTCGATCCGCGAGCAGGGGCTTTGGGACGAGACGATGGTGATCATCACCTCGGACCACGGCCAGCCCATGGGCAACGGCGAACACGGGCACGGCATCATGCGCAAGTGCCGCCCCTGGCCCTATGAGGAATTGGTCCATGTTCCGCTGCTCATCCATGTGCCCGGCCTTGAGGGTGGGAAGCGGATTGAAAGTTTCGTCCAGAATGTGGATGTCACGGCGACCATGATGGATGCGCTCGGCTACGGGCAGTCCGCGCTTTCCGAAGCCGGGCATGAAGGCATCCAGACCTACGGCGCGGACGAGATGCACGGCATCAGCCTGCTCCCGGTCATGCGCGGGGAGACGGATACCGTGCGCGAGGTCGCCATAGCCGGATATTACGGCATGTCGTGGTCGCTCATAACCAAGGATTGGTCGTATATCCATTGGCTCAAGAACGATATCGACACCGACGAGATGAACCGCCTTTTCTATGACGGCTCGGGCAAGGGCGGCAACGCTGGTCGGCAGTCCGCCGAACTGGAAATGAAAGAGGAAATGTGGACGTGCGTTCAGGGGGCCGAAGTGACGGTGCCCGAGCAGGACGAACTCTATGACAGGCGGGCCGATCCGTTCCAGCTGAACAATCTGGCTGGCGAGCATCCCGAAAAGGCCAAGGAACTGCTTCAGCAGTTGAAGTTGTATATCGGTGAATTAAGGACCCTGTAGTTTAGGAAAAGGCGGGGGATTTCCCCGCCTTTTTTTGTTTTGGGAAGACACGATGGCCGACCCCGTATATGTCGCTCTGGATTTTGAAACCGCCGACTATCAGCCGGACAGCGCCTGTGCCGTAGGGTTGGCGAAAGTGCGCGGCGGCGAAGTCGTCGACACGCTGTATAGCCTGATCCGTCCCCCGAGGCGGCGTGTCCTGTTCACATGGGTCCACGGCATCACGTGGAAGGACGTGCAGGGCAGCCCCACGTTTTTGGAATTTTGGCCGCAGATGGCGTCGTTTCTGCAAGGCGTTACGCATCTTGTCGCGCACAACGCCCCTTTTGACCGGCGGGTGCTGGAAGCCTGCTGTCAGTCCAACGGCATAGCCCTTCCGGATATTCCTTTCGTGTGCACGCTGCGGGAGTCGCGCAGGAAGCTCAAGCTTCCTTCCCACAAGCTTGATGCCGTTTGCCGTTACTGCGGCATCCCGCTTGATCATCACCATGCTGGTTCGGACGCCATCGCCGCCGCCCGGATTTTGATATATCTTCAAGGAGAGTCGCAGGGGGGAGAGTGAAAGAGTAGGGAACTGCTGGCACGGCCCACACCTTCCCTTTCCCCCTTAAGCCGTTTGACCGATGGGGGCAATACGGAAGGGGATTCTGCCGCATGGTCGCTCTCACGGTCCGATGGATTGTGGAGCTGTTCCATGCTTATCGGGATGCGGCTTTTCTGTGCTTTTTTCCTCATAGGCTGTTGTGACAGTGGGACGGCACCAAAGAAAACGCGCCACAGGATCAAGGGGATTCCCTTGTCCGTGTGGCGCGTGTTTTTCCTGTGCTGTAATGTCGGCCCGGGGGAGGAACGCGTGGCGTTTTCCGGAGTAGGGAGGCTTATCAGTACACTTTGGGCATGGGGCCCGTTATTTCGATGTTGGCCGTCGTTTCCCAGTGGATCGTGTTTTCGATGCAACGGGAAAGCACGTTGAGGCCGTCCCGGGTTTCCGCCGAAATGGGCAGGGCATCGGGCCATCTGTCGCGCAGGATATCGCGCATCTCGTCCTCCAGCCGGTCCCACTTGTTGAGGATGAGGACACGCGGAACTTCGTTCAGTTCCATATCGGCAAGGATGCCGTCCACAGCCGCGATCTGGCGGTCGAGCTCGGGATGCGAGGCATCGGCCACATGCAGCAGCAGATCGGCGGCTTCCAGTTCCTCAAGGGTGGCTTGAAAAGCTTCGGTCAATTCCTTTGGGAGGTTGCGTATAAATCCGACCGTATCCGCCAGCACAAGTTCGTGCTCTTCGGGGAAGCGGAGCCGCCGGGTGGTGGGGTCCAGCGTGGCGAACAGCTTGTCCTCCGCCAGCACCTCCGAACGGGTCAGGGCGTTGAGGAGCGTCGATTTTCCGGCGTTGGTGTAGCCCACCAGCGCGGCTACCGGCAAACCCTGCCGGGCGCGTCGGGCACGGGTAAAGGCCCGTTGCTGACGCAACCCATCAAGCTCTTTCTTGATCTTGGCGATACGCTCACGGATGCGGCGCCTGTCCGTTTCCAGCTTGGTTTCCCCCGGGCCACGGCCGCCGATGCCGCCCATGAGCCTGTCCATAGCCCGGTTTTTGCCCACAAGCCGGGGCTGCGTGTACTTGAGCTGGGCCATTTCCACTTGCAGCTTGCCCGCCCTGGTCGTGGCGCGCTGAGCGAAGATGTCCAGAATAAGCTGTGTCCGGTCGAGCACTTTGCGCTCGGTGACTTCCGAAAGGCTGTTGAGCTGGGCGGGCGTGAGTTCGCCGTCGAAGATGATCAGCGAGGCCTGGCCCTGCAAGGCCAAAATCTCAAGTTCCGTCAGTTTGCCTTTACCCAAAATATGCCGGGGATGGATGTCGGCTACCCGCTGGATAAGCGTCCCGGTCACCACGATGCCTGCGCTGCGCGCCAACTCCCGGAGCTCTTCGATGTGCGTTTCCTGTATGGCGCGGGGGAGGGGAGAGACGGATACGAGGATCGCCCGGGGGCTGTCCCCCGCCTCCGAAGCTTCGGAGAGCACGCGGCCAAGCTCCTCTTCCAGCGAGACGGCTTCGGCGTTGAAATCGATGTCCACGCGATCCCATGCGGTCATGGGGTGGATGCGGTAAGGCTTGCTGTCCGCGTTGGGGGGAAGCAGGTGCCCGCTCTGAAAGCTGACGGGATCGCCGTAATCGTTGACGGTCAGCACGGAAACGCTGTCCAGGCGCAGGAACAGCATGTCCATCAAGTCTTCTTGCGAAAGCCCGTCCGGCGAAAGGTGCGTGTGCATCAGGCGGATGCCGCGCAGACGGCCCGCCGCGCCGCGCCCGCGCGGCAATTCCGGGATCAGGATGGACGCGGGATCGCCCACGATAACCATATCCACCTTGCCCTGCCGATCGATGACGAGGCCGACTTGACGCCCGAGCGCACGTGAAAGGAGCGCGAGTTCGCGGGCCTGTTCCGTTGTGTAGCCGCCCTGTACGGGATATCGCCGTTGCCCCAGACGCGTCAGCGCCTTCATCTGGCTGGGCTTCAGGCCCGCCGTGTTGCCTTCCAGTCGCGTAGCTATGATCAGTGCCTCGTGTTTATGGATGAAAAACGGAGCTTGCCTCTTTCCAAGGTGCTCCCCTGTGATCCGATGGCGCGTGTTTCGGAGGCGTTGCCATCAACGGACACGCCGTATGATGCGGAAAAGTTACCTTTGAGTCAAACACGGAAATCCCGTCTCCCCAGCCGTACCTCGGAACGAACTCCTTCCGTGCGGCCTCCTCATCAGTCAAACGTCTTGGGAGGGGAAAGGGAGGGGCTTGGGAAGGGAAAGGGGAACCTTTCTGGAGAAAAGTTCCCCTTTCCCTTCCCCATATTTCTCTAGAACGGCACGTCGTCCATGCCGCTGGCCTCGGAAGGAAACGCCGGGCCCAGATCTTCGTAATCGTCCTGCCGCTGCTGCGGGCGCTGCTGGGGACGGCTGCCGCCTCCCTGCTGAGTCGCCGCAGGACGGCGGGGAGCGCTGTAGCCGCCTTCGCTGCCGCCCGCGCCGCTGGGCATGCCGCCCTGTTCGCCGCCGCGCTTGTCGAGGAACTGGACGCGCTGGGCCTTGATTTCGGTGGTGTAGCGGTCCTGCCCCTGCTGATCCTGCCATTTGCGGGTTTGCAGGCTGCCTTCCACAAACACGAGGCTGCCCTTGGTCAGGTACTGGGAGCAGTTCTCCGCCGCTTTCTGGAACACCACGACGCGGTGCCACTCGGCACGGTCCACACGGTTGCCGTCGCGGTCCGTGTAGGATTCGTCCGTGGCGATGTTGAGCGTGCAGACGGGGCTGCCGCTCTGGGAATAGCGCAGTTCGGGATCGCGGCCGAGCCTGCCGATGATCATAACCTTATTCAGCATAGCAACTCCTTGCAGGGCGCCCTCTAGGGTTTGGGCGCCCGTTCGTTCAATGTGGCAAGTTCCTCTTCCAGCGTTTCGCTCAGCTCGTTGGCCTTGCGCGGTTCCCACTGGAAAAGCGCTTCCTCCAGATCCTTTTTGACGGCGGCGGCGCGCCCGATGCCTTCCCGAAGGCCCTCGGCGACGGCTTGGGGCCAGTCTTCGAACGAAAGGCCGTTTTCCAGCGCCGTCACCAGTTCCAGCACGCCGCGTTTCTCGTCCGGGTACTGGGGGCGGGGCCATGCCAAGGCCGTCAGAGCGGGCCATGCCCGGACGACGTCCTCTTCGCGGTACGTCCATGCGCTGACGCGGATCTGGAGGAGTTTGCCCATGTTATTCCTGCTCCTGCCATTCGGTCTGGACTTTCAGCACGACTTCTTCGATCTGCTGGAGCTGATCCGGGGGGCAGACGCCGATCAGCGGGCTTCCCGCGTCCACGTTTTCATTGTGCTCGAAATACACCGTATAGATGAGCCCGTCCGGGCCGGTGTAGTACAGCGGCATTTCCCGCTTCATCCGGGAAACGATGAAGAGTTCCATGCCTTCGTAGACGGAGACGGAACGGCAGCCCGACACCTTGATCTTGGTGTCGATCTGGGGAACGAAATAATACTTGGCCCGCTCGGGAGCCACAAAAAGGTTGAGCGCCTGCTTGAGCAGGATGCGCAGCACCTCGTCCTTGGACAGGAAGTGGCGGATGGTGGCGAGCGGGGTGCCCGCCTGCACGTATGTCCCTTCCAGTTCGCTATGGATGGCGCAGACTTCGCCCTTCTGGACCGCGTTGAGCGGCTTTGGGTTGCGTTCGCGCGTGATGGTGGCGATGAGCGTTCCGGGCCGTTCCTTCCATGTGCCGTTCGGGCCGATGACCTTGTCTCCCAGTTTGAGCGAACCGAAGGTCACCACGCCGGTATGCGGAGCGACGATTTCCTGTTCCTCAAAAGGGGAAGCCTTGATTTCTTCGAGAAGGCTTGTGACATCTAACATGCTGTTGACTCTCTTCTTGCAAAGGGGAAAGGCGGGGGACCGGGAATCCCCGGCCCCGAAGCCCCACGGCGGTTAACGGTAGTAAAGGTTGCGGCCGCCCATCGTCAGCAGGACCTGCTTCAGATTGGCGCGCGCCTCACGGCGATCCCATACACCCTGAATGTGTCCCCGCGCCAGTGCCTTATATGCGCTGTGGTAGTGGGGCTCGATGTCTATGCCCGTGGTTTCCTTGATGACGCCGCGTCCGGCGAACCCGAGGTTCGAGGAGCGCATGGCGTACTGGTAGGGCGAGCAGCCGAGGAAGCTCGCCACCGGCCCGGCGTAGGAATTGGTGTCGTACAGGACCGTATACAGGCCCCCGGCATTGATGTAGCGGCGCACCGCCACCGTGCAGCGGGGCATCTGGATGACGCCGTGCGTGCCTTCCTGAATGCGGATGCCCGCCGTGCCGTGCACATAGGCGAGAAGCGGGTAGCGCTTCTTCATGGCCAGTTCCGCGGCTTCCACAAATTTGGTGCCTTCGGCGGAACCGACGGAGCCGCCGCGGAAAGTGCCCGCGAACAGGGCGACGATCATTTTGGTGCCGTCCAGCTTGGCTTCGAAGGTGATGCAGCCGCTCTTGAGCTTGGTACGTTCCCGCGCTTCGGCGAGGCGGGCGTCGAAACCTTCAAACTGCAAGGGGTTGCTGGCTTCCACTTCGCCGTTGAATTCGCGGACGGAATCCTCGTCGAACACGTTTTTGACGAACCACTGGTATTCCATAGGGAAGTGGTGGCCGCACCACGTGCAGACGCCCGCGAATTCGCCGTACAGATCCGGGGACCACAGGTCGAGGCAACCATGCGTGCCGGCATTCGGGCAGGTGATGGCGCGGTCTTCCTTGGCGCGGGGGCTGATGTACGTCCATTTGCCCTTGCGGGATTCGCTTTCTTCGTCCCAGTCGGAAAGCGTGGTCAGGTTGCGCACGGTTTCCGGTTCGATGGAGGGGCGCTGATCTCGCGGGATGCGGCAGAAGGGCGCGGTCAGTCGGCGCTTCAGCAGGTGTATCTCGGACGTCATTTCGTCCATCAGATAGGCGAATTTGCGCTGATGCTTGGTGATGAGCGCATATTTGATGCGGGCGGAGATGTTGCCCCACGACTCGCGCATACTGTTGCGCATCTTGTTGAGGAAGGGGCGGCGGTCGATGTAGGCCCCGCGCGAGAGGCGGAGGAATTTTTTCTGGCGGCGCAGGACAAGGCGCTCGCGGGCTCCCTGGCTGAGGTGCCAGCGGATATACATCTCGTCGAGGTTGATGTCGTCGCGGCTCATGCGGCGGAGCAGCGCGCCGCGGAACATGCCCGAGCGCACGGACAGGACGGTCTCGTCGGTGGCCCGGATGATTTCCTGCCGCAAGGTGCGGAAGAAGTCATAATGGTACGGGCGCGCGCCGAGGCTGGGTTCCTGAATGACCCTGTCGATATAGCCGAACTGGAGGTTGTCCTCGGCGGTGATGTGCAGCTGGGTGGCGCAGCGCTCGATGAGCTCGGGGGTGGCGCGCTGGCCGGGCTTCAGGCGGCCTTCGATGGCCGCAGCGCCTTCGGGGGAAATGACCGAGTAGTAGCCGTGCGAGAGCATGAGGCGGCGGTCCGCCAGCGAAATGGCTTCGGCGCCGCCGGAACCGCCTTCGGAGAACACGGCGACCATAGGCACGGTGAGCCCGGCCATTTCATAGAGGTTTTTCGCAATCTGCTGCGCCGCGCCGGGCGTGTCCTCGATGGGGAAGGAGCCGGGCGTGAAGACATAGGTATGGATCGGGATGCCTTCGGTTTCCGCGACCTTCATGTACTGGAGGGCTTTGGAGTTGCCCCACGGCTTGACGGAGCCGCCGTTGCGGAATTCCTCGCCGTGGCCTTTTTCCTGGCCGATGACCATGATGAGCTGGTTGTAGGTCTTCTTGCCGCGGCGGCGGGTGATGGTGGCGCGGGCGATGAGCATACTCGGATCGATGCTGTGCTCTTCCTGACCGCCGATTTCCGTGAAGTTGTCGTACACGTTCTCAAGGATGTCACGCAGGCAGATACGCTGCGGGTGGCGGACGATGCGCACCTTGTCCATAGGCTGGATCTTCGTTTCCAGCTTGCGCTCCATGAACGTGAACAGTTCTTCCAGCGTGGTGAGCTCCGCGTCCGGATCGGACTGGATGCCCTCCGTGGCGCGGCGGAAGAATTCGTTCAGGCGGTTGTGCAGCAGCTCGATGTCTTCCGGGTGCTTGCCGTCAAAGATATCCCGGATATAATTGAGGCGTTCGCTCAGATGATGTGCTCTTTTTTCGATATCCATGCTGTATCCAGTAATCCGCTAGAAGCGGAGAATGCGGCCCGTATTGGCCCGGAGGAAGTTGACGTTGGACTTCAGTTCGCCGGACTGGTTCTCACCCTGCAGGGTCAGCTCGTCGAGGAACTGCATACCACGTTCCTTGGCCTGTTCGAGGTTTTCGCCCCAGATGATGGCAAGCGCGAGGTTCGGGTCGAATTCCGTGGGGATTTCGTACGACTCGTCCGTGGGCACGTGCGTGTGCATCTTGAGCCAGGGATGGCTCGGCCAGCCGAAGGCGTCGATACGGCCGACCCACGGCGTGAAGCGGTTGTCGGGATCTTCGGCGATGAGGCGGTATTCGATGCCCACGCCTTCAAAGGTGATGTCTTCCTGCGTATAGCCGAGGGGTTCGCCGAGGCCGATGCGGATCTGCTCGGCGATGATGTCGACGTCGCCCTGTCCCTTGACCTTGGAAATGCGGGCGGAGACGCCGTTTTCCACCTGAATGCGGGTGTTCACTTCCATAAGGAAGGGGCTGCCGTCCTTGGTGACGATCCATTCCCACGTGCCCACGTTGTCGTAACCGACCTTGCGGGCCAGCGCGAGGGAGTGGCGGGTGATGTCTTCCAGCAGCTTGTCCGCGTCGAAATCGTATTCGATGGACGAGGAGTCGAAACCGGGCGCGACTTCGATACGCTTCTGGAGGCCGGTGGACTGGATCGAGCAGTTGCGGGTGCCGAAGTGGACCGGGTTTTTGCCGCTCCGGTCGGAGACGATCTGCACTTCAAGGTGGTTGAAGCCGCAGATGCGCTGTTCGATGAGCACGCCTTCGTCCTTGAACTGGCGGAGCGCGTAGTTGCGGATACGCCGGTACACGGAGCGGAACTGATCGATGTCGTACACTTCCTCAATGCCCATGCCGCCGCCGCCCGCGGAAGCCTTGACGAGGACCAGCGGGCGGGTGATGCCCTGCTGGAGCTGGAAGTCGTAAAGGCTCCTGGCGATTTTTTCGGCTTCCATTTCGTCGTAAATGGGGCGGTCGGAACCGGGAACCGTGGGCACGCCGAGGCTGCGGGCAAGGCGTTTGGTATTGATTTTATCGCCGAGCTCCCGGATGACCCGCCATGAGGGGCCGATGAAGATCAGCTTGCGTTCTCTGGTAGTGACCCGGCGGGCGAAGCGGAAGTCTTCCGCGAAGAAGCCGTAGCCGGGGTGAATGGCCGTGGCGCCGGCGTCGTCGGCGACGGACAGGATTTCGTTGGCGTCGTGATAGGAGGACACCTGATAGAGGGATTTTTCCCCACCAAGTTCTTTGGCGATGCGTACGTGACCGGAATGGATGTCCTCGGCCGTATGCACGCAGACGAATTCCAGGCCCAGTTTACGGCAGGCCTGAACGATGCGCACGGCGATTTCTCCTCGGTTGGCTACGAGGACTTTATGTTCTGTTTTCTCCACCGTTGTACCTCATGCATGATTTGTAGGCTTCGGAGCGGCGCGCTGCCCGTCGCCGGGCGACTGGCCCGGTATGGATTTTCTCCTGCTCCGTTCCCAGCTTGCAGATGCGGAGAGCTCCTGCGGGTCTGACAGTATCGCCTAAATCAGGGCCGTTAGCAATCGCTCTGCTAGGGGATTCAAGATTTTTTCGGAAAATGGAAGCCTTTTTGCATGGGCTAGCTTCCGGTTTCGAATGACTATTTCCGGAATACGCCCTTAGATGCGTAAAAAAAGTGTACGAACAGGGTTTACTTTTGGTATTGGTGACCCCATGTTGATGCCTGAATCGTTGCGCGTGCCTCCGACGGGCGTTCCGTTTGCCAGCGGGATGCGGCGGAGGGCGCTTCACTTTCTGCCCTGTAATGAGGAAATGGCATGGAATCGATGTCTGTATTGGAGCGTTTGTCCGAACTGTTGCCCGCCTTGCCGCCGGGCCTCATCGAAGCATGGGGCCAGCTTGTGCTGTTCGCCGTGCCGGTATGCTTATATCTCGCGGCTGTCGTTTTGCCTTTTGTGGTGCTCTACGGACTGATCCGCGCCCATTTCGGCAGGAGGAGCCTGCTGGAGCGCTGTTCCCGCCAGCAGGCGCGGTTCGCCAATTTTCTGAACTGGCTTTTCCTTGTGTGCTTCGTGGGCCTCGGGCTGTCCAAGGTCGTCCCCTACGAGACGTTCCCCCCGCTGTATCAGGCGGGCCTGTACCTTTCGGCGGGCCTTCTGCTTGGCGGCACCATCCTCTGGACCGTTGTGGTGGCGGCGTGGAAGCCGCTGCGCGGTTGGCCCGTGCTGCACGGTTTCCTCGCGTTCCTGACCGGAAGCAGCCTTGCCTGCCTCCCCATCATCGGGCTTATTCTGGGCCGCGTGGCCTTGCAGGGCACGGAGCTGCCGCAAGAGAACGACCTTCAGACGCTGATCGGTCTCCTGCTGCCTTCCGCCAGTGATCCTTTCTGGCTGTACTTTGGGCTGATCCACTTCCTTGAGGTCGCCTCCGCAGGGGCTCTGGGGCTGTTCTGGCTTCTCGTCCGGCGGAAGATCGACGATTTCGGGCGCGACTACTACGTCTTCGCGGCCAACTGGTGCGGCGAGTGGGCCGCGTGGGGCGGCTGGTTCTCTCTGATCATGGCGGGCGTGCTGTGCTTCATGCTGCAAACGCAGGATCTGCTGACGCTTGAAAATCAGGGGGTGCTCTTGTTCGTCGCCGCGTTGTTTGCGGCGCTGCTCATCCCCTCCGTCATCTGGACCGTCATCGCCCGGAGCGCGACGCCGATGCGCCATAAGATCGGCATGATCTTCTCCCTCCTGCTTCTGGTCGTCGCCATCGCCAACAGCGGCGTCCTCGTACTGCTGTAGCGGGCCGGGAAGAACCTTTACTCTTCCCCGCAAGAGGCCCCGTCCGTCTTCTCCCATCAACTACGCAGATCATCCACTTACGAGAATGAGAAAGCCCGTGCGGAACAGACCAGCACGGGCTTTCTTGCCTGTTACGGCAACACATTTGAACAGGGATTCGATAAACGCGAAAGTCTTTGGAGAGGAAGGGGGGAGAGGTTTGGAGAGGGGGAAGGGGAACCTTTCTCCAGAAAGGTTCCCCTTCCCCCTCTCCAATCTTAAACTTTATTTCCCAGGGCTGGCGATCTTTTTCTTGCCGGCGGACTGGTAGCGCTTGAGCGCGTTCAGCTCGGCTTTGCGCAGACGGATGGAGTGGGGGGTCACTTCGACCAGCTCGTCTTCACGGACGAAATGCAGGGCGTGCTCCAGCGTCATGGGGCGGACGGGCGTCAGGACAACGGCTTCGTCCTTGCCGGATGCGCGCATGTTGGTGAGCTTCTTTTCCTTGGTGGGGTTCACGTCGATGTCGTTGTCGCGGTTGTGCTCGCCGACGATCATGCCTTCGTAGACGGGATCGCCCGGCACCACGAAAAGCTGGCCGCGCGGCTCAAGGTTGAAGAGCGCGTAGGCGACGGCATTCCCGGCGCGGTCGGACACGATGGAGCCCGTGAAACGGCTCGGGAAATCGCCGCGATGGGGCTCGTAGCCCTCGAGCAGGGAGTTCATGATGCCCGTGCCCTTGGTGTCGGTGAGGAACTCGTCGCGGTAGCCGATGAGCCCGCGGGACGGAACCGAGAATTCCAGACGGACGCGGCCCGTGCCGTTGTTCACGCAGTTGACCATGCGGCCCTTGCGCTGCGCGATCTTGTCGGTCACGACGCCCATGAAGTTTTCGTCGCAATCGACGTAAAGCTGCTCAATGGGCTCAAGGAGCTGCCCGTTCTCGTCCCGCTTGAAGATGACTTCGGGGCGGCCCACGCAGAGTTCAAAGTCTTCGCGGCGCATGGTTTCGATGAGGATGGCCATCTGGAACTCGCCACGGCCCTTGACGATGAAGCTGTCCTTCTCGTCGGGCTCCTCAATCTTGATGGCCACGTTGATGAGGGCTTCCTTGAGCAGGCGGTCGCGGATCTTGCGGGACTGGACGTTCTTGCCTTCGCGCCCGGCGAGAGGCGAGGTATTGATGGTAAAGCGCATGGCTACGGTGGGCTCGTCAACACGGAGGCGCGGGAGCACGCGGATGTTTTCCTTGGTGCAGATGGTGTCGCCGATGGCCACGTCGTCCATGCCCGCGATGATGACGATGTCGCCGGGCATGGCTTCCGTGATGTCGACGAGGCGCAGGCCCTCGTAGGCTTGCAGGCGGGTCACGCGCAGGGGCACGGGGACGCCCGCTTCATTGACGCAGACCATCGCCTCGTTGGAGCGCACCGTGCCGTGCAGGCTGCGGCCCACGGCGAGGCGGCCGAGGTATTCGGAGTAGTCGAGGTCCGAAACCAGCATCTGGAAAGGTTCCTCGGGATCGTAGGACGGGCCGGGGACCACTTCAAGGATGGTTTCGAAGAGGGGGGAGAGGTCCACGCGGGGGGCGTCCAGTTCGCGCATGGCCACGGCGTCACGGCCGATGGCGTAGAGCACCGGGAATTCAAGCTGTTCTTCCGTGGCGTCGAGATCGATGAACAGGTCGTAGACTTCGTTCAGCACTTCCTGCGCGCGGGCGTCCTTGCGGTCGATCTTGTTGACGACCACGATGATCTTGAGGCCGCGTTCCAGCGCCTTGCGGAGCACGAAACGGGTCTGGGGCAGGGGGCCTTCCGCCGCGTCGACCAGCAGGATGGCGCCGTCGGCCATGGACAGGGCGCGCTCGACCTCACCGCCGAAGTCGGCGTGGCCGGGGGTATCGATGATGTTGATTTTCACGCCGTTCCAGCTCACGGCACAGTTCTTGGCGGAGATGGTGATGCCGCGTTCCCGTTCCAGATCCATGCTGTCCATGACACGGTCATCGACCTGCTGGTCGCTTCGGAAAATCCCGCTCTGGCGGAAGAGTGCGTCCACGAGCGTGGTCTTGCCGTGGTCAACGTGAGCAATGATGGCGATATTACGAAGCTTTTCGTTACGAACGAGATCTTTCAAGAAAGTATCCTCATGGAGATTGGCCGGACGAGACCGGAAGGGCAGGCCGGAAAAAGGGGCGCGTCAACAATGACGGAATCGGTATCTGTACACCGTTTCGCCTTGTTACGCAAGCGGCTGTAAAAACGCATTCCCAAACGGAAAGGGAGGCGGGGTGTTCCCCATGCACCCGGAGCCCGGAAAACGTCCCGCATACGGAAGGCGTTTCCGGTGGAAAACGCCGCGCCTGTACGCCGGGGCCGAAACGCGGTAGAGGGGAAGCATACGGCATCGGGCCGTATGGGAGGATGATATGAACGTGGAAATCGAGCGAAAATTTCTTGTCAAAAACGAGGCATGGCGCGGGCTCGCCGAAGGCGTGCGGTTCCGGCAGGGCTACTTGCAGACGCACCCGTGCACGGTCCGCGTGCGTACGGAAGGCGAACGCGGCGTTTTGACCATCAAAGGGCAGACACGGGGCTTTTCCCGTGAGGAGTTCGAGTACGAGATCCCGCGCGGGGATGCCGACAGGATGCTCGACACGCTGGCGCTGCCATCCCTCATCGACAAGATCCGCTATAAAATCCCCTATCAGGGCTTTGTCTGGGAAGTCGACGAGTTCCTCGGGGACAACGCGGGGCTTGTCGTCGCTGAAATCGAACTTTCCGACGAGGGGCAAGCCTTTGAGCGGCCCGGCTGGATTGGGGAAGAGGTGACGGGCGACCGCCGGTATGCCAATTCCGCGCTGGCGAGTCGCCCGTTTTGCACGTGGTAGGCGGATGCCCCGGCACCATGCGGAAGCTTTAGGGGAGGGGCTTTTCCGGGGAAAAGCTTTTCCTTTTGTTCCCCAAACCCGCCGGACGGATCGGGTCCGTCCCCTTTCCCAAAAGCTTTCGCGTTGATGGAATCCCAGGGCGCGGCGTTTCCTGAACCGGGCTATTTGCCCTCTTCGTCCTCCAGATCGAACTGCTTGATCTTGCGGAACAGGGTGCGGCGGTCGATGCCGAGGATATCCGCCGTTTCCGCCCGCTTCCAGTCGTTGCGGCGGAGCGTTTCGAGCAGGTATTCCCGCTCGAAGCGGTCCAGCGCCGAGGCCAGCGGTTCCTGCGGCAGGGCCTGGCGGTGTTCGGCCTCGCCGGTGCCTGTCTGCCCCCCTGCGGGAAGCTGTCCCGAGCCGACCTGCAATGTGCCGAGCTGGACCTTGCCGAGCGTCAGATAACGGTACAGCGTATTGTGCAGCTCGCGGATGTTGCCCGGCCAGTCGTACTGCATGAACGCCTGCATGACCTCGCCGTTGAGGGCGGGGAGATCCCCGACGCGGGGATAGGCGTTGAGGAAGTACTCGATGAGCAGAGGGATGTCCTCCTTGCGCTGGCGCAGGGGGGGCAGGTGGATCGGGATGACGTGGATACGGTAGAAGAAGTCCTCGCGCATCTGCCCCGAGGCGACCCGTTCGGCCAGATTGCGGTTGGTGGCGGCGATGATGCGGAAGTTGGGCTTGTGCAGGTCGGAGCCGCCGACCGGGGTGAAGCCCTGCCCCTCGATGGCGCGGAGGAGCTTGGTCTGGGCGGAAAGGCTCAATTCCCCGAGTTCGTCGAGGAAAAGGGTTCCGCCGTCGGCCCGGTCGAGGCAGCCCTTGCGGTCGGCCAGCGCGCCCGTAAACGCGCCTTTCTTGTAGCCGAAGAATTCGCTTTCAAAGAGGTTTTCGGGGATGGCCCCGCAATTCACCGCGATGAACGGCTTGTCGCAGCGGGCGCTGCATTCGTGCACGGCACGGGCGGCCAGCTCCTTGCCCGTCCCGGATTCTCCGAACACGACCACGCAGTCCTCCGTGGCCCCGGCGCGGGCGATGAGTTCAAACACCTCGCGCATGGGCGGCGAATCTCCGACGATGTTGTTGAAGCAGCGGGCCTTGAGGCGCTCGCGGAGCTCTTCGTTTTCCCTGCGGATGCCGAGCTCGTTCTTTTGCTTTTCCGTAATGTCGTTGACGAGCCCTTCAATGGTGATGAGCGTGCCCGAGGCGTCGAACGCGCCCGAGGACTGCTCCCACACCCATTTTTCCTCGCCCCACGCCGTGATGATGCGATAGACGAGTTCCCAGCGTCGGTGCTCCTTGAGGGCCGTTGCGATGGCGCTGTGGATGGTTTCGCGGTCCTCTTCGTGGGCGATGTCCAGGAGGCCGAGGCGTTCCTCGCCCATGAACCTGTCCGGCGCGTACCCCGTCAGGCCAAGGACGCCGTCGCTGACGAAGCTGACCGCGCGGCGGGCGTCGGGGATCCCTCCGATGACGGTTTCCCGGTAGGCGAGGCCGGGCAGGTTGTCGAGCAGGGCCAGCAGCTGGCGGCGGTGCTCGTCCAGCTCCTTGCCGATTTCGGCGTTGTGGCGTTTGAGCTGCTCGCGCATTTGCTTGTTCATGATGTGCGTACGCACGCGTGCCAGCACCTCGGCGTCATGGAACGGCTTGGTGATGTAGTCGACGCCGCCGACCTCGAACCCCCGCGTTTTCTGGCTGGGATCGTCCACGTAGGAAATGAAGACCACGGGGATGTCGCACAGCCGGGGATCCCGTTTGATATGCTCGCAGACGGCATAGCCGTCCATATCCGGCATCATGACGTCGAGCAGTACCAGATCAGGGATCTGTTTGCCCATGTATTCCAGTGCTTTTGTCCCGCTTTTGGCGACGCCGAGCCGGTATTCCCGGTTCAGCTTGCTGACGAGTATCCGCAGGTTGGTGGGATCATCGTCCACGACGAGGACAAGGGGCTTTTCGTATTCCGTTTCCATAAGCAGAGGCTCCATCACAGCGTATCCGGGGGAAGCAGCGCCAGCGCTTCGTCATAATCGTAGAAATCGATCGCCTGCTGTAGTTTTTCCATCAGAGCAGATGGAAGGAAAGCCGTCAACGGCATGAGCGCCTCCGCGATCCGCTCGGGATCGGCAAGGGCCAGCATCTCCTTAAAATGTTGCAGCTGCGCTTTTTGATCTTCATCCAGCGTTCCGGCCTGTACGGGCTGGGGCGGGGCTTCCTGCGGCTGCGGCGTTTCAGGGAGGGCTTCCAGTACGGATGTCTGCACGGTGGCGAAGGCCTCCTCCAGCGCGCCGAGCAGCGGGGAGAAGGTCTGCGCCAGCGCCGCCGTTTCGACGGCGGCGTTCCCCGATTGCCTGACGAACTGCTTGAGCGCGAGCTCCAGAGCGTGGGCGTCCTGCTGCACGGCGATGGCCCCCACGTTGGCGGATGCGCCTTTCAGGTTGTGGGCCTCGCGGATGAGCCATTCCCACGCCGGGCGGCACAGTGCCTGTTCGGGCATGGCGGGATCGAGGTACAGCCCCTTGCGCAGGGCGGGCAGGGCTTCGGAGGTGTTGCGTACATAGCCCCGCAGGATTTTCTGGTACGTCTCCGGCGAAACGTTGAGGCGTTCGATGGCTCCGGCGTCGAGGCAAGGGGGCAGGGCCGTGTTGTTGAGTACGATGGGGGCGGAAAGTGCCGCGGATTCCGATCTGTGCGTGGCCTGTTCGGGCTTGCGCGGCAGGATTTTGTTCGGGAGCAGCGCCCGCAGCGTGCCGAACAGGGCTGCGCGGCTGAGGGGCTTCGAAAGGTACCGGGCGATCCCGGCGGAAAGCGCCCGCATTTTGTCCTCGTGCATGGCGTGGGCCGTGATCGCGACGATGGGCAGCCCTTCGAGTTCGGGCATGGTGCGGATGATCCGGGTGGCCTCGTAGCCGTCCATGACCGGCATCTGGACGTCCATCAGGACGAGATCGAAGCGTTCGCCCCGCTGTGCGCCGACCCTGAGCGCGTCGAGGGCCTGTTTGCCGTTGCTGACGATGGTGAGCTGGACGCCCGTGTCCTCAAAGAGCGCTTCCATGATTTCCTGGTTGGTGGGGTTGTCTTCCGCCACCAGGATGCGGACGTCATGGAACAGCGGCGTTTCCATCGGCGAGGGCTGGGGATGCAGCCGCCCGGAGTAGGCCACGAGGCAGGGCTCGTTGAGCGAGACGATGGATTCGTGCAGCCCGCGCAGGGTCACGAGGGACAGGATGGCGACCTGCCCGTCGTGCTGGGCGGCGTCCCGGTTGGATACGGAAAGGATCTGCTCGCCCGCGTGCTCGTCCATGAGGATGGCGGGGATGGTGCGCCCGAAGGCCGTGCGCAGCGCGCGCAGGGCATACAGCGTGTTGGGCTCCGAGAGCTTGCGGTCGAGGAACAGGAGGTCCGGCTGCTTCTTGGGCAGCTCCTGCGCCTTGCGTACGGCTTCCTCCGTGTTTGTGGCCGTAAGCGCATCAATGCCGAGGGCCGAGAAATGGCGGCAAAGGATTTCCGTCTGGAGCGGCGAGGCGCTGAGGACGAGTGCGTGGATGGGCTGGGCCGGCGGGGGCGGCAACTGCGCGGTCGCTCCCGAGTCGGGCTGGGTGCACAGTGGGATGGAGAACGCGAAGGTGCTGCCGACGTTGGGTTCGGATTCCACCCAGATTTCGCCGTGCATCATTTCGACGAGCTGGCGGCAGATGCACAGGCCGAGGCCGGTCCCGCCGTGGCGGCGCGTGGTGGAGGCGTCAACCTGCCGGAAAGGCTGGAAGAGCTGGCCGAGGAACTCGGGCGCGATCCCGACGCCCGTGTCGCGCACGAAGCAGATGATCTGCACGCGCCGCTGTTCCGGGCAGGTGTCGGAAGGCAGCGGTTCGGCATGGCCCTGCTTGAGCGTCACGCAGATCTGCCCGCCGGGGCCGGTGAATTTCACCGCATTGGTCACGAGGTTCATGATGATCTGCTGGAGGCGCCCGGCGTCGCCGATCAGCGCGATCTGCATGTTCGGGTCCATGTCTACGACGAGCTCGATGCCGCCCGCGTGGGCGTTGTGCAGGGCCACGGTGCAGACGTGGTGCACCACGTCGTCCAGCATGAACGGGGCCTGCTCAAGCTCAAGGTGCCCGGCTTCGATTTTCGACACGTCGAGCAGGTCGTTGATGATTTCAAGAAGCGCCCGCGAAGACTGGAGGATGGCCCGGAGGTAGCGGTGCGGCGGGGTCTTTTCCTTGAGCAGGGCGAGCTCGGCGAACGCCATGATGCCGTGCAGGGGCGTGCGTATTTCGTGGCTGATGTTGGCGAGGAACTGGCTTTTCGCCGTGGTGGCGGCGTCGGCGGCTTCCTTGGCGAGCTGGAGCTCGGCGTTGATGGCCTGCAGGTCGCGCGTGCGCTCGTTGACGCGGTGTTCCAGTTCCACGTTGGACTGCTCCAGCATGGCCCGGCTTTCCCGGAGCTCCTTTTCGGCTCGGTCGTATTTGGCCAGCTCCTGATTGAGCTGGGCCGTCCTGCGCGATACCTGCCGCTTGAGGGAGAAGTTCCAGTAAAGGACAAAGGCAAACACCGTGAACAGCACTTCCGCCGCAAAGAGCATCATCCAGATGGTCTGCTTGGAAAACGCCTTCTTCTCGTAGGGCTGGAGCCACTTCTGGGCAATGATCCTGCGCTCTTCCGGCGTGATCTTGCTGAGTGCCTTGTTGATGATGCTGTGGAGCTCGGGCCAGTCCTTGCGGATGCCGAAGGCGTGCCCGTAAGGCGCGTCGATGGAACCGGCGGCGCGGAGGTTGCGGATGCCGCTGTTGTTGATTTTTTCCGTGATGTTGAACTGGTAGTCGATCATGGCGTCGACTTCGCCGAAGGCGACTTTCTGCAGCCCCTCCAGCGTGTTTTTGACGGGCACGGGCGTTATCTCAGGGTGCAGCTCCTCAAGGAAGTCGTGCCATGAATACCGGTTGACCACCGCGACCCGTTTCCCGGCCAAGTCCTTGATCCCGTCTATGCTCGGTTCCGTTTCGTCCGTGGCGGCCCCGCGGGTTACGCTCTCGCCCTTGGTGGGCTGCCTGGTCACGATGATGCCGGGCAGCACGATATAGGAGGGCGTGAACAACATATATTGGGAGCGGTGCTGCGTCTCGGCGGCGGCGATGTACATGTCCACCTTGTGGGACGTGGCCATGTCGATCGTGTTGGTCCAGTCGGAGGGGGGCGCGATGCGGAAGGAGAGCCCCGTCATCTTGTGGAGGATGCGGAGGTAGTCCGGGCCTATGCCGGTATAGCGGCCTTCGGCGTCGAATTTTTCAAGCGGGTAGAAGTCGGGATCGACGCCGACCCGGACCGTATGGTTCTTGCTGAGCCACAGGCGTTCCTGGGGTGTGAGCTCGTCGGAAATGGATGCCTGCCGTTCCATGACGGCATCCACGGGATCGACGTCCCGTTCGAACAGGTTGTCCTGCATGGCTTTCAGGACGAGAAAAACCTGCGTCGCCACGAGAAACACGCCGAAAAGAAGGACTGTCAGCAGACGCACGCGAACCTCATACAACTCGGAGCGGGTGAGGGAGGATCAGCGGGCGGGGAAGATGCCCGCCGTTCCTCCAAAAAAAGAGACAAGCCCGGAACGTCCCACATCGGCGTATCCCGGGCTTATGGGTCATGCGGGAATCCGGATCAGTTCTTGCCGAGGCCGGAAAGGTACTCATGGGCGGCGGTCAGCACGTTCGGCATGAGTATTTCCCCGGCTTTGGGGTTGCACTGGGCCATGGCGATGCACGCGGCCAGATTGTCCCGGACGCGTTCCGCCATGTGGCGGGCCTGCGTCTGGGGCGTCAGGGTTTCCATATGGGCTTCAACCTTGGCGAGGGCTTCTTGGGCCTGTTCGAGCTTGTTGGGCATGAGAGATCATCCTTGCGCAAAAGTGTTTCAGAAAGGCGACTATAACGCAGGCCTTGCTGCTTTTCAAATAAGATCATTCCGTGGGCTGTCGAGGCCCCTTTTCCTTCCCTTCCGCCGCGCGTTCGCGTATCGCCGCGGAAAGCTTTTGGATAATGCGATCATAGTTGTTGGGCTGATGCGGGACGCGGCAGAGGGTGCAATCCTTTATGCCGTTCGCGTTCCAGCGGGGCGTGCCGATGCATTCCGGCAGGAAATAGAGGGGGCAATAACAGAAAAGACAGTTGAATGTCTCAGGATCCGCGTTGGGATGGCACGGAAAGTGGGCGCAGGACGTGTTCCTGAAAAAGCGTGAGCTGTTCTTCATGGCTGTTTCCTTAAACAGTACCAGTGTTTTTCGGGTGACCGCATTGACAGAATGCAGGGCTTCTTATATGCACAAATAAACATATCCGCTCTTCCAAGCAGGGCGGGATAGGTGCACGTCATCGGGAGCCGTTTTTGTACGGAACCGTGCCTCAAGGGTGCGGAGTATCGGCTTCCGAATGTATTCATCAAGCAGGCTACAGGGGAACCGGCGAAAAGGGAACAGTCTCTTTCGCCCGGGTATCCAGAAACCCTCCGGTTGGGCCCGTCTGGCGGGCTGGCCGTGGAATCAAGGAGTGGCACATGATTTCCAAGACTCTCATTGTGAATGGCATGACGAAAACGCTGCTGGTGAATCCGGAAGATTCGCTGGCCGACGTGTTGCGCGGACAGCTTCTGCTGACCAGCGTGAAGGTCGGATGCGGCACGGGTCAGTGCGGTGCCTGTAATGTGATTCTGGACGGCAAGCTGGTACGTACCTGTACGCTGAAAATGAAACGCGTTGAAGACGGGGCCGCCGTCACCACCCTTGAAGGTATCGGCACGCCCGAGCATATGCACCCGCTGCAGCTTTCGTGGATGTTCCACGGCGGCGCGCAGTGCGGCTTCTGCACGCCCGGCTTCATCGTGTCCGCCAAATGCCTGCTCGACAACAACCCGGCCCCGACCCGCAACGACGTGCGCGACTGGTTCCAGAGCCACCGCAACGCCTGCCGTTGTACGGGCTACAAGCCGCTGGTCGATGCCGTCATGGACGCCGCCGCCGTCATGCGCGGCGAGAAATCCGTCAAGGACATCGAATATAAGGAACCCGTGGACGGCCGCACGTGGGGTTCCCGTCGTCCGCGTCCCAACGCCGTCGCCAAGGTGACCGGTACGCACGACTTCGGTGCGGATACCGCCCTCAAGATGCCTCCGGACACGCTGCATCTGGGGCTGGCTCAGGCCAAGGTTTCCCACGCCAACATCAAGGGCATCGACACCTCCGAAGCCGAAGCCATGCCCGGCGTGTACCGCGTGCTGACCCACAAGGACGTCAAGGGCAAGAACCGCATTACCGGCCTCATCACCTTCCCGACCAACAAGGGTGACGGCTGGGATCGTCCCATCCTGAACGATACCAAAATCTTCCAGTACGGCGACGCCCTCGCCATCGTGTGCGCCGACTCCGAAGCGCACGCCCGCGCCGCCGCCGACAAGGTCAAATTCGATCTCGAGCTGCTGCCCGAATACCTGAACGCCCCGGACGCGATGGCTCCCGACGCCATCGAAATCCACCCCGGCACCCCGAACACCTACTTCGAGCAGAAGGAAGTGAAGGGGCAGGAAACCGCTCCCTTCTTCGCCGACGCCAATAACGTGGTGGCGGAAGGCAGCTACTACACGCAGCGCCAGCCCCACCTGCCCATCGAGCCGGACGTGGGGTACGGCTACATGAACGAAGAAGGCAAGCTGGTCATCCATTCGAAATCCATCGGCCTGCACTTGCACGGCCTGATGATCGCACCCGGTCTGGGGCTTGATTTCGGCAACGACATGGTCATGGTGCAGTGCAACGCGGGCGGTACCTTCGGCTACAAGTTCAGCCCGACCATGGAAGCGCTCATCGGCGTGGCCGTGCTCGCCACCGGCCGTCCCTGCCACCTGCGCTACAACTACGAACAGCAGCAGCAATACACCGGCAAGCGTTCGCCGTTCTTCACGACCGTCCGCTACGCCGCCGACAAGGCCACCGGCAAAATCAAGGCCATGGAAGCCGACTGGATCGTCGACCACGGCCCGTATTCGGAATTCGGCGACCTGCTGACCCTGCGCGGTGCCCAGTACATCGGCGCTGGCTACGGCATCGAAAACATCCGCGGCCTCGGCAAAACGGTCTGCACGAACCACGGTTGGGGTGCGGCGTTCCGTGGCTACGGCGCTCCGGAAAGCGAATTCGCCTCCGAAGTGCTCATTGACGAATTGGCCGAAAAGCTCGGCATGGACCCGCTGGAACTGCGCGCGGTCAACTGCTACAAGCCCGGCGACACCAATCCTTCCGGTCAGGCCCCCGAAGTGTTCAGCCTGCCGGACATGATCGACATCATGCGTCCCAAGTTCAAGGCGGCGAAGGAAAAGGCCGCGGCGAACTCCACCGACACCGTGAAGCGCGGCGTGGGCGTGGCCATCGGCATCTACGGTTGCGGTCTGGACGGTCCGGACTCGGCGGAAAGCTGGGCGCAGTACAATGAAGACGGCACGGTCACCATCGGCGTGTGCTGGGGAGATCACGGTCAGGGCGCCGACGCCGGCGCGCTCGGTACGGCCCACGAGGCCCTGCGTCCCCTGAATATTGCCGCCGACAAGATCCGCCTTGTCATGAACGACACCTCCAAGGCCCCCGTGGGCGGCCCGGCTGGCGGTTCCCGTTCGCAGCTCGTGGTGGGCAACGCCATCCGCGTGGCCTGTGAAACCCTGATCGAGGCCATGAAAAAGCCCGGCGGCGGTTTCTATACCTATGACGAAATGAAGGCCGAAGGCCGCGAGGTCCGCCAGTACGGCAAGTGGACCACCCCGTGTACGTCCCCGGACGAAAACGGGCAGGGCGAACCCTTCTGCTGCTACATGTACGGCCTGTTCATGGCCGAAGTGGCCGTGGACATCACGACCGGCAAGACCGCGGTGGAAAAGCTGACCATGATCGCCGACATCGGCAAGGTGAACAACCGCCTCGTGACGGACGGCCAGCTGTACGGCGGTCTGGCGCAGGGCATCGGCCTCGCCCTGACCGAGGACTATGAGGATATCAAGAAGCACTCCACGCTCATTGGCGCCGGTCTGCCCTATATCAAGGACGTCCCGGACGACATCGAGCTGATCTACCTCGAAAACTCCCGCAAGGACGGCCCGTTCGGCGCATCCGGCGTGGGCGAGCTTCCGCTCACCGCTCCACATGCCGCCATCATCAACGCCATCTATCAGGCTTGCGGCGCCCGCGTGAGGCATCTGCCCGCACGGCCTGAGAAGGTGCTGGCCGCTCTGAAGAAGTAATCGATAGTGAGACGTGACATGCCCGGCCTTCCAAAGAGGGCCGGGCGTTGAAGCCCTCCCGGTTCTTGTGTAGCGAGATGCGTTATGCGGGCCGGGAGGGCCGTTTGGTTTTGACGGTTTTCGGGAGGCGTTATGGAACAGGCGGATCTGCGAAGCTGGGAACGGCAGTGTACACAGGATGATATGCCCAAATGCCGGGCGGCCTGCCCGCTGCAGATGGATGTGAGGCCGTTTCTCGAACGGATGGCGCACGGGGATGTGCCCGGAGCCCGCAAGGTGCTGGAGCGGCATCTGCCTCTGCCCGGCGTTCTGGGGCGGATTTGCGAACACCCGTGCGAAACGGCCTGTGTCCGGCAGGAGCTTGGCGGGCCGCTCGCCGTTGGCGCGCTGGAACGGGTCTGTGTGTCGCAGTGCGCTCAGCAGACGCGGAACCTGCCGCGTCCCCCAAAAAGCAAAAAGGTCGCGGTGATCGGTGACGGCATGGCGGGGCTGGTCGCGGCGTGGGATCTTTCCCGAAAGGCATATCCCGTGGATTTGTTTTATGCGGGCGGACGTCCTGCGGAAGGTTTGATTGCCGCATTCCCCGTACTGACGCCGGAAGCGCTGGACGGCGAACTCGAAGCCATGCAGAAGAGCGGTGTGACGCTGATCCGCCGAGATCCTGACCAAGCCCTATTTCAGGAAGTAGAAGGCTATGACGCCGTTTTTGTGGATGTTTCCTGTGCCCCGGGCTTGGCCCCGGCCTCACGGGATGCCGTGGATTCCGTGACGCTGAATGTGGCGGGTGGGCCGGAACATGTCTGTTTCGGCGGCTGGCCGTCACCGGATGGGACGGGCACCCCCGTCGCGTGGGCGGCGGAAGGCCGCCGTGCCGCCATGACGCTTGAACGTTCCATGACCGGCGTTTCCCTGACGGCATCGCGCGAGAATGAAGGCGCGAGCGCGACCCGGCTGCATACTCCGCTCGACGGGCTGGCCCCGCTGCAGCGGCTGGAACCGGAACACCCCGGCGAGGGCTATTCGCTTGAAGAGGCCAAAACCGAGGCCGGAAGGTGTTTGCAGTGCGAATGCCTCATTTGCGTGCGCGAGTGCCTGTACATGCAGAAATACAAGGGCTACCCGCGCGTCTACGCCCGCCAGATGTACAACAACGCCGCGATCGTGAAGGGGCACCATCAGGCCAACACGATGATCAACAGCTGTACGCTGTGCGGTCAGTGCGAGGTCTTGTGTCCGGAAGGCTTTTCTATGGCGGATCTGTGCCTGTCGTTCCGTGAGGATATGGTCCGGCGCGGCATGATGCCCCCTTCGGCGCACGAATTTGCGCTGGAGGATATGGCCGCCGCCAACGGCCCGGAGTGCGCGTTGTCCTTCGCCGGATCGGGAGCGGACGGGAAGGCGGCGGAACGGTGTGAACAGGTGTTTTTTCCCGGCTGCCAGCTTGCGGGCGCACGGGGAGAACAGGTTTTGGCCGTGTACGAGACGTTGCGTAAAGATCTCGGCAGCGTCGGCCTGTTGTTGCAATGCTGCGGCGTTCCCGCGCAGTGGGCCGGAGAGGAAAAACTGTTTGCGGAAACCGTGGAGGCGCTCAAGTCCACATGGGAATCGCTCGGGCGTCCTCGCGTGATCGCCGCTTGCGCCTCATGCTGCAAGACGCTGCGTGAAGCCTTGCCTGAAATGTCCGTGGCGTCGCTTTGGGAAGTGCTTGATACGGAATGCCCCTCCCTGTCCTTCCGTGAGGAAGCCTGTTGCGGCGGCGTCCCCACGTTGAGCATCCATGACCCCTGTTCCGCCCGTCACGATGAGACGTGGCTGCGGTCTGTGCGGAACCTCCTTTCCAAGCGGGGCGTCCCGTTCGAGGAGCCGCGTTTGTCCGGCGAAACGACGCCCTGTTGCGGGTATGGAGGGCTGGCATGGGATGCCAATCCGCAGCTTGCTTCGGCTATCGCGGCGGATCGGGCCGGACAGCTTGAACACGACGCCGTTACATCCTGCATTATGTGCCGGGAACGTCTTGTCGCGGAAGGCAAACCTTCCCTGCATATGCTCGACCTGCTGTATCCCGGTGAATCCCTCTATGCGGCGGCGGCCGCAAAAGGAAGCGGGCTGTCGGCCCGGCGCGCGGGGCGTGCCGCGTTGCGGACCGAGGTGCTCCGGCGATATGCCGGGGAAAGCGTAGCGGAAACGGCCGATGACGGCATCCCTGTCCGTATTGCGCCGGATGTCTTGGAAAAGATGGAAGAGCGCCATATCCTGCGGGAGGACGCCGTGCGCGTCGTGCGCCATGCCGAGGCCTCCGGCGACACGTTCCTGAATCGGGACAACGGGCACTTCCTTGCGTCCTTGCGCCCTGTGCGGGTGACGTTCTGGGTGGAATACAGCGTTGAGGACGGCGTGTGTGTCGTCCATGACGCCTACTGTCACCGGATGGAAGTGCCCGGCACATCGACCCCAAAAGGCCGTTACGAGGCTGTCCGCAACCCGTTCCACCTTTAGGGAATGCCGCCGAAGGGACATGGGAGGCTGCCGCCCCCAACCCCGTTGAGGTGGAATGGGGTTTCGGACCTCGTATGAATGGGATGCCTTTATAGTGGGCTCAGTGATAATCTGCTATGTGCGAAAGCAGGAATTCCCGGCAGGAGGATCATCATGGCTATGGAACCGAATTATGCGCCGGACCCCGGCGACTGGGTATGCGCCCGTTGCCAATGCCCTCTGGAGCAGGTCAAAGTTCAGGTCGGCTATCTTGGCAGTGCGTTTGACGTCTCTTTGCCCCGTTGCCCATCCTGTGGATTGACGATGATCCCCAAGTCGCTGGCTGAGGGAAAAATGGCGGAAGTGGAAGCCCTGTTGGAAGACAAATGATCCCGCAGCATCAGGAAGAGCCCTTATACCAGCGGGAGCTTTTCCGGCTGGTGTCGGCGGATTGTCTCCGTCCCGGCGGCGTGGAGCTTACCGAGCGGGGGCTCGCGCACTGCGCTTTCGGCGTCGGCGAGCGGGTGGCTGATTTGGGCTGCGGTCCGGGCGTAACGCTGGCTTTGCTGGCGGAACGCGGCCTGAGCCCCGTAGGGATGGACCGTTCCGCCGCCATGCTTCAGGAGGCGGAAAGACGGTTATCCGGAGTGCCGCTCCTCGCGGGGACGCTTGAAGGCCTTCCGTTTCGGGATGCTTGCATGGACGGCATAGTCTGCGAATGTGTCCTTTCCCTGTCGTCCACCCCTGAACGGGCTTTGGGGGAGATGGGGCGTGTCCTGCGGCCGGGGGGACGGCTGTTGCTTACGGACATAGTGGTCCGCGAGGGCAGCCACGGAGCGGGCGGGCAGGGCTGTGCGCGTGGTGCCGTGCCTGCTGACGTTGTGGCGGAACGGCTGGCGCGGCAGGGATTTCGGATTTTGGCTTCGGAGGATCATTCCCGATTGCTCGGTGAACTGGCGGGCAGGCTCCTGTTTCAGGGGGTTCCCCGTTCGGCGTTGCTCGCATGGATGGGAGCATGTCCGGGGAGCGGCGATTCGGCGTGTTCGGGAAAACGGTTTGGGTATTGGATGTTCGTCGCGGAAAAGGGGAACAAATGAACGCATTGATGTTGGAACTCATACCTCTGATTCGGGAAGGATATTGTTGCAGCCAGCTCCTTGTCCTGCTCGTCTTGCAGCAGCAGGGTGTGGAAAATCCCGGGTTGGTCAGGGCCGCTGGCGGGCTTTGTCACGGAATGGGGCAAAGCGGCGGTGCGTGCGGGCTTTTGACGGGAGGCGCGGCGGCGCTCGGGTATCTGGCGTGCAAAGGGGCCGCGGGTGAAGCCGCCCATCCGATGGCGGAACCGCTGATCAACGACTATGCGGCGTGGTTTGCCCAGCGTGTATGCACCGGAGGATGCCGGGATGTTTCCTGCCCATCGATTCAGGAAAAAATGGGCGGCGGCTCTGGCATGACCTTGTGCGGGGATCTGCTCGCCGAGTGTTGGGACAAACTTGTCGATTTGTGCGCCGAGTACGGGATCGACATGACGGAGCCCCGATGACGCCCCCGGCCCGTTCCCTGCCGCAGGCCACGGAGAGCGTCTGCCCCGTCTGCTTGCGGCGCATTCCCGCCGAATATGTGCTTGATCCGGCGGAAGAGGGTATCCCCTCCGTTCTTTTGCGTAAGGAGTGCCCGGAGCACGGTGTTTTTTCCGTTCCCGTATGGCGCGGTATGCCGGATTTCCGGTCTTGGGTCCGCGACAAGACGCCCTCGCATCCCCGGCATCCGTTCGTGGAGCGGGAGCGCGGTTGTCCTTTCGACTGCGGGTTGTGCCCGGATCATGCCCAGCATACCTGTACGGGGCTGATTGAAGTGACGGGACGGTGCAATCTGCGTTGCCCCGTCTGTTATGCCAGCGCCGGAGAACAGGTTATGCCGGAACCGTCCCTTGAGCGTATCGCCTTTCAGATGGATCGCCTCAGGCAGGCTTCCGGGGCGTGCAATGTGCAGCTTTCCGGCGGAGAACCCACGGTACGGGACGATCTTCCCGAGATCATCCGCATGGCCAAAGCACGCGGTTTCGCGCTGATCCAATGCAACACCAACGGATTGCGTCTAGGGACGGAGCCCGGATACGCGGCGAGTCTGCGCGAAGCGGGGTTGGATTCCGTTTATTTGCAATGCGACGCGGCGGATGATGCGGCCCATGAGATCCTGCGCGGAAGGCGTTGCCTTCCCAAAAAGCTGGAAGCAATCCGGGCGTGCGGCGAAGCGGGAATCGGGGTCGTGCTGGTGGCGACCGTGGCGGCGGGCGTTAACGCCGATCGTCTGTGGCCGCTGGTGGAAATGGGATTGCGTCTGGGGGCACATGTCCGAGGCGTGCATTTTCAGCCCATGTCTTCGTTCGGACGTTGCCCGTGGCGATCCGATGGCGCGCCGCGCGTGACATTGCCGGAGATCGCCGCGGAGCTGGAACGGCAGTCGCAAGGGCAAATCCGATGGACGGATTTTCATCCCCCGGGATGTGAAAACGCGCTGTGTTCCTTCAGTGCCGTCTATCGGAGAAACGGGGAAACGTTGGAGCTGGTGCAGGGCGCTTCTTCCTGTTGCGATTGCGGAGAAACGCCGTCCGCCGCTGAGGGGGCCCGCAAAGCCAAAGCCTTCGCCGCCCGGCACTGGAGCGCGCCCGCGTCCCCGGCAGCGGCTCGGGATGGGGATGCGTTCGATCGGTTTTTGGCGTCGGCGGGGATAGAGCAGCGCTTTACCGTGTCCTGCATGGCGTTTCAGGATGCCATGACGCTGGATCTGGAGCGGGTCAAAGGGTGCTGCATCCATGTCGTCAGTCCATCAGGAACCTTAATCCCATTTTGCCTGTACAACCTGACCTCGTTTGACGGCACCACGTTGTACCGGGGCCGTGTATGATGAAGCGCTCGTTTCTGGATGACTGGATCACGCGTTGCTGTGGGCTGGATGTGCTGAGCGAAGAATCGTTGCGGCGGCATCAGTTGAACAAAATCAACGAGGTGTTGCGCTATACGGAGCGTAACAGCCTGCTGTACCGGAAACGTCTTGCTGGCGTTTTTGAACGTCACGGTGAGGCGATCCGGGCGGGAATGTGGCCCGCGTCGCCCGACGATGTGACGCAATTGCCGTTTACGACGGCGCGGGATCTCGAGGACGGCTGGAAGCGGTTTGTCTGCGTTCCGCTGGATGCCATCGCCCGGATGGTGACGCTGAGCACGTCCGGAACAACCGGAGAACCCAAACGGCTGGCCTTCGCTTCCGCTGATCTGGAGCGGACGCTGGATTTTTTCGCCCACGGCATCAGCGTGCTGGTGCGTCCCGGCGATACGGTACTCATTCTATTGCCCGGAGCGGAACGCCCCGATGGGGTTACGGATCTGCTCATCCGGGCATTGCCCCGGATCGGAGCCCGGGGCGTCGCCGGAAATCCCGCGGCTGAACAGGCTGGCTTTTGCCGGGAACTGGAGCTGCATCGCCCGGACTGTCTGGTCGCCGCGCCGGGGCAGTTGCGCCGTCTTTTGGGTGCGCATCCGGCCTCCCCGGGATTCCGGGCCATTTTGTCGAGCGCGGAACCTTTGCCGCAAGATTTGGAAAAAGCGCTTGTCCACGGCTGGCATTGTGAGGTTTTCGATCACTACGGCCTCACTGAGACAGGCTACGGCGGCGGGGTCGAGTGCTGCGGGAAACAGGGATACCATCTGCGTGAAGGCGATTTGTTTTTCGAAGTCGTCGATCCGGTTTCCGGTGAGCCTGTGCCCGACGGGACGCCGGGTGAAGTGGTCTTCACCACATTGACGCGTCAGGCCATGCCTCTGATCCGTTACCGGACGGGAGACATGGCGGCCATGTTGCCCGGCCCGTGCGTTTGCGGGAGCCCGCTGAGACGGCTCTCGCGGATAGGGGGGAGGTTCCGGAAGGTCGGGGGCAGGCTGGAAGTGCTCGCTCCACGCAAGGGCTGGATGGAAGATTCCGGCTGACATGAGAGGGGGTTTCCTCCCGGCGGGGTTTGGGCTATGCTGGCCCTCGGTACGCCATCCGGGTGTTGCCGCTCAAACAGGGAGAGAACACCCCATGATCGCTTATATAGAAGGGCGGTTGGCGGAAGTGTGCGCCAACGCTTGCGTCGTCGTCACGGAAGGCGGCGTCGGCTATGAAGTCTACCTGCCGCAGCAGACGCGGCTTCAATTGCCGGAACGCGGCGGCCATGTCCGTTTCTACATTTGCCATATCGTCCGGGAGGACGCGCAGGAACTGTTCGGTTTTGAGACATGGGACGAACGGCAGACGTTTATTGTGCTGACGTCCATTTCCAAAGTGGGCGCACGGACGGCCCTCGGCATCCTTTCCGCGTTCCGCCCCGACGACCTGCGGCGCTTGGTGCTTGAGGACGACGTGCTTGCGCTCACGCAGGTTTCCGGTATCGGCAAGAAGAGCGCCCAGCATATTTTTCTTGAGCTCAAGTATAAGTTGAAGGTTGAGGACATGCCGGCGGCGGCCTCGTTGCAGCTGGGCGTGCCCGGAAGCGTCTACCGCGACGCGCTGACGGGTCTCGAAGGGCTTGGTTATGCCGAAGCCGAAGCCGCACCCGTTTTGAAGAATATCCTGCACGAGGAGCCTGATCTTGAAGTCAGCGAAGCCCTCCGTGCGGCCCTGAAAGCCCTTGCCCGCGAACGGCAGAAGTAATGTCCGATTCTCCTAATACGCCATCATTCCTTCCCCCCGCAGACTTGGCGAAAGAACTGTCGGCTCCTGAATCCGGCTCTCCCGGTGACGAAAGCATCCGTCCTTCCCGTTTGGAGGATTTCATCGGACAGGAGGAGCTGAGGGCCAATCTGCGCGTCTTCCTGAACGCCGCCCGTGAACGCGGGCAGGCGATGGATCACGTCCTTTTTTATGGAAACCCCGGCCTCGGGAAAACGACGCTCGCCCAGATCATGGCGGCGGAATTGGGGGTCAACCTGATCTGCACGTCCGGCCCGGTGCTGGAACGGAGCGGCGATCTGGCGGCCATCCTGACCAATCTGTCCCGACACGACATCCTGTTTGTGGACGAAATCCACCGGATGCCCATTGCCGTGGAGGAAATCCTGTATCCGGCGCTTGAGGATTACAAACTCGATTTGGTGATAGGGCAGGGGCCCGCCGCACGCACCGTCAAAATCGATCTGGAGCCGTTCACGCTCGTGGGTGCCACGACGCGCATCGGCTTGCTTTCCTCTCCGCTGCGGGACCGTTTCGGCATCATCAGCCGCCTGGAGTTCTACACGCCTGAGGAGCTGTCCCGCGTGGTCATCCGTTCCTCCCGTATTCTGGGGGTGCCGATCACCGAGGGCGGCGCGCTGGAAATCGGCCGCCGTTCGCGGGGAACGCCGCGTATCGCCAACCGGCTGCTGCGGCGCGTGCGCGATTTCGCCGCCGTCTACGGTTCCGGCGTGGTGGACGAGGAACAGGCGTCTCACGCGCTCCGGCGCATGGATGTGGACGAGAACGGGCTGGACCAGATGGACCGTAAATTATTGCGCGTCCTTGTGGACATTTATGGAGGCGGGCCCGTGGGCGTGAAGACGCTGGCCGTGGCTTGCTCCGAAGAAGTCCGTACGATTGAGGATATTTACGAGCCGTATCTTATTCAATGTGGATTTTTGAAGCGCACCTCACGGGGCAGGATGGCTACGGCGAAAGCGTATAAACATTTAAATATGCTCGGATAGCCGGAGACCATATGCCCGTAGTCCAACCTCGTGTCGAATTGCTTGCCCATACGCCGGAACCGCTTTCCTTGGTGTATGCGGCGTTTCGTCAATGCTATCACGCCGGATTTGTGGCCGATATGTGGCCCCGCCTGCTCGCCGGGGACATTGGCCGCGAAAAGCAGGCTCAGTTTGTGGCTTCCATCATGGAGTCCGGCCATGCCAGCCCGGTTGAGCACGTCAGTTTCACCTTTGCGCTCGGCGGCGTGTCCCGCGCCTTGACGCATCAGCTCGTGCGCCACCGCATCGCCTCATATTCGCAGCAGAGCCAGCGCTATGTGGACGGTTCCGATTTCGACTATCTGATCCCGCCGGAGATCCGGAAAAATCCGGAAGCGCTGGCGCGGTTTGAAGGGATCATGCGGGAAATTGGTTCCGCTTACCGGGATCTTAAAGGATTGCTTGAAGAAGCAGGTCGGACCGGGTCCAAGGCGAATGAGGATGCGCGTTTTGTCCTGCCGCAGGCTACGGCGAGCAACATCGTCGTGACCATGAACTGCCGCGCGTTGCTGAATTTTTTTGAGCACCGCTGCTGCCGCCGTGCACAGTGGGAAATCCGGCACGTCGCGGACGAGATGCTTGCGCTGTGCCGGGGCGTGCTGCCCGAGGTGTTTGGTCTGGCTGGTGCCAAGTGCGAGCGGCTGCGGTACTGCCCCGAAGGGGAAAAATTCTCGTGCGGGCGTTTTCCTGCCAAAGCATAGAGAGGGTTGTAATGGATAAACTGATACTCGCCTTTTGCCGGCTCGGTTTTGCGGGGCTGTCTCCTATCATGCCGGGGACATGCGGTTCCGCGTTGGCGGCGGTTCTGGCTCCGTTTCTGTTCATCCCGCTGCCGTTCGTCGCCCGGATTGTGGTGCTCGTGCTCGTGTTTTGGATTGGCGGGATGGCCGCGACCCGTGGCGAGCAGATACTCGGCTACAAGGATCCGGGTGAGATCGTTATCGACGAACTGCTCGGCATGTGGCTGGTCCTGTTGCCGTTTTCCAATCCTGGTTGGGCGAAAATCGGCATTGCCTTCGTCTTATTCCGTATTTTCGACATGTGGAAGCCGTGGCCCGTCCATGCGTCCGAGAGCTGGCTGCCCGGAGGCTACGGCATCATGATCGATGATGTCATGGCGGGTCTGCAGGCACTGCTGGTCATGTGGCTGTTGCAGCTGGTCGGTTTTTGGGGTGTCTGAACAGTGTGATGCCCCATCAGGGAATGGGATTTTTTCGCAGAGCCTCTGTTGGGGAAGGCTTCCAAAGGCGAAGGCGGAAATTTCCCCTACGGCGGAATCTGGCGGAAGCATTTTTAAGCACCATAAGAGAAAAACGCGGCAGGTCCTTTTTGATGAAGGCTTTGCCGCGTTTTCAATATAAGAGGGGATGGTTAAAAAACTATCCTCTTTTTTTGATGGCCTTGCTCCAAAGGCCGTTTGTGCCGGAAAACTGCGAGCAGGCTTTTGGTATGCACAAAAGGTTTTGGAGGGAGGTAGAGGCATTTCTTTTTGGAGGGTTTTCAGGGGAAGTGAGGGAGCCTTTCCCGAGAAAAAGGCTCCCTCACTGATACTTTCAGAGTGTTTCGAGGAATCTGATCTAGCGAACGGTCTTCACAGGGGTCAGCGCGTAGGGGAAGGCCATGAAGACGTTCCGCGCCACCAGACGCCAGCGGTACGCCGCCGCCTTGGTTTGCGGGCAGTAGGTAAACGCGAACCGCGTTCCCGAATCCGTGGGGACGGCTTGCTGCGGCGTCAGTTCCTGCGTTTCGCGCGGGGTGAAGGGGCAGCCTTCGCAGGTATCCTGCGGCGTCTGCAATTCCTTCGGCAGGGTGGAATCGGCGGACGCGGCCAGCGGCTCCAGCTCGATGGAGAAACCGTCCACGTTGCGCGCCGCGCCTTTCATGAGCGCGGAGATGGCGAGGCAACCGTTTCCGGTGAGGGCGGCATCAGCGCTTTCCCACGAGAAAAGGTTTTTCTTGTCTTGGGGGACCGGATCCCCTTTCTTGCCGCATCCCGCCGCGATCAGCAGCAGGCAGCACAGTATCGGCGTGATCCATGTTTTCATTGCTTTGGGGCTCCCCATAAAAGTTTCCATTCCGTGATTCGTTTCAGGGCCTCAAGAGGGGTCAGGGCATCGGGATTGGTGTCCCGCAGCGCCACGAGCAACGGGTGCTCCGGTTCCGCAACGGCGACTTCCTCGACGGCCTTCTTGGGCTTGGACTCGGGAAGCTGGATGCCGGGCAGAAGGTTCGGCATGACCTGGCGGACGGGCGAGGAGCCTTTGTTTTGCTCCAGTTGGGCGAGGATTTCCCGGGCCCGCTGGACGACGGGCTGTGGGACACCCGCCAGACGCGCAACTTCGATGCCGTAGCTCCGGTCGGACGGTCCGGGGATCAGGCGGCGGAGGAAGACGATTTCCCCGTTCCATTCCCGGATGGCGATGTTCATGGTGTGCACGCCGGGGATCTTGCCTTCCAGTGCCGTGAGTTCGTGGTAATGCGTGGCAAAGAGGGTTCGGATGCTGCCCCCGGCCCGCCTTGCCAGCTCTTCAGCAACCGCCCACGCCAAAGCCAGCCCGTCGAACGTGCTCGTGCCGCGTCCGATTTCATCAAGGATGACGAGGCTGCGCTTGGTGGCCTGACGCAGGATGCGCGCGGTCTCCATCATCTCCACCATGAACGTACTCTGGCCTTGCGCCAGATTGTCCGAAGCGCCCACGCGGGAGAAGATGCGATCGCACAGGCCAAGCTGCGCTTCCCGGGCCGGGACGAAAGAGCCCATCTGCGCGAGGAGGCAGATCAGCGCGGTCTGGCGGAGCACGGTCGACTTACCGGCCATGTTGGGGCCGGTGATCAGCAAGAGCCGTCTGTCCTCATCCATATGAAGATCGTTGGGCACGAACGCGGCTTCCCCGATGATGCCCTCGACGACAGGGTGACGTCCTTCTCTGATCGTGATGGATTGCCCGGTATGGAGCACGGGGCGCGACCAGTTGTGGCGCACCGCCGTTTCCGCCAGCGACTGCCAATAGTCCAGCTGCGCCAGCATGTCGGCCATGAACAGGATGCGGGGGCGGGCTTCCGCCAATGCCCCGCGAAGCTGCTGGAACAGCTTGTACTCAAGCGATTTGCGCCGGTCGGCGGCGGAAAGCAGTTTTTCTTCCAGCTCCTTGAGGCGGACGGTCGTGAAACGTTCGGCGTTGGCCAGCGTCTGCCTGCGGATAAAATGCTCGGGAGGTGTGCCGCCAACGGCTTTGGACAGCTCGAAGTAGTAGCCGAAGACCCGGTTGTAGCCAAGCTTGAGCTTGCTGATGCCCGAGGCTTTCTGCTCCTCGTCGAGCAACGCCTTGACCCTGTTTTCCCCGTGCTCGACAAGATCCAGCAGTTCGTCCAGTTCGGCGTTGTAGCCCTGCTTGAACAGCCCGCCTTCGGTGATGAACTGCGGCGGATCGTCGGCAAGGGCTTTTTGCAGCGTGGCGGCGTGGTCGCCGAGATCATCCCAATGTTCCGTAATGGAGCGGAGCACTCTGGGCGTATCGGCATCGGAGGACGTGATAGCGGACTTGACCGGAGGAAGCGCCGCAAGGCTCTGCCTGAGCGACAGCATGTCCCGGGGGGAGGTCCGGTTCAGGGCGATACGGGTAGACAGCCGCTCAAGATCATAAACGCCGGAAAGCGTTTCTCGCAGCTTTTTCCTGTTTTCGGGATGTGTGATAAGCCATGCAATGGCATCCTGCGTTTCCTGAATGGGCGCAAGCTCGCGCCAAGGGTTGCGCAGGCGCTCCTCAAGCAGGCGGCCGCCCATCGGCGTCTGCGTGGAGTCGATCACATGGCGCAGCGTACCCACGCCTTTACGCCCGTCGAGGCGGCGGAACAGTTCCAGATTGCGCTCCGTAACGTCGTCGATGAGGAGGTGCTGGCCGAGATCCAGAGGCTCGAACGGCGCAAGATGTTTGGTATCCTGCATCTGCGTCTGTTCCAGGTAGGCGAGCAGTGCGCCGCAGGCCTGCACCAGCTCTTTGCGGCCTTCCAGACCCAAGGCTCCCAGTTCGGCGACGGACTGGGCGGCAAGGACGCGCTCGGCGGAACGCTTGTAGTCGAAATGGCTCCGCAGCGGGACGCGGACGGCCTGAATGTCCGTGAGGTGCAGCGAGGCCGGGACGTCGGCGTCTTCCGGCAACAGGAGTTCGCGCGGGGCGATCTTCTGCGCCCACTGCCAGAGTTCCTGACTCTTTTTGACATGCAGCCCGGCCCAGTAGCCGGTGGAGACGTCCACCCACGCGAACCCGCCGCGATCCGTGTCGGCACTCCAGAACAGGGCCCCGAGATAGGTATGCCCCTTGGGTTCGAGGCTGACGTCCTCGACGGCGGTCCCGGGCGTGTAGACGCGGGTGACGGCACGCTCGACAAGCCCCTTGGCGGCTCTGGGGTCTTCGACCTGATCGCAGAAGGCGATCTTGTAGCCCTTGTTCAGGAGCTGGCTGACGTAGCCTTCGGCGGCATGCCACGGGACGCCGCACATGGGAATGGGGGCTTCCGCGTTGGGATTGCGCGAAGTCAGCGCGATTTGAAGCTCACGCGAGGCGACTTCGGCGTCCTCGAAAAAAAGTTCATAAAAGTCGCCCATGCGATAAAAGAGCAGGGCGTCAGGATAGCCCTCCTTGATGCGGAGGTACTGTTCGAACATAGGAGTAAGGCGGGGAGATGCGGGCTGTTGGCTCATATGCTGCAATAATGCCCACGCACGGCCCCGCGAGGGACCATCCGTGGGCATTATGAAAGATTAAGGGTTACGCCTGTTCGGTGAGCGCTGAAGCGGACTTTTTCGCGTTTTCGACATCTTCGGCGAGCTGGGCGGCCTTGGCTTCGGCGGCGTCAAGCTTCTTCTGAAGGGCCTCGTTGGTCTTGAGGGCCTTGGCGACGTCCTTTTCAAAGCCGCGGGCACGCATGTTGGCCATCGTCAGCTTGGCGGACAGGGAAACCCGGTCCCACATCAGCATGGCGAGGATACACAGGGCGCCAAGGACGAAACAGATGATCAGCAGGGTGTAGAAGGGCAGAGGAGCGGATTCGACCGGAGGGAGGAACAGAAGGTCGAGTTTCAGCGCGACGGCCTGCGAGAACGCACTCTGGTTCTGCACGAAGAACATCATGACCAGGAAAAACAGAATGACCAGCAGCAGCACTTTGATGTAACGCATAGACCTCTCCTCATGCGGGTTGGCCCGGGCGCAACCGGGCGAAAAGGGGTTTGAGTTTGGTATAGGTCGAAGCCAGATGATCGGGGATGACCCGCGTTTCACTCATCACGGCCATGAACGAAGAATCGCCATTCCAGCGGGGGACGAGATGGAAATGCAGGTGGTCGCGGATGCCCGCTCCGGCGGCTTCGCCGAGGTTGAGGCCTACATTGATGCCCTGCGGTTTGAAAAACTCCCTGAGAATGGTCGTGCACTGCTTGAGCAATTCCATGATTTCCGTCGATTCCTCCGCCGCCAGAAGCGGCAGATCCATGACGTGCCGCAGGGGAGCCACCATGATATGCCCGTTGTTGTACGGAAATTTGTTCATGATGACGAAAGCGGTCTTGCCACGGTACAGGACGAGCCGTTCCTCGTCATGGGAAAGATCATCGGGAGGGAGACACAGAACGCACGAATCCGGTTTCGGCCCCAAAATATAGTCCATACGCCACGGGGCCCACAGAGGATGTGTCATACGACAGCTTCCTTATCTTGAGTGAAAATCGTTTTTCCTCTTCTACACGGCAAGGGCGCTCACGGCAAGCCCTTCCCGCTTGCGGAGGAGGCTTCAGCGCGGCTTCTTCGGGGCGGCGTCCGCCGTCCCGTTTCCCGGAAATCCTTTCCTGATCAGTTCCTCAGCCAGTTTCAGCTGCGCTTCTCTCGTTTCGGCCTTCCCGTCCAGCTTTGCGGCGAGGACCATGCGCATCACGCTGCCGAACTGCGGCCCGGGCTCCAGGCCGAGGCGGTGCAGGTCGTCGCCGTTGATGTCCACCTTGATCTGCCGCCATTTGTAGATGTACTGGGAAACGCTGCTGCTGATTTCTTCGTTGTCGGAGCGGGCCATCAGGTAGAGCGTGCTTTCGAGGGGCAGGGGAGCAAGCAGGGCGCACAAGCGGCTTACGGACTGTTCCGCCTGCCCCTTCTTCTGCGTATCCCGGTGCCAGTTGATGAGTTCCACCAGCGTCATGCGCACGCTTTCCCGCAGGCTGAGGATTTCTTCGCGCATCGTGGGCGTCAGCCCGAGGCGGTGCAGGATGTCCGCCGTCTCGATGGCCGGGACGGCACTGCACAGGGCCATGAGGTACAGGGTGGAGAGTTCCGGCGTTTCCTTGAAATAGAGGAGGCGGTACCAGTCGATGACTTCGCGCAGGGAGTCGAGGAGTTCGTTCTTGTCGGCGTTCAGGACGAGGCTCGGATGGATTGCGGCCAGTACGCCGAGTTCGTTGAGGCGGCGCAGGCAGGTTTCCGGTTCGTCCTCGCGGAAGATGAGGTTCAGCTCGTGCAGGATGCGCGCGCCGGACAGTTTTTCCACGAGGTTCAGGGACAGGGCGTTCTTGATGAGCTTTTCGCCCTGCGTGCTGATGTGGAAGCCGTACCGCTGCTCAAAGCGCACGGCCCGGATGATGCGGGTGGGATCCTCCACGAAGCTCAGGGCGTGGATGATGCGGATCGTCTTGCGCTGGATGTCGCTCTGGCCGCCGAAGAAGTCGACGAGGCAGCCGAACTGCCCCTTGTTGAGGCGGAGGGCCATTGCGTTGATGGTGAAGTCGCGGCGGAACAGATCCATTTTGATGGAAGAGAGCTCCACGGTGGGCAGGGCGGCGGGGTATTTATAGTATTCGAGGCGCGCCGTGGCCACGTCGAGGCGTTGTTCCTCGCCGTTTTCGTCATGATAGATGATGAGGGCCGTCATGAAGGTCCGGTGCTCGCGGACGCGGCCTCCAAGTTCCTGCGCCAGCGCCCTGGCAAAGGCGATGCCGTCGCCTTCGACCACCAGATCGACGTCGTCGAACTCCACGGCGGGGCGGCTGAGCATGATGTCGCGGACAAAACCGCCCACGGCATAGACGCTGACCTGCAGGCGGTCACCGAGTTCCCCGGCCCTGTGGAGCATGTGCAGCATGGGCTGCGGGAGCCGGGTGGACAGCAGTTTCGCCAGATTCCGTTCGCGTGCGCTGGTGTTGACCGGGATGGGCACGCCGGAAGGATCCTCGACGAACATGTTGATGAGGTCGGTGCGGGTGACCACGCCGATGACCTCGTTCTTTTCGACGACGGGAACCAGCCGCTGGTGCGCGCCCACGATGATCTTCATGAGGCGTTGGAGAGGGGCGTCCGGCGGGACCGTCAGGATGGTGCGCTGCATGTATTCGGAAACCGGCATGTCGCCCAGTTCATGGGCTATAGCCTTGGAAGCCGTCTGGCATTCCATATAGCCGATGCAATGGCGCGTCCCCGCCCGGAAGACGGGAGCGGCCTTGAGGCCGTAGCGGTTCATGAGCTGTTCCGCTTCCCGGATGGTCTGCCTGTCCTCAATGCCGACGGCGGGCGAGGACATGAGATCCCGCGCCTGCTTGTTCGGGTTTACCTGCATGTACAGCTGTTGGAAGATGGCGTCCTTGAGTTCGGGGATGGGGATGCTCTTGACCGAAGCGGACGCCGCGAAACGGTGCCCCCCGCCCCCGAGCGCCTTGCAGATCTGGCCGACGTCCACGGCGTCCACGCGGCTGCGGGCCACGACCTGTACCTTTTCCTCCATGTTGGCGAGGGCGAACAGGACGTTGCAGGATTCCATCTCCATGAATTTCTGGGCGAGGTAGGCGAAATCGCCCATGAAGCTGTCCAGCGTGGCTTCGGCGAGGACCACGCTGTAAGGGCCGATTTCGTGCGCGGTGGCGGAGTCGAGCAGTTCGTTGAGAACCTTGATGTGGACGCTGGTCATGCCCGTCTGGACGAGATCAGCGATGAAGGGCAGATCCATGCCGTGCTGGCGCAGCCATGCCCCCGCGAGGAAATCTTCCGGCTTGGTGGACGTGTAGGTGAACGCGCCCGTGTCGCCGTAGATGCCGAGCCCGAGAAAGGTGGCTTCCTGACAGGCCGGGGTGATGCCCCGTTCCTGCAAGGCTTGGCAGATAAGCGTGCAGGTGGAGCCCGTGGTCCCGATGTGCGTCACGTCGGCATTGATGACCTTGTTCTTTTCGCCGGAGTAGGGGGTGGGGTGGTGATCCCATACCTCCACCTCCACGCCGGGAAGATCGAGCAGATCCTGCACCTGCGGCACGCGGGAACGGATTTGCGTGTCCACGACGACGACGCGCTTCACGCTGGCGTGATCGATCTCTTTTATATTTTTAAAGGTATACAGAAATACGGCGGTTTCGTTGAAGAACTGGTTCAGCGGCTTTTCCATGCTGCCCGGAAAGATCATGATGCTGTCGGGGTAGATCATGGACATGCCGATCATCGAAGACAGGGCATCCCAGTCGGCGTTGCTGTGGCAGGTGATGACGGTGGGGGCGGAGGCCAGGGAAGGTTTCATGCGGTTTCCTTATGCAGCTTACGACAGGTCGTCTTCGGGAGAGGAGGCGTCATCCGGGCCGGGCTCGGCGTGCTGGGACCGGGGATGGTATTTCCTGTGGATCTGGAGCAGGCGTTCGGACTGGACGTGCGTATAGAGCTCCGTGGCGCTCATGTCCGCATGGCCGAGGAGGATCTGCACGGAACGGAGATCCGCCCCGCCTTCCAGCAGGTGGGTGGCGAAGGAGTGCCGGAACGTGTGCGGGGAAATGGGTTTTCGGATGCCCGCCTCCAGCGCGTAGCGTTTGACCAGCTTCCAGACGCCCTGCCGGGAGAGGCCGTTGCCGGAGCGGTTGAGGAACACCCGGTCCTCAACGGGGGTGAAGAGGGGGCGCACGATTTTGAGGTATTCGGCCATGCGCATGACCGCCGCGTCATGCAGGGGGACAAGGCGCTCCTTGCTTCCCTTGCCGAAAATGCGCACGACGCCCCGCTGGAGATCCAGATCGATGGGTTGCAGTTCGATGAGCTCGGAAACGCGCATACCCGCGGCGTACAGCAGCTCCAGCATGGCCCGATCCCGGAGCCCGAGCTTGCTGGTGGCGTCCGGCGCGTTGAGCAGCCGGACGATCTCATCTTGCGTCAGCACGTCGGGCAGGAGGGAAGGGAGTTTGGGCGTGTCGATGAGGGCGGCCGGGTTGGAGGCCAGTTCCCCCCGTTCGACGCACCATGCGAGGAAACTGCGCAGGGACGAAATGCGCCGCGCGAGCGTGCGGGTCGCGTCGCCGCGTTTGCGCAGCCAAGCGATGAACAGCGTGATGTTTTCGTCGTCTAGGCCGCTGAGGGGCGTTTCCAGCTCGTCGAGGAAGTCCCGGAGCGCGTCCAGATCTTGCCTGTAGGCGGCGACGGTGTTGCGCGAGAGCCCCCGTTCGGCTATGAGTCCATCAAGCCAGCGGGAAGCCAGTCTGGCGGGAAAACCTGCCGGAGTATCGGGGCGCTGCCCGTTCTTGTCGGAAACGGGAGATGCATGGATTCGCGTGGTCGTCTTCATGTTCGCAGAATACACCAGAGCATGGGGAATCGCAAACCGGTCGCGGCTTTTGGAGTGATATGATGAATGAGCGGCATATGGCGTATGTGTGCATGGGTTCCAATATGGGCGAACCGGAAACGAATCTGGCCCGGGCGCGTGAGGTTTTGGGGGCCCTGCCGGGCTGGAAAATCGAGGCGTCGTCGCCCGTGTATTTTACGGAGCCGCAGGATATGCGCGACCAGCCCTGGTTCGCCAATCAGGTTCTCAAGGTATCCTGCGCTTTAGACATGACAGCCCCCGATTTTTTGGATATGCTGCTTGATGTGGAAAAGAGGTTGGGCCGCGTCCGGGAGACGTCGGACCCGGCGATGCGGTTCGGCCCGCGCGTTATCGATCTGGATCTCTTGTTGTTTGATCAGGAGCGCTGGGATACGCCGCATCTGGCTCTGCCCCATCCTCGCATGTCGGAACGGGCTTTTGTGCTTGTCCCTCTGCGGGATATCGAACCGAATCTGCTCCTCTCCGACGGACGGACTCCCGGAGAGGCGTTGCGTTCCCTCGCTCATGCCGTGGAAGGGAACCGCATCCGCCAGTAACGGCAATGCTGGAGTTGAACCATGTGGAAATGGTTGATCCTCATCCTTGTGGGCTATGCCCTGTATCGCATGTTCATGAACGACCGCAAAAAGAGCGGCGAGGATACCAAGAAGGAAAAGGAACATCTTATCGCTACCGGGGAGATGGTCAAAGACCCGGTTTGCGGAGCCTATATTGACTCCGACAGCAACATCACCGTTCGGGACGGCAAGACGGTTCACCGTTTTTGCAGCTACGACTGCCGCGACGAGTTCTTGAAGCGCATCGGAAAGCTGCCCGAGAAGACCGGCGGGGATGACGACGAATAATCTCCCTTGCGAAGGGCGGTTGCAGTCTTACAATAAAGAGGAGGCGGATTGTCCGTCTTCTCTTTTTTGATCATGGCGGCAGGGGCTCAGCCGCCCGCACAGCCTCTCCGAATAGTGGGGATTTTTTGGCTTTTTCGTGTCCCTCCGCATGGAGGAGGTTTTTATGGTTGAATGATTCTAGCGCCAACTAATAATTGAAGAAAAGGGTATTCCGTGGTGCATCATGGAAAGCCGCCTTTACTCCGGGAAGGGGTGTGAAGGCGATATTTTCGGAGGTTAGTCATGGATGCAAAAGCCGTTTTGACTTCGATGCTTGCTGAGGCGGATATCCGGGTTGGGGGAGACCGTCCCTGGGATATCCGGGTTCATAATGAAGGCCTGTATAAACGGGTGCTTCGGGAGGGGACGCTCGGAGCGGGCGAGGCCTATCTCGAGGGCTGGTGGGACTGCGACCAGCTGGATGTGATGTTTTGTAAGGCCCTTCACGCGCATCTGGAGGATAAGGTACGGCGCAACCTGCCCAACGCGCTGATCGTGGCGAGCCAGCTCCTGTTCAACCTGCAAAGCGTAGCCAGGGCCCCAATGGTCGCGGAACAGCATTACAATACGGACAACGCCATGTTCGCGCGTATGCTCGGGCCTACGATGAATTACAGTTGCGGGTATTGGAAGGATGCCGAGACGCTGGATGAGGCGCAGCGCAACAAGATGGACCTGATTTGCCGGAAGCTGGATCTCAAGGAAGGGATGTCCGTGCTCGACATCGGGTGCGGCTGGGGTGGCCTTTCCTTATATATGGCCAAAGAATACGGGGTGAAGGTCACCGGGGTCACGATTTCCACGGAACAGCTGGCCTATGCCCGGGAACACGATGCCGGGCATCTCGTCAACTGGCTGCTGCAGGATTACCGTTCCATGGAAGGGCAGTTCGATCGCATCGTCTCCGTGGGGATGTTCGAGCACGTGGGACGGAAAAATTACGATATTTTCATGAAGACGACCAAACGGCTGCTGAAACCTTCGGGGCTGTTCCTGCTGCATACCATCGGCAACAGCAAGAAGAAGACGGGAACCGATCCGTGGATCAATAAATATATCTTCCCCAACGGGATGCTTCCCTCTCCCGTTTGCGTCGCAAAGGCCATCACCGGGCTTTATGTCATGGAAGACTGGCACAACTTCGGCGCCGATTACGACAAGACGCTCATGGCATGGCACCAGCGCTTTGAGGAAGGCTATGCGGAAGGCGCTTTCCAGTGCAGCGAGCGCGTACGCCGCATGTACCGGTACTATCTTTTAAGCTGCGCGGGCGCTTTCCGGGCGCGTGACATCCAGCTCTGGCAGATCGTGCTGAGCCCGGAAGGTGTGGAAGGCGGCTACTGCTGCCAGCGCTGAACGGTGCGGCGGGGAGCCCTGCCGCACCAGAAGCTGAAGCTTAGGCCCGCCGGTTACTGTATTCGCTGAACTTTTTCTCGCTTACGCGGCGGTTGCGGCCTAGCGCACAGAATACCTCATAAGAAATGGTCCCCCACCATTCGGCAAGTTCCTCGGGCCGGATGGCCAGCGGGCCCGAGCCCCCCAGCAGATAAGCCGTATCGCCGGGTTCGACGCCCGGGATATCGGTCACGTCGACGATGCACATCTGCATACACACCCGCCCAAGGATAGGGGCGCGCTGTCCCCGGATCAGGACTGAGCCGCGCATGGACAGCGAACGCGGGTAGCCGTCGGCATAGCCGGCCCCGACGACGGCCGCCCTGATGTCTTTGGGGGCGGTGTACAGGCAGCCGTAGCTGACCGTGGCGCCTTTCACGACGGGGTGGACGGAAAGCACGGGAGCCGCCATCTCCATGACGGGAAGCAGGCCCATGCCCAGCTTGGCCCTATCCGTGCCGTGAAGCGGATTTCCTCCGTAGAGCGTGACGCCGGGTCTGGCCAGATCGCCGACGTAGCTCGGCCAGCAGAGGAGGCCCGGAGAGTTTGTCAGGGATGTTTTGAGGCCCGGGAAAACGGCCTTCATGCTTTCCGTCGCTTCGTGGAAGCGGCGCGCCTGTTCGTGGGTGAAATCGTCGAGTGCCGGAGTATCCGAAGCGGCGAGGTGCGACATGACCAGCACGGGCCGCACTTCCTTGAGCGTACGCAGATAGTCGGCCAGCTCCGCCGCTTCATCCACGCGGAACCCCAGCCGGGACATGCCGGTGTCGAATTTGATGGCAACCGTCAACGGCTTCGCCCGTCCCGTCAGATGGCTTTGCGCAAGGATCCGCTCAAGGCTTTCCCGGCTATGGACCAGCGGCGTGATGTCGTAGCTCGCGGCAAGAGCCGTATCTTCATCCCTTGCCAGTCCCATCAGGGCGAGCAGGAAAGCCGTATGCCCTTCCTGCCTGAGCAGTGCGCCTTCCCCCACGGAACCCACCGCCATATGCTGTATCCCTTCTTCCGCCAGCACGCGCGCCACGGCGACGACGCCGTGCCCGTAGGCGTCGGCCTTGATGACCGGCATGAGAGAAGGGTGGCGGGCCAGCAGTGTTTTCAGGTTATGCCTAAGGTTTTCAAGGTGGACGGTGATGATGGCACTGCTCAAAAACATGGGACCTCCACGCTCAAGCGCTTTGCTGGTGAAAAAACAGGGACAAGGATTCTGGACGGTAAACGGGCGTGGAAACATCCCCCATTTCGTATCTCGGGAAAGTTATGGATGAATCGGAAAAAGGATCCTCTTTTTTTCGCCGCCCCCCGGCGGCGGGGAATAACCGAGGGTTTTTTTTGTTTGAAAAATGGGCTAGAGTACACTCCGCACGAACCAGAGCATGAAGCCGCGTTGTTTTTCAAAAGGCACCCCCGCGAGGGAGGCAGGCATTGAGAGGCTTCGGGATAGCGCCCGGCAATTGGTTCGAGTGATACAAAAGAAACGTTGCTGCGGAGTTATCCTTTTAAACACGCTCCTGTGCGGAGCATTTTTATAGTGCGTCCGAACGCTGGATGCAACAGGAAGTTTACCGTGCCCATGATTGTGCCCCTGCCTCGCGGAATGTTCCGGCTTGTGACAAAAACGGTTTGCGCGCCCATAGCTCTGCTGGCGCTTTTTCTTTGTTCGCCGGTCCATTCGTATGCCGCTACGGATGTGCTCACCATACCGATGGAAGACACGAAGGAGGCTTCGTGGAATCTTGAGGCGGACAAACTGGTCACGCTCAGCGACAATACCATCGTTGAGGCGCAGGGCGGGGTTGTCCTTCAGCGGGGAAACGACATCCTGAAAGCTGATTTCGCCCGGTACTATTCCGCGACAAACTGGGTTTATCTGAAAGGCAACGTGTTCGTCCGCATGGGCAAGGACGACATCCATTCAGATGAAGCCGAGTTTGATCTGCACTCCAAAACCGGCTGGCTGACGAATGGCCATGTTTTCATGGAGGGACCGCACATTTATTTCAGCGGCTCGCGGATCATCAAGCATTGGGGTGATCGCTATACCTTCAACAAGGCAAAAGTGACGACCTGCGACGGAACCAGTCCCGCGTGGTCGATGAATGCCGAGCAGGCCGTCGTGGAGATTGACGGCTATGCCCAACTTTTCCATTCGACTTTTGACGTAAAAAATACGGGAATCTTTTACAGCCCCTTCATGGTATTGCCGGCAAAGACAACGCGCCAGTCCGGGCTGTTGCCGCCAGACTACGGCATCAGCGATAAGCGTGGTTTTTATTATACCCAGCCGTATTTCTGGGCCATTGATGAAAGCCATGATATGACGTTCTACGGTGGCTGGATGACGAAGATCGGGCCGTCGCTCAGTGTCGAATATCGGGCAAACGAATTTACGGATCAAAAGACATGGCTCGCCGCCACCGGCATCTACGATAAGGATACCGTGGCGATTCCAGGGACGAGCCGGGTAAGCGAAAATAAGCAAACGCTGCGTACCAACAACGATCGGTACTGGTTGCGCGGAATGGCCGACGGATTCCTTGGGGCCTCCACGTGGCGTTACCGCTCCAATATCGATTATGTTTCGGATCAGGACTTTCTTCGTGAGTTCAACCAAGGGCCTACAGGTTTTGACAGGACCCGTGACAATTTGTTCAGGATGTTTGGGCGTGATTTGCAGGAAGACGATCAAAACCGCGTGAGCGCCGCTTTGGTGAGCAATGATTGGCAGCGCGTGGGCATCGTCGCCAGTATGCGGTATGAGCAGGATCCTGCCCTCGGCCACGGGAACAGGGCGCAAAGCCAGGATGAACTGGTCCAGCGCCTGCCGCAGCTTGACTTGTTCCTGTATAAGGGAAGAATCGTTCCGCAGATTCCCTTGGAACTGGAAGCGCAGTTCCAGTCCGGATATATGTACCGTGCTTCGGGAACAACCGGCGGGCGTACGGAAATCTATCCGAAGCTCTCTGTTCCTCTCGATTTTGGTTTTGGTTCCGTCATCGGTACGGTCGGGCTCCGTCAGACCTACTACAATACGGATCGCAAGGAGCATACCAGCCCATTGGCCATGTACATGGACAATTCGGCTTCCCCACGTCAGACAGGCGAATCCCGTACCATGATCGATATGGACATCCAGGGGTACACGGAAGCCAGCCGCATCTGGCAGCTTGGAGACGAATCGAGCATTCCGCTCAAACCTGAAAACGCCGGAAAGCAAATGTGGACGGCGGTTCGCCACGAAATCCAGCCGCGTATCCGGTATTCCCGCACGCCGCATGTTGACCAAGAAAAGAATCCTTTCTATTTGATGGAGGATAGAATCCTGCCCCGGGATGAACTGACGTACTCCATCACCAATATTGTAACGCGGAAGGGTTCCATTGTTTCGGTAACCGGAGAGGGGGATAAGCAGGAAGCCCGGCGCAGTACTTTTTATCAGGATCTTTTGCGCTGGCGGATTGAGAGCGGTTACGACTTTGAAGAGGCCCGCCGGGATCGGTATCGGGATGAATATGGGCGCAGGCCATTCATGGATATTGTTTCGGATTTCGAGATCTATCCTTGGCCGTGGCTCGGGTATCATGATAAAACGTATTTCTCGGCGTATGATGGACAAGTTACACGCCATGATCATGATATCAATCTGCGCTACAAGGATAAGATATCATGGTACACCGGTATGAGCTTCCGTGATAAGTATTACGACTACAGAAAAAAGTTCCAGTATGAAAACTGGAACAATGTCCAGCTTACTTCGGATTTGCGGCTTATCCACAATGACTTGACGATCAATTTGACGCCTGAGTGGTCTATCAGGTTTGATGACTACCGTAATATGCGCCAAGGTGGAACGTTCGGAAAAACCTACGATCAAAGTATTGATATTGCCTATTCGGCGCAATGTTACCGCATTATAGGCCGGTATAATTACGATGGTTACGACAAGAGTTATTCTATCATGGTAGAGCTCCCCGGCATTTTTGATTGATCGCCGGGAACGATAAAATCGAAAAAACGGTTGACAGGTACGGGAAGAATCGCTAGAAGAATCCACGAAACGACGCATTGACGTCATTTCCACGGAGAGGTGGCCGAGACGGCCGAAGGCGCTCGCCTGCTAAGCGGGTATACGGATAAAACTGTATCGAGGGTTCGAATCCCTCCCTCTCCGCCATATTTGTATCTCATGAAGGCTCCTGACGACTCATAACGTCTCAGGAGCCTTTACTTTTTCCCCTCTCTTTCGTCTCACGAAGTCTCATATCGTCTCATATTATCTTTTGTCAGCTCACTCTTTTTTGGGGTATATTCGAGGGTATCTTCACCAAACGGGGAATCCATACCCCAGTTGGATACCCCACATACCCCAGAGTTCCCTATGCTGACAGACACAAAAATCAAACAGGCTAAGGTCACGGATAAGCCCTACAAGATATACGATTCAGAGGGGCTTTACATAGAGGTTGCGCCGACCGGATCAAAGAGGTGGAGATGGCGCTATCGGTGGAACGGAAAGGAAAAGCTTCTGAGTTTTGGAATATACCCCGAAGTCCCCCTGAAGCTGGCCCGTGACAGGCGGGCAGCAGCGAAGGAGTTGCTTGTATCCGGGGTGGATCCTTCACAGGCTCGCAAGGAAGAGAAGGTTGAGAGCCGCGCGGCGGAGAACTCTTTTGCGGCGATGGCGGAGGAGTGGTACTCCCTGTACTCTGTGCCGTGGTCGGAGCACTACAAGGGACTGGTACGGCGCAGGATTGACGAATACTTGATCCCACGCTTGGGTAAGCGCTCCCTGTCTGAGATAACTCCCATTGAGATCATGGGTATCCTGACATCATTGGAGAAGCGGGGTGTCATTGAGACGGCAAATCGGGTTTTGGGGATTTGCTCGCAGATTTTCCGGAGGGCAGTGGCCACGGGAAAAGCCAAGAGCGATCCCTGCCGGGATTTGCGCGGGGCGCTGGCTCCGGCACAGGAGAAGCACCATGCCGCCCTGACCACGAAAGACGGTGCGCGTGCTGTGATGCGTGCCCTCGATGCGTATCAGGGCAGCTTTGTGGTACGTGCGGCGGTACGTTTCACGGCCCTGACGTTTGTGCGGCAGGTCGAGTTACGTTTTGCTACATGGGATGAGATCGATTGGGAAGAGAGGATGTGGCTGATACCAGCCGAGAGGATGAAGATGCGGCGGGAGCATATGGTTCCGCTGTCGCGGCAGGCCATTGCTGTGCTGGAGGAGATGCGGCGCGTCAATGGGACGCAGCCTTACATTTTTACGGGGCAGGGGAGGCGGCGACGTCCGATCAGTGAGAATACAGTCCGGTGCGCGCTCCAGTCGATGGGGTTTGCCGGAGAGATGACCGCGCATGGGTTCCGCAGTATGGCGTCCACCTTGCTCAACGAAATGGGCTGGCGCTCGGATGTTATCGAACGCCAGCTCGCACACGTTGATAAAAACAAGGTCCGTTCCGCGTATAATCGGGCGGAATACATCACCGAGCGTCGGCAGATGATGCAGGCGTGGGCTGATTTTCTTGATTCCCTGTGATGACTTTTTGCAAGGCGGACATCCGCCAGAGGGAAGAGCGGCCATGTTTTTCCGGCTGAGGATAGAATCCCGCCCAGACGCCTCGATACCATGTCGCCCGTGAAACGGGGATGACCTCAAGTACCTCTTTCAAGCGAAGGAGTCTGTCTTCCATTTTTTTCTCCAATTATCAGGTAAAAAAGAAAAATCCCGATCAAAAAGCATACCGGGATTTTGTATATATGGGAGTGAAATATATTGTTCTATAGGGTTCAGGCGTTCTGTGATTTGCTTGATAGTCGTAAGGAACCCTTTGGGTTTTCGATAGATCCGTTTTCATCCGCTCTTTCCTTACGCGGCCTGTTCGTATACCCGCGTCCCGATTTCGGCTATTTGCGGGTCGACCTTTTCGAGCGCATTGCACAGCGTGGTCAGCGTCTTGAGCAGGTTGTGCCAGTGTAGCCCCCGGAAGTAGGCGAGGCAGGTGTTCCGGCAATCTTCAAGGAAGGTCAGCCCGGCCCACATCCCGGCACCCCATTGTGTCCAGCGGGAAGCGTCGCCGGCAGCGGCCTGAATATCCCCGACGTGCCCGGCGAGGATATGGAACCGGGCATCCAGATCTCGCTTCGCGCCTGCGGAGAGCCTGCGCTTCTGCGTGTCGTCCGCACATCGGTCGATCCAGCGGTCGACCTTCTCGACTTGTCTGCCAAGGTCGCCAAGCTGAGGAAGCGTTTCGGACTTGAGGAGGGATAGCGCCACGGTGATCATGGACAAGGCCAGAACGCAGCGGGTGTGCTGGACGGCCTCGGGTGGGTAGGGGATTACGGGGTTGATGGGTCTTCGCATGTTTTCCTCCAGAAAAAGCAAAAGCCCCTTTCGGGGCTAATATAATTATTCTTTGTAATTAAATACATTCTCCGGCTGCGGATAGCGGATAAGAGAAATAGATTGCAAAAAATGGCTCCGTAGAAAACGGAGCCATTTTTTATGCAATCCAATTTTTGTTTCGTAATCTATTAAAAGCGAGCTCTATTTGCCGTTGGGTAAATTGATGTTTGTGTTCGTTCCATTGGTAAACGGCATTTGTAACAGCATCAAGAGATTGGAGCTGATTACGGGTAGCTACCCAATGAACAGTTGCTAGAAGTTCAAGCCCAAATGGAGATTCGAAACCTGAAACAAGCTCTGCGACCTTATCGAAACGGATGCGGGTTTCTGGAGCGTGTTCTAGATACGCCTGTGCATCACAAATAGCACCAGGAACAATTTCAAGATGTTTTCCCGGAGTATCTCCACCATCAGCATATCCCGAAATCATATACCCCTCAACAGGGAGCAGTACATGTCGCATATTTTCAGCATAAGGGCCATATTTAGCTTTTTGAAACTTGAGTCTTAGCGGCTCTCCTGCTTCTTGCATGAAGTACATCAATTTATGCACTTCTAACAATGTCACAAATGGGTCCAACAACCCCCTGAGATAGCGCTCCATAAGTCCCACAAGAGCAGCTCTTCCAGGACTCATATGGGGAGCTTCGCGGCGATGAACCATTTTATCCGCTTCTGGTGCTCCTTCGGGCTCATAGATAAGGATATGTACATCATTTAGAGATACTAGAGATTTTTCAATGCGCTCTTTGACAATGTTCCAGTTCAACCCACCAAGGCCGCTACCTAATGGGGGAATAGCGATGGAATGAATTCCATATTGGCGAATAATTTCAGCTAAGTCCTTTAATCCAGAATCAATATCTTCCAATTTGCTTTTGCCGCGCCAATGACGTTTTGTAGGAAAGTTTATGATAAAATAAGGTGTATGTAACGTGCCTGTCTGGTAAACAAACATCTTTCCTGGAATAACTTCATCTTTTTTGCAGGCAAGTGCATAGCTCTTGAAGTTTTCAGGAAAAGCATTTTTAAATTGAAGCGCAATGCCTCTTCCCATGATGCCAACACAATTTACGGTATTGACAAGAGCTTCAACATTGGCTTTTAAAATATCGCCAGATGTATAAATAATCATGTTATGGCTCCTATCAATAGTACCAATCTTTCTTGATGCCTAACCGAGGAATATGCTCGCTCTTTGCGAGCAAGGCTTCTACTTTTCTAAAAGTACGATCGCCATAAACACCAATATATTTAATGAGTTTCCATGGAAACTCCTTTTCCATTAAAAATTCAGCTTGCTTTCCTTCTTTGATATGCGGTGAAATTTTAGGACCAGACCAATTATTTGTGTTGATAGCATCCCAGTCTATTTCGTGTAATTGCTGGATATCATTAAAATGTTTGAAATAAGAAGACCCTGCATTGGAAGAAGTAAAGGCCCATCGTCTACCCACCTGCTGAGCCCATTCAATGGCCTCTTTCAGGTTAGCACCAAGGTGGATAATAGGTTCTTGTCCTCCTTTATATGCTAGGTCAGGGTGATTGGCCTTGTAGATAACGTGAAGCATGACAGACCGAGGGCAAAAATAAAAAGGAACGCAGTCACCAACGTGAAGATCGGGATATTGGCTCAATGGACTAGTGAGGCGTCTTTTTTTTATGGCATTCATCCCTATGATGGTTCCGGGCAAAGCCTTTTTTACAACATCCGCGTCACAGCATAGTCGTCCGCAGTCAATGAGAGACTGAAGTCTGTCCACATGTAGTATGTGATAAATTTTAGGATGTTGAGGGATATTCATATCTTCTCCGTAGCTCAATTACTTACGTTTTTTTTTTACAGTTGGCAAGTTTTCTTGAAAGACTATATAATAAAAAGAATGAATATCATAAATTGATTATTTATGAAAAGATAAACTATACTAGGCCTTCGTGGGACTTTACGTCCAGCACGTTGTAGGCGTACCTGTGCCGCCGGGATGGTTTGCCCCCTTCCGTGAAGGGGAGCACGCGCAGGTCGTAGTAGGGGTAGGAGGGGACGAACAGGATTTTATCGACCTTTGCCGGACTGGTGCCGTCGCGATCCCATCCGGAGACAATATCGCCTTCCTTGTACGGGCAGGCGGCGACGGCGGCGTCACGTTTGGCGACTTCAAGAGCGTTCTTCGCCTGTTACACGGCGCGTTCGCACCTTCTGACCTCATCAACGAGTTCCATAATTTCAGCGTCGTTCATTACCGTTCCGCGTGATGCGTGTTGAGGTTATGGGTTCATCTTTTGCCTGAGCTGGTCGGCAAGCTCGGGAACCACGCCGAGCAGGGCCGCCCTGAGTATCGGCTCAAGACTCGCAGCCACCTGCTGTTCCGACAAAACAGGCGTCGGGGGCGTATCCGTTCCCTCCACATACTGCGGGCCTTCTCCGGTGCTGACCCATGTAGGGTTGAGCCCTCTTTTGCTGAAAAGGGTCATGAGCCACGGATTGGGGATATGGCCACGGCGCTTGGCCTCCGAGATGCTGCTCTGCTTGATGCCGAGCAGGGCGGCGACATCCGTTTGCGTGCGCAGATCCGTGGACTGAAGGATCCGCTCATAAGCGTCTTGGAAAGGCATGGCAAGTTCTCCTATGAAGCCCCCGGTCTGATGAAGCCAAACCGGGGGGTGTGGGTGCTACGCGATGACCTTTACGCCTTCAGGCAGATTTTCAAGCAGCCATGTGCGGATGTTGGCGATGGCTTCCAGCTTCCAAGCGCCGCCGTCGCATTCGATGAGCTTGCAGGCCAGCGGGCTGGACTGGAGCCGGAACACGACCTTGTGCGCGGGTTGCGCGACTTCCGCGAAGGTGCTGAACGGGAAGACGACCGCCGGGGACGGTACGGGGACTTCGGCTTTGCGTGCCGCGCCCTGCCGGATGGACACTTCCTGTGACACGCCGTCGTCCTGTACGCGGACTTCCGAGGTGTCCACGAGATTGCCGCTGATCTTGATGAGCGCGTCGAGATCATCCGAGGGGACAAAGCAGGACTGGAGATAGGGGACGAACTCGTCAGGCGAGGTCCAGCTTCCGAAACGGTGGGCAGGGACGACGGCGTCGGCCCGCATGTATGTGGTACGCTGTTTCCAGCCCCCGAAGGGGACGGACATGACCCTCACGGTCGTCACATCGCAGACGTGGACAAGGATCTTGCCGAGGTCCAGCCCATCGGGGTTCTGGTTGAGGTAGTCCACCACGGCCTGCAAGGTGCCCACGGTGAGCGTGTCCTGTTCCGCGTCATGGAGGCGTTGCCATTCCCCTTCCGGGTCACGCTTGTAGAACCGCAACCCGTCTTCCGTGACATGAACGGGAAGCGTAGCCTTGGCCTTGCCGTCAAGGGATTCGAGTTCCCGGCCTACGCCGATGAGGTGCCTGTCTGCTTCAATACGGTTGATTTCCATGTGATTTCTTCCTTTGGTTACTGGTTGATGGGATGTTCCTCAGCCTTCTTGAACGGGGTTACGTTCACGGTCACGCTGCCATTACCCCTGAGTTCCGTAGGAGACGTGCCGTCAAAACGGTACTGGTCGGGGCGGTTGGTGGGAGGCGCGGGAAGCCATCGAAAACTATCTGACCGGGGCATTGCCCCAAGCAAGCGGAGGCAGAGCATGAGGGAACGCGTAGCCGATGTGATCGTCCCTATTACCGGCGGCAGGCTTGATATGCTGGCGAAGGCCACGGCGACGCTGCACAGGGCGGTTGAGGTGCAGGCATACGTCTGGGGCGTGGGCCGGAACCGGATAGCGATATTCGGTCCCCTCCGGCGCACGGTGGGCGGCGTCGGGATGCTGGTGTACAGGCTCAAGCGGCTGAAGGTGGAGAAGGGCATCAATCTGGACGACCGGAAGGCCGAGGGGAAGGACGTTTGGGACTGCCCGGCTCCGGTGGTTGATATGTGATGAACGTGCCGGAATGGATGTATGTGGGGGATATTGTGAACCAGCTTGAAATGGAACTGATCATCGGGAACGGAAGCGCGGCTGCGGGGCACAGGCTCATCAAGGACATTGCCCGGCGCGTATCGGAAGCGCGGCGAAAGCATCCCCTCTTTGCGGAGGGCAAATACCACGCGCTTGGTGTTATCGGCGAGGAGTATCAGGAGGTCGTGCAGGCCGTGGAAAAGGAGACGCCCGACCGCGTGTATTAGGAACTTCTCGACCTGATCACCACGTCCATCCGCGCGGCGAACGGAGAGCATGAGGTGGGGCATGGCCCGGCTGACGTCTGAGCAGTGGGAACAAGCCCGCGCGGAATATGAAGTCCGGGGCGTGTCGCTTGGGGAGGTCGCCAGACGTTTCGGGGTATCACAGCAGGCCGCATCGAAGCGCGCCCGGAAAGAGGGTTGGAAGCAAGGAAAAAGTTGTGGGGTTGTCGAGAAAAAGGTCAGTGCGATTAAGGCGCTATACGAAGTTGAGCAGGAAAGTTGTGACCTGCCCACAACTTTTCGCGCCACGATCGACGATGTGGTGCGCGAACGTCTTGAAGCCGACCATCTCTTTGCCCAATTCGACAAGGCCCTCATACTCAAGGCCCATGCAGTACTCTCCAAGGTCGAACTCCCCGAGGAGTGGGAAACCATGACCCGTGGCCGCCGCAACCTCGCCCCGCAGCAGGAGCGGGGGACCACGGTGAACGTCAGCCAGCAGGCCAGCGCGCAGGCGGCAGCCCTTGCCGGGGCTTCGGTGCTCAGTCCACGCGACGCGCTCAACGAGATTCTGGAGCAGGAACAAAGGAGGGATGATGGCTAGCTGGTATGACCGGTATCGTCAGTTCGCACAGGCGCAATGGGAGCCGACCGTGCTTTCATCACAGGAGGAAGCCGCCTTTCGGGAATGGCTCATAAAGTCCAAGTGGTTCCAGCAAATCAGGGATGATGTGGCGGCATCCGGGGAACGGATGGACGATGCCGCGCTGTATGATGAGCTTACAGGGGCACGCGCCGACTATGATTACCGGGGGGCATGGAAGGCTGGCGTCGGAGCGCAGGATTACGAGTTCGACGACAGGATGCACTGGCCCTCGTCCACGACGGACGGAAGGATGCTGAAAAGCCCGAAACACCCTACCGCATGGATGGAGTATTTCATGCAGGATACAGGGGTTGATCCAAATTCGGTCGGCCTGCGGACGGCGGACGAGGCATACGAGTACAGCCAAAATCTGCGGCGGAGCGGCCAGCAGTGAAACTTCCGACGCTTGAGGAGTTCTTTGTCGCCCACGGCATCCTGACGCGCCAGCCTCGCGTTGTGCGCCCGTTCCACCGCCGTATTTTTCAGTCTGTTACGCAGTGGGTGGCCGGCACCTTGCCCGGAGGGGCCCGGAACCTCGCCATCTGCATTCCCCCGCGCCACGGCAAGACGTACATCGCCCGCGACCTCGTGTCATGGGGCCTGATGTGTTTCCCTGATTCCGAGTGGATATACACAGCCAGTTCCGCCACCCTTGCCATTGCCCAGACGCTGGCGATCAAGGAGTGCTGCGCCTCGGACTGGTATCGGCGCATCGCCCCATATGTCGGCGTGCAGTCCGGGAAGGGGCGGCAGGACTACTTCCGCACCACGGCGGGCGGGGCCGTTTACGGCGTGGGCGCGGAGGGGGCCCTGACGGGCTTCGGCGCGGGCAAGAAGCGGCCGGAGTTCGGCGGCGGCATCCTCATCGACGACCCCATTCAGGCGCTGGACGCGCTGACCGTCCGCCGGGAGAAGTGCAACCTGTGGTATTCGCAGGCCCTGTACTCCCGCCGGAACGCCGCGCACACGCCCATCCTGCTCATCATGCAGCGGCTGCATGAAAAAGACCTCGTGGGATATGTGCGTGCGACCGAGGGCGGTCAGTGGCACATTCTCTCCATCCCGGTTGTTGACGACGATGGGGCGATGCTTTGGCCCGAGACGTTCGACCACGGGGCGATGGAACGCCTGAAAGCTCTTGATCCTTTTGCCTTTTCCGCACAGTACATGCAGGCTCCCACGCCGCCCGGCGGGGCGATGATCAAGACTGGGTGGATACGGCGGTTCGGCTCACGGCCCGCAGGCATCACGAGCGTGGGGATATTCGCGGACACGGCCCAGAAGGCGGGCCAGCACAACGACTTCACGGTCTTCATCCTTGCCGGGACGGACGGGCGGAACGTCTACATCCTTGATCTGCTGCGGGACAGGCTGGAGGCCCCTGACCTCATCAGCGCGGCGAAGGCCTTCTACGAGCGTCACCGTCCGAACCGCATCACCAATCCCGTGCGCTTCGCCGGGTTCTTTGTCGAGGACAAGGTATCCGGCACGGGGCTTATCCAGACATTGCGCCGGGAGACGGACATCCCGGTTATCCCGATACAGCGGGACCGCGACAAGGTATCCCGTGTCAATGACGTTCTCCCGTACATCCGGGCAGGGCGTCTTTTCGTGCCGGAGGATGCACCGTGGGTGAACGCCTACATCGGGGAGCTGGCGGCGTTCAGCCCGGCCATGACTCATGAGCACGACGATCAGGTCGATCCGACCTGTGACGCCCTTTCCGAACTGCTATCCCCCGGCGGGAATCTCATCACCGGGGCCGACTGGAGCTGACATGCCGTACATCCGTACCCTGCGCGACGCCATGACGCAGGAAACCTTCTTTCTGGAAAACCGTACAGGACGGCAGTTCTCGCGCATCGTTGCCGCGTTGGCATGGCCTCACGGCATAGCGCAGGGATGCGTCATCGTGCTCGGGGAGATACGCGGGCGGCCCGCCGTGCTGAACGTCCACAACCATGTCCATGTGCTCAACGAATATCGCTCCGGCGATGTGGCCGACCTCGTGGACATGGCGGTCAGGCTCTACGAGGACTGGTCGGCGTCGTGCGTCATTACGCCGGGGGACGACAGGCGTGTGGTGTTTCTTGATGCCGCCAACGACGACCTGCGCCGGGAACGCCGCCGGAGGATACGGATCACCGATCCGCAGGTATGGAACGGGAGTGGGGAGCGGGTGCTTCCTTTCTACCTGGGCATCCTTCAGCAGCGGATAGTGGGGGAGAAGACGTTGTTTTTTGGGACGGACTGCACGGCGGCGTCCGAGACGCAGCGGCTTGGGAGCGGGGACGTGGACAGGCGGATGACGGATTACCCCGGAGCCGCGGCGCTTCTGTGGGCCGTGGCCGAGATGGATTTGAACCGGCGGCGCGGGGAAGCGAGGGAACATCTTGGCCCGGCGGACAGGCTCGGAGGGTACTGAGATGGCGGAACGGGAGATAGTGGTCGTCTACGCGCCGAGGATTTTGCGGAGCCTCGCGGAGATCAAGGAAGCCTTCGGGGTGGGCGAGAGGCAGATCAAGCTATGGGTGCGGCAGGGGGCACCCATAGCCGTGGAAGGTGAGGGGAGGAGGATGCGGTACAGTGCGGAGGCTGTCAGGTTGCAGGTGTGGAGGGAGGGGCATGGTGAATAATCAGCTATTTTGCTTAATTATATTTTGCACTCTATTTGTACAAGGCTGAGCTTTTTTGTGGTATTTTATATAATTATCTTTAAATTCTTCAAATGACATATTATAGTATGTGTTATAGCAATAAAATAAATTTGATATCAATTTTTCAAGCGGAAAATTATATTTTTTTTCTAAACTCTCAAAAAGAGCACTTGATACTAAAATTGGTCTAACTTTTATATCTGGATGGTCTTGTGATACTGTTGTTACATAATATATAGAATGTAATTTCCATATCGAATAAAAAATTCCACATGTTATTAGAGTTGCTGATACAGCTTCTCTTGTATATATGTCTTTATGCATATCTTTTAGATTGTTTTTAATGATATCATATAGAGTTTCCATTAAATGACCAGAGCAAAAATCAGCACATATCTCATCTTCAAGGATATTTTTATTTTCTTTTTTTATTCCAAGAATACAATGTAATATTTCATGATTTATAAATGTTGATAATGAAGACACAAAAATGATATTGATTGCTAATATGTATTTGTCCGTCGAATTATATTTTATGGTAAAAGTTCTTATTAGATTGTCAATCATTTCTTTGTCATGGTCTAATAACCCTGATGCAATATTTTTTATTAGACCAAATCCTATAAAAATAGTATATGATTCTTCATCATTGTACATTGTATATGCAGAGTCATATCTAGGTGTTCCTGATACATTGTTTATATCTATAGAAAATTTTTTCCTGAAATTTCTTATTAAAAAATTATTTAATTCTTTAAAATAAATAAAGGAAAAATTTATTCCTTGATTTAGCTTGTTACTATTAGTTTCTTTCTGAATATCTTTCTGGATTTTTTTTATGAACTCTTCCATTTTATTGTCTCATTAAAATTATTTTGTAAATTATGTTATTTTTACTTTTAGTGGCATTATTTTAATATACTGATGGCAGCGAAAAGTACAAAAAAACGATGTGTTAAATGTAACCAAATAAAATATTTTATGTGGACACTATAATGTTATTCATAAAAAGAAAAGTAGGAAATTTTTCTACCAAACTTTGGTTCCCTTGAGCCTCCCCGGAAATCCTGTCAACCCCCCACCAGCCCCTCACCAGATGCCCACCAGACCCGCACCAGTCCGACAGGCCCAAAACCCCGTGCTACGCTCCTGACCAAACTCAGGAGCGTTTTTTGTATAAAAAGAAAACCTCCCGCTAGGCGGGAGGTTCCGAAAAGCTTACAGATTTGCATATGTTATAAAAAC
>ENA-UEOI01000111-UEOI01000111.1-human-gut-metagenome-genome-assembly--contig:-NODE-111-length-97111-cov-15.828359_pt1 | contig 97111 bp, 79 predicted proteins | sample MGYA00242883_ERZ507882 | MGnify/ENA primary metagenome ERZ507882 (study PRJEB26167, sample SAMN06115502) | human gut metagenome | host: Homo sapiens | place: China:Chongqing | collected 2015-07-29...
AAGACGATGTCGGGTTTCTTGCTGATGAGCTCGGTGAGCTGGGCGGTGAAGTCCTGGTCGCCGGAGCTGTACTTCATATCGGCAACGAGTTCGCCGCCGAGCTTCTTGTAGGACTTCTTGAAGAAGTTGGAGAGGCCCACGGCGTAGTCGCTGACCACGTCGGTGAGGACGGCGGCCTTCTTGTAGCCGAGGGTCTTGTAGGCGTAGGCCGCGGCGGCGGCTCCCTGATAGGGGTCGATGAAGCAGGCGCGGAAGTAGTACTTCTTGCCCTGCGTCACGAGGGGGTTGGTGCTGGAAGTGGCGAGGACGGGCACCTTGGCGCGTTCGGCGACTTCGCCTCCGGCGAGGCTGAGGGAGGAAGCATACGTACCGATGATGGCCGTCACATTGTCACGCTCGGCAAGGCGCTTCACGGCGTTGGCGGCTTCGACCTTGTCGGACTTGTTGTCGACGATGACCAGTTCGACGGGGCGGCCGAGGACGGTGGGCGTGATCTTGTGCGCAAGCTGGATGCCTTCAAGTTCAAGCTGCCCGGCGAAGGCGTTCTGTCCGGTCAGAGGCATGTAGACGCCGATCTTGATGGGATCTTCCGCTTTGGCGGGGGTGGCGAACCCCATGCTCAGGGCCATACAGGCAAACGCGCTCAAAAGAGTGCCGAGTTTCATGCTTCCATCCTCCAACTGTAAGATTGTTATTGAAGCAGCCTCTAAACAATAGATAAAACCTGATGCAGAGGATTACTGCTGAACAGGCACTATCTCGAAAAGGAAATCCGGCGAACGTTGCGTGTACTAAAGAAACGCAGTATGCCGGAAATACCACACAGGATAGATAATGAATAATATAACAATCTGTGGATGTAATGCATTAACTACCGATTGCGCGATGGTTCAGTTCATACAGAAACTATTTTCTTTGTCAAGAATAAAGATAAAGTATTTTTTTGGATAAAAAATCCATTCTGTATATGTTTCATTGTTTGAATAAACAGTAAAAGACGTCTATCGCGTTACATAAGAATTTTCATGAAACAGTTTCAATATGGAAGCAATCAGCATGATGAAATAAAGAAAAGATCTAAATTGATTGCTCAAACGTAAAGAAGGCATACTATAGATTGTGCACTCAACTTTCATGATTTACAGTGCCTGAATGTTTGCATTCCTATCTGGTTCAAAGAAAAGATGTTGTTTGTTTATTCAATGGAATATGGTAGATATAAATATCATATTGCATTGAAATCATAAATATATTTTTGAAAAAACGTGTTACGGGAGGACGCAAAAAAAACGGCATGTCCAAAGAACATGCCGTGTGCCGTAACGGGGGAAGAACCGTATCAGCTTCGATCCGCCGTCAGCAGGAATACCGCCGAGATGACCAGCGCGCTGCCCGCCCACCCGTAGGCGGAGAAGTTTTCATTCCAGAACAGCCAGACCCAGAATGTCGCCAGCACGGGCTCGATGTTCCCGATGATGGCGGCCTTGACTTGATTGATGCTCTGGAGGCTCCGCCCGTAGGCGAGGTAGGCCCCATAGTTCGTGACCACGCCGAGGGCCAGCAGGTTGGCCCACGCCGTCCACGAGCGGGTGGGGGCGAAATCCACGAAGGGGAATAGGGCGAGCGCGCCTCCGAGCAGCATGTAGGCGTACAGGGTGGCGGTGGAGTAGCGGGGCTGCCACCAGACATAGAAGGGAAAATGCGAGGCGTAGCAAAGGCCGGATATGAGCCCGCAGACGATGCCGAGCACGGACGGCTCGGCATTCAGGCTTCCGCCGGAGAAGCACACCAGCGCCGTTCCGAAGAGGGCCAACCCCAGAGCGATGCCCTTACGGGAGGAGAAGCTCTCATGGAACAGGATGCGGGAGAATACGGCCACCCATGCGGGAGCCGTATACAACAGCACCATCGCCATGGCGGCTCCGCTCAGCTGGATGGAGATTTGCAGCGAACTGAAAAACACGCTGATGCTCAACACACCGAAAAGGCAGAAGAACAGCGCGTGCTTCACAGGGATGCGCGCCCCGCCGCAGATGCCCGTTTGGGCAAAAAAGCAGATGCCGCCGAGCAGGGCGCGCCAGAAGGCCACCTCCAGCGGCGCAAGGCCTTCTTCCATGCAGATTTTGGAAAAAGGGCCGATGAGCGACCACAGGACGGCGGCGGCGAGCACATACAGATAGCCCCTCATCTGTTTCGGATCCTTTGCCATAAACGTTTTCCTCCAGAGGGTCGGCGGTTCCGCGCGGGGCTTGGCTGCGTTCCGCCCCGGCCTGAATGCTATTCTATGATGAAGGATTCCGCGTGCGAGGGGTTCGCATACTGGCCGAAACGCTTGACGGTCAGGGCAAGGGCTTCTTCAAGCTTGGATCTGGCGGAGAAGGAGAACACGACCGTCAGGCAGGAGCGGGTTTCCTGCGTGATCATGGCGCGGGTAGAGTCGCTGGTGGGGCTTCCGAACGCGCCTTCCCCGTCTGCGAGCAGGGGCATGTTTTCGAGCGCGATGTCGTCCTTGCCGATGCCCGGATACACCTCCCCGGCCTTGCCCAGACGGAAAACGATGTCCGCACCGATGCGGGCCGTATCGTAAGAGCCGAGGGAGAAACCCGTTTCGAGCGAGACAAGGTTGTTGGCGTCCACGACGCTGTTGATCTGGTAAAGGGCCTTGCCCTGGCGCACCCGGCGGTACAGCGATTCGGACGAAACGCGGAAGCGTCCGGGGTCCTTGCCGAAGGCCTTGTACGCCTTCCGGGATTCGTCGAGGTTGGGGATCTGGGCCAGCGGCGTGGTCTCCAGCATGGTTTTGAGGTACGGGGCAACCTCGTTTTCGAGGCAGGTCCAGAGAGAGTCTTCGCGGGCGCGTACGTCCGCCGTGTAGATGAAGCAGCCCAGACGCGCTTCGGGCCACGCGCCCTTGATGGATGGATCGATGGTGACGTTGAGGGCCGACATGTCCGCTCCTTGTGCAATGGGGATTGCCGAGGGCGAAACGGCCGTCTCGTCCTCATGCCGGAACGGACAATATCACGGGCGGGTCCGGGAGTCTTGTTCCGGACTCCTGTTTTTTTGTTCCAATCGCGTTTGCCTCCGGTAGACGGCGGGCGTCAGGCCGGTCAGGCGCTGCATGGCGCGGGTGAGCGCGCTTTGATCGGCGTACCCGGCCCGCAGCGCCAGATCCGCAATCGGCAGATCCGATTCCGCCAGCCATTTCCGCACATGCCCGATACGGCGTTCCGCCAGCCATGCCTGCGGGCTGAGGCCCCATTCGGAGCGGGACAGCGCGTGCAGCCTGCTTGGGCTGATGCCGATGCGCCGGGCCATTTCGCCCACAGTCCACGGCGCGCCGGGGTGGGCATCGATCAGCCTTTCCAGTACGGCGAGCCGGGAAGGGCGGCATACCGGGCGCTCAAGGAAGGAATTGAGGAGCAGGGGCATCCAGCATTGCGTGGTGCCCGGCTGTGAAAAGCGGTCTCTGGACAGCTCCGCGAACCCGATCAGGTGTCGGGTGGCTTCGGAAACGGGAAGAAAGATTTGTTCCGCCAGTTGTTCCGCCGCAGGGACGCCGCATTCGGCAAGATCGCAGTTGACGATAAGAAAGGCGTTCGAGACGGTCGCCAGCTGCGAATGCGGGACGCCGGGCGCGACGAACGCCGCGCAGGAGGGGGTAAGCCTGCCTTCCGCGCCGCCGATGGAGATTTCCAGTTCACCGGCGATGGGCAGGACAAACTGCGCGTGGGGGTGCCGCTCGTTGTTGCGTTCCCCCTCGTAGCTCAAGAAATCGATCCGGATGGACATGGCCCGCCTCGCAATGGATGCCGAAAAAGATGCGCCGTTTTCCGCAAGGGATTGTCCGTGCGGCGCATACGGCACCTTATAAGCCCAAAGCCTCCGGGCTTACAAGGCCGGGCCCCATCCGGGAGGCGGCATCCGGACGCGTAAGGGAAACCTGAATAAGGCCGGGAGGGGTATCAGCGGATATGCAGTTTCCGGACGGCCTCCCATTTCTGGTGTTCGGAAACATGGCTGAAATCCCTCGACGGGTGGTGGCAGTGCCAGATACGGACATCCGGGCGATCTGTGAAGACATACGCGCAGAGGCCGGGAGCAAGCATGGTGATGCCGCTTTCGGGGGACAGCCAGTGTTGTTTGAATAAGGTCAAGCCCCAGACGATCACGAAATCAGGCTTCAGGACGTCGAGCATGGCAAAGAACGCCCCGCGTCCGAGCGCGATTTCTTCAGGCGTGGCGCGGGACCGGTTGCGGTGCGTTTCCGTTTCCATGTGCTGGAAGAATACGCCGTAAGCCACGGTATCCCACACCGCGTTGGACCCACCGTAAGCGTTCCCGGTGAGCATGGCGGAGATGTTGCGGATGTAGCGGACCCAGTGGTTGCCGTTGCCTTCGGCGGCGTCTTGGAGCGCCCGGCGCACGACCCCGTCAGTGTACGTTCTGTCGGCTCCGTCCGGCGCCGTGCCGTGGTTGGCTTCGCCGATCATGAGGATACGCGGGCTGGCGTCGGCGTAGCCGTCCCCCACGTAGGGGAGGAAATGGATGGCTTGGGTTTCTTGCAGATGCTGCCTGAACGTGTCCGTAGCTGTGGTCATGGGACCCCTCCGGCGGTTTGCGCCGCCTTGAAATCGGCGGCCTTTTCCTACCCGTACACGCCGGGGTTCGGGGAAGACAATGATTGAAATCACGTTGTTCCGCGCCAAAACCCGGGAAAGCCCGTTTGCCGCCGCGGATACCGTATTGGAAGCTGTACGATCGCATATCATGCGTTGACTTTAACGGGAGAGTTGTTTAGGGATCCCCCCGGAAGCTGCGAAAGCGGCATTTCCACATCTCGCCAAGGAGGAAAAGCATGTCGTCCGACAGTAGTCACAGTTGCCCGTCAACTGATAGTGCCACAGCAACCGCTGCCGGCGTGCTTCTCCTGGCCTTCTGACGAGTCCGGGGCGCACCCCCGGCGGCTCAGGAGGTTTCCATGCCCTTCTTCTCTCCGTATTCGTATGCGGGCGGCGTCTTGCGTGCTCTTGTCCGTTTTTTTCGGGAATTCCAGCTCCCGGCGTCTTTACTTGCGCCTTTCGGCTGTCTCCGTATGGCCGGGGCTTTCTCCCTTCGCCCGTCCTTCTCGCGGCGCACCCTCTTCGGATTGCGCCTTTCTCCTCACGAACGCGGCCGTTAACCGCCGTTCGTCTCTTGCCGTGCCCTTTTCAGGGCTTCTCACTCAGCGTTGCATGAGGCTGCGCTCCGTCGCCGCTTCGTTTTATCAATGACAACATCGGAGGTGTCTTGTGGACATTGCCTGTTGCCGCAGGCTGTTCGCCGGGAACCCCGCCGCTCATGCGGCGTTCGTTCCCCGCGCGTGGAAAGGCTGCCTTGCAGCCGTGATTCGGAGTCACCGTCGGATCGGTTCCCGCCTGATCCGAAAAGCATTCATGAGGTTGAAACTATGATTAAAAAGCAGCTCGAAACGGAAAAGGACCTGAACGTCACGCAGGAGGTCCGCGGACTTGCCGCCCGCCCCGCGTCCGCCCGGCTTCTTGAGGCGGCCCGCCAGACGCCGCAAGAGGTCTTTGCAGCCTACGAAACGACGCCCCAAGGACCGCCCCGGCCCGACATCATGCGGGCGCTGTTCGGACGGAACGAGCTTGCCCGCAAAAAGGCGGACTCCATCCTGAAGCGTCTGTTCAAAGCCTTCATCAACCCGTTTACCGTCGTTCTCATTGTTCTGGCGGTCATTTCCTTCATCACCGACTACGTCATCGTCGAGCCGGAGGATCGCGATCTCACCGCCGTTCTCATCGTCGGCATCATGGTTTTCATCAGCGGCACGCTGCGGTTTGTGCAGGAAGTGCGCTCGGGCAACGCGGCGGAACGTTTGCAGGCGATGGTCAAGACCACCATTGCGGTCTTGCGTGACGGCGAGAGCCGGGAACGCCCCCTTTCGGAGCTTGTTGTGGGCGACGTGATCCGGCTCGCCGCGGGCGACATGATCCCCGCCGATGTGCGCATCGTCGAAACCAAGGACCTTTTCGTCAGCCAGTCATCGCTGACCGGCGAGAGCGAACCGATGGAAAAGTGGACCGCCGCGCAGCCGCAGACGGGCGGCAATCCGCTGGAGTGCAACAATCTCGCGTTCATGGGCAGTACTGTGGTCAGCGGTTCGGCTCTGGCCCTCGTGATCGCCGTGGGCAAGGATACGCTGTTCGGGGCTTTGGCCCGGCGCGTCGCGGAAACGCGCGTCCGCACGAATTTCGAGAAGGGCGTGAACGCCGTATCGTGGGTGCTCATCCGGTTCATGGTGGGCATGGTTCCGGTGGTGCTCTTCCTCAACGGCTTTACGAAAGGCGACTGGGTGCAGGCAGCGTTGTTCGCACTGTCCGTGGCCGTGGGCCTGACCCCGGAAATGCTGCCCATGATCGTGTCCGCCAACCTCGCCAAGGGCGCGGTCGCCATGTCCCGGAAAAAGGTCATCGTAAAGCATCTCAATGCGATCCAGAATCTCGGGGCCATGAACATCCTGTGCACGGACAAGACCGGGACCCTGACGCAGGATCGCATCGTGCTGGAATATCCGCTCGACGTGCACGGCAATGTGGATGAGCGTGTCCTGCGCCACGCCTTCCTGAACAGCTACCATCAGACCGGCCTGCGCAACCTGATGGACGAAGCCATCGTGGATCACGCCTACGAGACGAACATGCTCCCGCTGTGGCAGGATTACCGGAAGGTGGACGAAATCCCGTTCGATTTCACCCGGCGGCGCATGAGCGTGGTTGTGGCGGACAAGGCAGGCAAGACGCAGATCATCACCAAGGGCGCGGTGGAGGAAATGCTCTCCACTTGCAGCTACGCGGAATACAAGGGGAATGTGGAGCCGCTCACCAGCGCGTTGAGCGAGGAGATCCTCGCCACGGTGCGGCGGTACAACGAGGCCGGGCTGCGCGTCATCGCCGTGGCCCACAAGACGAATCCGATGGTCGCCGGAGCGTTTTCCGTGGCGGACGAGTCGGACATGGTGCTCATCGGGTATCTCGCCTTCCTCGATCCCCCGAAGGATTCCGCGGCGGCTGCCGTTGCCGCGCTGAAGGAGTACGGCGTCGCGGTCAAGGTGCTGACCGGGGACAACGACGCGGTGACGCGCAGCGTGTGCGGGCAGGTGGGGTTGCGGTCCCATTCCCTGCTGCTCGGTTCGGATGTGGAGGCGATGGACGACGCGGCGTTGCGCGCTGCGGCGGAGCGTACAGACATTTTCGCCAAGCTGACTCCGCAGCAGAAAGCGCGCATTGTGACGTGCCTGCGCGAGAACGGGCATACCGTGGGTTTCATGGGCGACGGCATCAACGACGCGGCGGCGATGAAGGCTTCGGACGTGGGGATTTCGGTGGATTCCGCCGTGGACATCGCCCGCGAATCCGCTGACATCATCCTGCTGGAAAAGGATTTGATGGTGCTGGAGCAGGGCGCGATCGAGGGCCGCAGGATCTACGCCAACATCATCAAGTACATCAAGATGACGGCAAGCTCCAACTTCGGCAACATGTTCTCGGTATTGGCGGCGAGCGCGTTTCTGCCGTTCCTGCCGCTGGCCCCGCTGCAGATCCTCGTGCTGAACCTCATCTACGACATTTCGTGCACGGCCATGCCGTGGGACAACGTCGATGCGGATTTCCTGAAGCAGCCGAAGACATGGGACGCTTCATCGATCAGCCGGTTTATGATCTGGTTCGGGCCCGCCAGTTCGGTATTCGACATCACGACGTTCGTTCTGCTGTATACCTACATCTGCCCGCTGGTGTTCGGGGGGGCGTATGAGACGCTGGACGCGGGAATGCAGGTCGCGTTCGTGGGCCTCTTTCAGGCCGGGTGGTTCGTGGAATCGCTGTGGACGCAGACGCTGGTGCTCCATATGCTGCGTACGCCCAAGGTTCCGTTTCTGCGCAGCCGGGCCTCGTGGCAGGTGACGGGGCTGACTTCGCTCGGGATTCTGGCGGGAACGTGCATCCCGTTTACGACAGTCGGCGGGGCTCTCGACATGATGCCGCTTCCGGGCGCGTTCTTCCCGTGGCTGTTCGCCACGCTTGCGGCCTACATGCTGCTGACGACAACCCTTAAGGGCATCTTCATCAAAAAGTACGGTGAACTGCTGTAAGCAAAAACGGCTGACGGTGCGGAGGAATCCCCGCCTCAGCCGGAACGACCTCCCTCCGCGCCGCCTCCCCATCAGTCAAAAGTCTTGGGAAGGAGAGAGGAGGGGACCGGGGGAGGGGAGGACGGCCCCTTCCCCGGTATACTCATTCCCCCAGCTTTTCAGACAATAGGCGCCCCGTTTTCGAGACAGGGGCAAAGCGTGAAATGCGTGTGGAAGGTCTTCTTGATCAGCTTGTGGCTGCGCCCGATCTCTTCGATTTCGATGGGGCAGACCTCGGAAGCACGAAGGCACAGCTCCAGTTCCCCGTCCGGCGTGCGCCCGAAACGGGCCGAACGGATGATCTGGCGGTGGCTTTTGTCCATGCGCTCCGCAAGGGTCAGGAACAGGGACAGCAGGCGTACCTCTTCCCGGATGCCCTCATCAAGCTGGAGGAACAGCGGGATTTTCTTGGAGGGCCGCTTACGGTGGAAGAACGCCAGCGCCGCTATGAGCTCAATTTCGCGTTCCGTGAAACCGAGCAGTTCCGTATTGCGGATCAGATAGTGGCTGTGCGCGTTGTGGTTCGCAAAGGAAATGAAGATCCCGATGTCGTGCAGCAGGGCGGCATAGTACAGCAGCTCGCGCGATACGGGCGGGGCGTCGTGCAGCCCGATGGCCCGCGCGCTGTCGAACAGTTCAAGGGCCAGCTTCGCGATGTGCCGGGAATGTTTTTCCTCGAAGCGGCAGAACCGTGCCAGCTGGAGGACGCTTTCCTCGCGGGCGGAGAGGCGGGAACCGGCCTTCTGCGGATGCGTCCGCATGAGGTAGTCGACGAGGATGCCGTTTTGCAGGTTGCGGTTGCTGATGGTCACGCTCTCGAATCCCTGCTCCTCCATGATGGTCTGGAGGATGGCCGCGCCCGCGATGATCACGTCGGCCCGGTTGGGATTGATGCCCGGAACGGATTTACGCTCCTCAAGGGTGCGGGAACACAGTTCCTTGACCGCGCGGCGCAGTCCGTCATAGCTGAGGACATGCTTGGAAGCCGTGGAGGGTTTGCCCGTGCGCGCGGCGCCCTGCTGCTCCAGTGCGGCGGCGATTTCCGCGAGGTTCTGGGCCGTGCCTGAGCTGGCGACGGCTTCGGGGATCTCGAAACCCGCGATGCGCTGGAAGGAGTGCAGGGCCTCGTTGCGGACGTAACGTTGCAGCGCCGCGTAGGTATAGGCGGAAACCGGCCCTTTGTTGTCCTCAAAGAACAGGTTGGTCAGGCGCACGCAGCCGAGCTTGAGCGAATCGAGGTTCACGTAGGACTGGGAATCGCCCACGATGAGCTCGGTGCTGCCGCCGCCGATGTCGATGAACAGCCGAAGGCTTTTGCTGTGCTCCAGCCCGCTGGAAACCCCAAGATAGATGAGGCGCGCCTCTTCGCGGCCCGATACGACCGTGAAGTCGATCCCGGTCTTTTCCTGCACGCGGCGGATGAATTCGGGACCGTTGACGGCGTCGCGTACGGCCGCCGTGGCGATGGCGATGATTTCCGTCGTCTCATAGACCGCGCACATTTCCGCCAGCCCGCGCAGCACCGCGATGGTACGGGCCATCGTCTCTTCCTGAAGGCGGTTGTGGGTGAATCCGCCTTCACCGAGCCGGACCATGTGCTTGACCTGATTCAGGATCGTCGTGGATCCGTCCGCATGGACGCGGACGAGCAGCAGGCGGACCGAGTTGCTGCCGAGATCGATGATGCCGATGGCTTTTTCCGTCCGCTCTAGTTCCCCTGACATACGCATTCCAGCTCCCGTCCGAAGACGTGCATGAACAGATCGCCCTTTTTGATGACGCGTTCCATTTCCGCGGAGCAGTCTCCGGAGCACTGGACGGCGATGATGACCTTACGCTTCTTGACGGCGACGGCAAGGTTCCCGACGACGCCCGTGTGGGTGTAATCGAGCGCGTCCGCGATGCGGAGCAGGGACGCCGCCTTGCGCAGCGCCTTCCGGTCGCTTTTTTTCAGGGCGTCGAAGCGGGCGTGCCGGCGCGAGGGCCACGCCTTGCGGTGGTAGCGGGCGAGCAGGGCGACCCACGGGCGATCGTCCTCGTGGATGTTCAGGCTGAGATCTTCCTCAATGAGGCGCATACTGATTTTATGATGCCCCTTGCGGCCTTCGGCGAACCCGATGTCGTGCAGCTGCGCCGCGAGGTGGAGCCTGTGCCCCCAGACGTCGTCGAGCCCGTGGAGCTCGGCGAGATCTTGAAACAGGGTCGCCGCGATGGCGGCCACACGCTGCCCGTGCGTCAGCGAATCGGCCATAACCGGCGATTCGGGCATGACCGCCGTGGTGAGCGTCTCTTCGGCGAGTTCAGCCGTTTCGGCGGCGGGGGCGGAGCAGGTTTCCGGGCACGGTTCGGAGCAGGGGGCGGACAATGCCGGAGCGGGGTCATAGGCTTCCGGGGCGGCGGTTACGAGTTCCGCCACGGCTGCGGGTTCCGGGGCGGATTCCTGTACCGGTTCGGGCTGGGCCCTTTGGGGCTTCTTGCGGGCGGGCCTCGGCTTGGGCTGCGATTCTCCGGCGGGGGCGGTTTTCGCCGTTCTGGCGGGGCGTTTCGCCGGGGTCGCTTTGGGTTCGGCCTGCGGTTCCTGCAACTGGTCTTCCGTATGTATGGTCATGGTTTTTCCTTTTGAGCGTTTGAGGATCAGACACACTCCCGGCTGCGGCGCATCATGATTTCCTGTGCGTTGACGGGTTCTTCTCCCTTGCCGGGCTTGATGCGGCAATAGGTGCCGTCTTCCTGAAGTCGCCACGTCTGCTGATTGTCGCGGAGGTGTGTTTCCAAAATATCGTTGCGCAGGCACGCCCGCAATCCGGGATCGAGGATAGGGACAAGCACTTCAATGCGCCGATCAAGGTTACGGGGCATGATGTCGGCGCTGCCGATATAGAGGCGGCCTTCCCCATTGGCGTTGAACCAGTAGACGCGGGTGTGCTCCAGGAAACGCCCGACGATGGACGTCACCTCGATGTTGTCGCTGATGCCCTTCACGCCGGGGCGCAGGCAGCAGATGCCGCGCACCTGAAGCCGGACGCGCACGCCCTCCATGGAAGCCCTGTACAGGGCCCGGATAACGTGTTTATCCACCAGCTGGTTGCATTTGAAAATGATTTCGCCGTTTCCATTTTGCTGGTGCAGGGCCGTTTCGCGCTGGATCATATCCAGCAGGGAGCGGCGCATGGACAGCGGGGAGACGAGCAGTTCCCTGTATTGCTCGCGGTGGGCGTATCCGGTCATGACATTGAAGAGATCGGTGACGTCCGCGCAGATGTTCGGGTTGGCGGTGATCAGCCCCATGTCGGTGTACATCTTGGCGGTGGAGGGGTTGTAGTTTCCGGTGCCGATGTGCACGTAGCGGGAAACCCCCTCCGGTTCGCGCCGGACCACGAGGCAGAGCTTGGCGTGTATCTTCATGCCGACGAGCCCGTAGACTACGTTGACGCCCGCCTTCTCCATCTCTTCGGCCCACGTGATGTTGCGTTCCTCATCGAAACGGGCTTTCAGCTCGACCACGGCGGTGACCTGCTTGCCGGAGCGCCGGGCTTCGATAAGGGCTTTCACGATGGGCGAAGCGTTGCCCACGCGGTAGAGCGTCTGTTTGATGGCGATGACGCCGGGGTCCTCGCTGGAGCGGCGGATGAAATCCAGAACCGGGGTGAAACTGTCGTAGGGATGGAAGAGGAAAACATCCCTGCTCTGGATGTGCGCGTAGATGTCGCCTTCCTGAAACACGCTCGGCGTACGCCCGTAAAAGGGGGATTCTTTCAAGCCCGGCCTGTCCACGCCGTAAAGGGCCATGAGTTCGGAAAAGGCCAGCGGCCCCTTGACCCGGTAAATCTGGAACGGCTGCATCCCCAGCCGCTCGGTCAGGAACGCGCTGAGTTCCTTGGCCGTGCCGTGGGCTATCTCAAGGCGCACCACGTCGCCGAAGCGGCGCTGTTCCACCAGATCCTTGACGGCTTCCAGCAGATCGTCGGCTTCGTCCTCCTCGATCTCCACGTCGGTATTGCGCGTGATGCGGAACAGCCCGGCGTTGACGACAGTGTTGCCGGGGAACAGCGCGCCGAGGTATTCGGCGATCAGATCTTCCAGCAGGATGATGTCGCTGTCACGGACGTTGGCGTTGAAGCCGAGCGAGGCATAGGTTTTGGCCTCCTTGTTCCGGGGGATGAAGACGAAGCGGGAGATGTTGTTGGGGCACTTCAGGCGGGCGAACCGGGTGACGCCGTCACGGCTGCGCAGCTGGATGATGAAGTTGAGGCTGGTATTGGAAATCGTGGGGAAGGGGTGGCCCGGATCGATGGCCTGCGGGGTCAGGATGGGGTAGATTTCGTTCCTGAAGTAGCCGTCGAGGAACTTGCGCTGCTTTTCCGAGAGGTCCGCATAGCGCATCAGGCGTACGCCCTTGTCGTGCAGCTGCGGGGCCAGCCGCTTGCGCCAATGCTCCTGGGCGCGGGAAACCAGAATAAGCACCTTGCGCCGGATTTCGGCGAGCTGTTTGGCGGGCGTCATGCGGTCCGGCGACGAGGACACGGCCCCGCTGCGGTACTGGCGATAGATGTTCGCCACCCGGACCATAAAGAATTCATCGAGGTTGTTGTAGAAGATGGAGAGGAATTTAAGCTGCTCAAGGAGCGGGAGACCGGCATCCGTGGCTTCGTCGAGCACTTTCGCATCGAAGTCCAGCCAATTGATTTCCCGGTTCAGGTACAGGTTGGGGCAGGCCAGTTCACTGATTTCCTCTGTGGCGCACAGTTGCTCCGGGTACCCTTCGGAATCTTTGGAAACCACGATCGCTCCTCCTTCGCATGACGGCATGGATGCAGGTCTTGTAGCAGGCGGGCCCTGGAAGTATGTTACAGTAGTATGACGATTGTGTGAAAAAAGTCCAGAGTATAAGAAGGTTGAAAAATATCAGTCGATTCCGACACGGCTGACGGAATTTTTTCTCCACTTCGGCAAGAGGTTGCTGAAGAGAGGGGGGGAAAGGGGGCCAAACGGCGGCGGGACCTCTTTCGGCAATCCGGAAGCCCTTGCCGAAAGAGGGGATTCGTGGGATGGTCAAAGAATATGTTTGTCTGCCTGAAGAACTTTTCCCCGCATGAGTGCGTTTGAGGAATGACGATGCAGCGACTGATACGGCACGGAGAGCGAAGGACGTTCGACACCGGCGTCTTGCGGGAAGGCGGGAACTGCCGGAGCGTCTTGTATGCCCTCGGCGTCTTGCTGGTCTGTCTGCTGGGGAGTTATCTTTTCCTCTTCCGTCTGGAACACGTCCGTGTGCTTCAGGAACGGGAAAAAGCCCGGTACGTCGTCGACAGCTACGCCACGAAGATCCAATACGTCGTCGCCAACGCCTTTTCGAGCGCCTATCTGGTGGAAGCCCTGCTGCGGCAGGGGGAGGGCCGGATCTCGGAGTTCTACTCCTACGCCGAAGAGTTGGTGAAGATGCACCCGAGCACCATCAACATCAATCTGGCCCCCCGCGGCGTCGTTACCAAAGTATACCCGTTTGAGCGCAACAAGAAGGCCATCGGGCACGATCTGTTCGCCAACCCCGAGCGTTCCCGCGAGGCGCTGCTGGCGCGGGATTCGGGCAAGGCCACCATTGCCGGCCCGTTCGATCTGATTCAGGGCGGCTACGCGATGGCGGTCAGGCTTCCCGTGTTCATGGGCGAGCCGGAAGGGGATATCACGGCCCAGGAGAAGTTCTGGGGGCTCATCTGCGTGACCTTCGCTTTTCCGGACGTGCTGGATCCGGTGAAACTCGAATACCTCGACAAGCAGAACTACGTGTACCAGCTTTCCCGCATCCACCCCGACACGGGGGACCGGATCGTGCTGTTGCGTTCCGCCGAAACGCTGATCGAGCCCGTGGAAAGGAAGGTGCACCTGCCCAATGCGGACTGGATCCTGAGCGTGACGCCCAAGGGCGGGTGGAACTGGAGCATCCGGTACGCTTCTTTCGGCATCGCCACCTTTATCAGCATCCTGTTCTCATGCGTGGTGGGTTTGGCCGTGGATCTTGCCCATCAAAAGAAGCGGCTGGAGTTGATGTCGGAGCACGATCCCCTGACGGGGCTTCCCAACCGCCGTGTCTTGTTCCGTGAACTGGAGAAGGCGATGGAGGCGAAGCGGCCCTTTGCGCTCTGTTACATGGATCTGGACGACTTCAAGCAGGTCAACGACACGTACGGCCATGATTGCGGCGACCAGCTGCTGAACGGGTTCGCGGAACGGCTCCAGAGCGCCCTGTCGACGGCGGGCACGCTGATCCGGCTGGGCGGCGACGAGTTCATCGCTATCCTGTACGGCGTCAGCGAGCGGTGCATTGCCGGAGAGCGGTTCCGCCGTATGCTGGAAGCCATCGGAAGCGAACCCTACCATCTTGAAGGCATAGACCTGAACCCCGCCGTGAGTATGGGGCTGGCGCTGTACCCCTCCGAGGCCGATTCCTTGGAAGCGCTGATGCGGCTGGCCGATGCCGACATGTACGAACACAAGAAGCGCCGCCGTTGCCGGAACGGGACTGAAACGTCCCCTTCGGCTGATGGGGCGTCTTGTGGTGCGGGCGTGTAAGTCTACTGTACTGTAGCTGGGAAGAATAATAAGATTTCTGGTGTGCCCTTGATTTTCGGCCCAAAATGATTATTACAGAAGTAGGAAGCTATAGCTTAATCATGGTAGTATCCTACGTTCGTCAGTAGTCTTCCTTCCCAAACGGGCTCCTCCGTTTCAGGAAGGTAAGCATACTGAAAGTTGAAGCGATTGGCCGTAGAAGCACTCCGGCTGGCCAGCCCGTTCCGGGCGGCTCCTCCCGCCGCTTCAATTTCTCCCTCCGCCTGTGCCACCGTGCACAGGGCGCTTGCTTATCGTCAACCATCTCTAAAGAGACCTCGTTAACCCTGTCCGCAGGGTGCTCTTGCCTTGTCGCTTTTTACGGGTGTGTTTCCCCTTTTGCCGTGAAGGAGTGGACATGAAGTTTCGTTTCGATAAGCCCACGTGCCAGAATATCAGAAAATCCCTGAGGAAAGAATGGATCGAGACCAACGGCCTCGGTGATTACGCTTCCAGCTCGCTCATCTGCTGCAATACGCGGAAGTATCACGGTCTGCTCGTGGCCGATCTGGAAAGCCCGGCGGGGCGGCATGTATTGCTGTCGTCTCTTGAGGAATCATTGCTCGTGGGCGGGCGGGAACTGTGTTTTTCCTGCCGTAAGCATCCCGGCGTCTTTTATCCGCGCGGGAATGAGCATCTTGAGGAAATGGACGCCGGAGAATGGCCTGTGTTCCGTTACCGTTTCGGAGAGGTGACGCTCACGCGGGAATTGATGCTGATTCCCGGACACCGTTTGCTGCTCGTCAGGTATGAGGTGCGCGGCACCGCTCCCGACACGCCTCCGGTGGTTTTGCGCGTGAAGCCCTTGCTCGCCTTTCGCAATGCCCATGACCTCACCCGCGCGAATCCCGCGCTGCGTCCCGAAACGCTTTCGGCCCCCTCCGGGATCTGCCTGAGGCCGTATGAGGCATTGCCGCCCCTGTTCATGCAGGTGGAGGGCGGCTTCATCTTCAACGCCGCTCCCGACTGGTGCTTCAATGTGGAGTATTTGGTGGAGCGGGAGCGCGGCTTTGCCTATCAGGAAGATCTGTTTCAGCCGGGCCAGTTCGAGATCAGGCTTGTTCCCGGCAAACCAGTGTTCCTCACCGCTTCGACGGAGGCGCTCCAGGCGGAGCACGGGCACAACGTCATCGGCGAGGTCTGGCGGCGGGAAGTCGAACGCCGCATGGGGTTGGCGGCCTCCTCGGAGAGTCTGGAAGGCCATCTTGCCCGGGAAGGGGAGCGCTTTCTTGTCCGGAGGCCCGATGGAGGCCTTGCCGTGACGGCGGGCTACCACTGGTTCGGATCGTGGGGGCGGGATACGCTTATCGCGCTGCCCGGCCTGACCTTCTATGCCGGAAGGCCCGAAGAGGGCACGAACGTGCTGCTCGGCCTCGGTTCCGCCGTCAGGGACGGGCTCATCCCCAACGTCTTCTCCGCCGACGGCAACCACGCCTACAACTCGGCGGACGCCTCCCTCTGGTATGTCTGGGCCGTGCAGCAGATGCTCAAGGCGCTGCCGGATCGGAAGGGTTTGATCCGTGAACGGTGCTGGCCGGTCATCAAGAACATCATTGAACACTACGGCGGCGGCAAGGTTCCTTTTGTGGCGCCGGACGCCGAGGGGTTCCTTTCCGTAGGGAACCCCGGAACGCAGCTCACATGGATGGATGCCGTCGCCAACGGTCGCCCGGTGACCCCGCGCCACGGTCAGCCCGTGGAAATCAGCGCCTTGTGGTACAACGCGCTGGCCTTCGCGGACAGCCTCGCCAAAGCATTCGGCGAACCGGAGTGGCGGCGGACGAAGCAGCTGGACGCCATGCGTTCCGTCTTTTTCAAGCGGTATTGGGTTACGGACGAGCGGGGCGACTACCTCGCGGACGTGTGGCGCGACGGCGGCGTGGAAACGTGCGTGCGCCCCAACCAGCTTTTCGCCCTTTCGCTTCCCTATCCGGTTCTGGACGAGGAGAGGTATGCCAGCGTGCTTTCCCGCGTGCGGCGGTGCCTGCTTACGCCGTACGGCTTGCGGACGCTGGCCCCGAGCGCGCCCGGTTATCGTCCTCTGTATGAAGGCGGCCCCGCCGAACGCGATGAGGCCTACCATCAGGGCACGGTCTGGCCGTGGCTGCTGGGGGCGTACGGGGAAGCCGTATTGCGGGCGGCATGGGACGTGCCCGGCTCGGTGCGGGAGCTGCTGCGGACCATACGGCCCTTGTTCGCCCAGCACCTCGGCGACGCGGGGATCGGGTCCGTTTCGGAAATTTTTGACGGCGATCCCCCCCATCTTCCCAACGGCTGCATCGCTCAGGCTTGGAGCGTCGCCGAATGCCTGCGTTTGCTGCACTTGCTCAAGGAGGCCGCTCCCGGCGTCTATGCCGAGTGGGAGGCCAACGCCCGGAAAGGAGGGAACTGATGCGCGTTCTGATGTTCGGCTGGGAATTTCCGCCCTACAAGAGCGGCGGCCTTGGGACGGCGTGCTACGGCATGGGCCGGGCGCTGGCGAAGAAAGGCACGGAAATCCTGTTCGTCTTGCCGCAGACCCCCTTGGACGCCCCGGTGCGGGTGGGGGAACGCCTGTCGCTGTGTTCGGCATCCGGCACGAGGGTGGAGCGTACGGCCCGGAACCTCAGGATCAATGAGGAAGTGCGGGAATTGTGGCGCGAAAAGCTGCACATCGAGCACGTGGACTCGTTGCTGCTCCCTTATGACACGCCGGAAAGCTATGACGAGCGGCGGCGTGAGCTGGAACGTCTCCAGTCGGTGAAACGGAACGCGGACGTTTTTTCTTCGACGCAGGAAACGATCCTGCGTCTGCACGGCGGTTACGGCCCGGATCTCATGAGCGAGGTTTATCGCTACGCTTGCGCGGCGGTGGCCATTGCCCGGAAGGCGCGTTTCGACGTCATCCACGTCCACGACTGGATGACCTATCCGGCGGGCATCCTTGTCCGCAAGCTGACGGGGAAGCCGCTGGTGGCGCATATCCACGCGCTGGAGCACGACCGGAGCGGCGACAATATGAACCGGGACGTGGCGGGCATCGAGCGCGCGGGCCTTGAGGCGGCGGATCGCGTGGTGGCGGTGAGCCATTACACCAAGCGTCTGGTCATGCGGCAGTACGGAATTCCGGGGGACAAGATCGAGGTCGTGCACAACGCCGTTTCCCGCAGCGAGGCGGATCGCGTCTATGCGGTCCCGGAACGCTGCGCGCACGAGAAGCGGGTCCTGTTCATGGGGCGCGTCACGTTCCAGAAAGGGCCGGACTACTTTGTGGAGGCCGCCAAGCTGGTGCTCGACCGCATCCCGGATGTACGGTTCGTCATGGCGGGCAGCGGGGACATGCTGCCGAACATGGTCCGCCGGGTGGCGCAGCTGCGCATCGGCAGCCATTTCCATTTTACCGGCTTCCTCAAGGATGAGGAGGTGGATCATATGTACGCGGTGAGCGACCTCTACGTCATGCCGAGCGTCTCGGAACCCTTCGGCATCGCGCCCCTTGAGGCCATGGCCTATGACGTGCCGGTGCTCATTTCCCGCCAGTCCGGCGTCGCCGAAGTGGTGCGGAACGCGATCAAGGTCGATTTTTGGGACATCCGGGAAATGGCGAACAAGATCTGCGCGATCTTGTCGTACCCGTTTCTCGCCGCCGAGGAAGTCAGGAATTGCCGCGAGGAGCTCAAGGCCATCCGTTGGGAAAACGTGGCCGATCGTCTGAACGCCATTTACGCGCAACTTGTTTCCGGGGGAAAATGATATGTCGGCACTTTGTTTCTATTTTCAGGTCCACCAGCCGTACAGGCTGCGGCACTACACCTTTTTCGACATCGGCGTGGACTCCTTTTACGAGGACGAGGACGCGAACTGCGGCATCATGCTGAAGGTGGCCCGTAAATGCTACCTGCCCATGAACGCGCTTCTGCTCAAGCTGATCCGCAAATACGACGGCAGGTTCAAGGTCAGTTTCTCCATTTCCGGAACGGCGCTCGATCAGTTCGAGGCCTACGCGCCGGAAGTCATCCAGAGCTTCCGGGAACTGGTGGCCACCGGATGCGTGGAACTGCTTTCCGAGACGTACAACCATTCGCTGGCGTTTCTGTATTCCCCGGAGGAGTTCCGGGAACAGGTCGCCCTGCACGACGAGCGGATCGAAGCGCTCTTCGGCGTAACGCCCCGTGTCTTCCGCAATACGGAACTTATCTACAACAACGATCTGGCGCGGGCCGTGGAAGCGATGGGCTACAAGGCCGTGCTTGCCGAGGGTGCGGATCACGTGCTCGGCTGGCGCAGCCCGAACTTCGTCTACCGCCCGGCGGGGTGCGATCGCCTCAAGCTTCTGCTCAAGAATTACCGCCTCTCGGACGACATCGCCTTCCGGTTCTCGAACCACCAATGGCCCGAATTTCCGCTCACGGCGGACAAGTTTTCCGAGTGGGCGCACGCCGCCAACGCCTCCGGGGATCTCATCAATCTGTTCATGGATTACGAGACGTTCGGGGAGCATCAATGGGAATCCACCGGTATTTTCGCCTTTATGGAAGCCTTGCCCGAGGTCATGCTGCGGACGCCCGGTTTCGCGTTCATCACGCCTTCGGAAGCGGCGGCCCGGTTCGAGCCGGTGGCGAGCCTCGACGTGCCGCATTTCATGTCGTGGGCGGACGCCGAGCGCGATCTCACCGCATGGCTCGGCAACGACATGCAGAACGACGCCATCGAATCCGTCTATCGCTTGGAGAAGGCGGTCAAGGCCACGGGCGATTCCGGCGTGCTCCGCACATGGCGGCGTCTGCAGACCTCCGACCATTTTTACTACATGTCCACGAAGTGGTTCTCGGATGGCGACGTGCACAGCTATTTCAACCCCTACGGCACGCCGTACGACGCCTACATCAATTATATGAATGTGCTCGCCGATTTCAGGCTTACGCTTGACGCGGCGTCCCCCCTTGACCCCGGAACGAAAAGCGCCGTCCTGGAAAGCGCCTGAGGGCGCTTGGGCTTGCCGGGGAACCCCGGAAGCCAACCTTGCCGGCGCGGGAGCAGAACCGTATGCAGTATGATATGTCCCGTACCACGCTCTTTGAAGTCAGTTGGGAAGTCTGCAACAAAGTGGGCGGCATTTACGCCGTCGTGAGCAGCAAGGCTCTGGAGGCCGCCGCTCTTTTCGGAGACAACTACTATCTGTTGGGCCCGGATCTGGGCAACAACGCGGAATTCGAGGAAACGGACGAAGCCTGCTGGCAGGAGCTGCGCGCGATCACGGCGCGGCGGAATCTGGCCTGCCGCTTCGGGCGCTGGGATATTCCGGGGCGGCCCAAGGTCATCCTTGTCGGCTATCGGGATCGGTTCAATCAGGGGCAGCTTTTGTTTTCCCTGTGGAACCGTTACGGCATCGATTCCATTTCCGGCGGGTGGGATTATGTGGAGCCCGTCATGTTCAGTACTGCGTGCGGCGAGGTGATCGAGGCGGCGTGCCAGACGCTTGCCGTGCCCGCGTCCGGCCCGGTGCTTGCGCATTTCCACGAATGGATGTGCGGCGGGGGCCTCTTGTACCTGAAGGAGCGCGCGCCCAAGCTCGGCACGGTCTTTACGACGCACGCGACCATGCTCGGCCGGTCGATGGCGGGGTCCGGGTTCGACATCTACAAGCAGATGAACCAGATCAACCCCAAAATGGAAGCCGGGGCCTACAACATCACCGCCAAATGCTCGATGGAAACGGCGTCGGCGCGGGAAGCCGATTGCTTTACCACGGTGAGCCGCATCACGGCGGACGAGGCCACGGTTTTTCTGGGGCGCTCCCCGGACGTGGTGACGCCCAACGGCCTCGACATGCGGGTCATCCCCGACTACAGCGCCGAACGGGATGTTCCGGCCGAGGCGCGGGCCAAACTCCTTGGCGCGGCGGGACGCCTCCTGCGGCGCGAGCTTGCGCCGGATACCCGGATCTTCATCATTTCCGGGCGGTATGAATACCACAACAAGGGCGTGGACGTGTTCCTCGACGCGCTGGCGGGCGTGAACGAGGCGCTGCGCCAGTCCCAGACCAACGTGCTCGCCTTGTGCGCCGTCATGGGCGGGCACAGCGGGGTCAATCCCGATGCCGTGGGCGGCGATCCTTCCAAAATCTCCGATCAGGGGCCGTACTGGATCAGCAGCCACCACGTATACAACCAGCCGCAGGACCCCATCCTGAACGCCTGCAAGCGGCTCGGTCTGGACAACAGGCCGGAAAACCATGTGCAGGTCATTTTTGATCCCGCTTTGCTGGACGGCAACGACGGCTTCCTGAACATGCCGTACGAGGAAGTGCTGGCGGCCTGCGATCTGGGCGTTTTCCCCTCGTGGTACGAGCCGTGGGGGTATACGCCGCAGGAAAGCGCCGCGCACGCCGTCCCCACCGTGACCACGGACCTGTCGGGCTTCGGCCTGTGGGTGCGGGACACGCAGGGGCAGGAGCAGGGCGTTACGATCCTGCACCGCCAGCAGACTTCGTATGAGGGGACTGTGGCGGCTTTGCGGGCCGTTTTGCTGGACTACGCTGCCCTGCCGTCGGCACAGCTCGACGAGCGGCGCACGGCCGTCCGCGCGTTATCCGGCGCGTGTTCGTGGGATCGGTTTTTCCCCCACTATATTCAGGCGTATACGCAGGCCTTGGACAAGGCCGTGGAGCGTGGGGCGCTTCGTGACGCGCCGAGCAGCGCATCCCTGACGCGGGTGCTTGAGGCGACGATGTCCACGACGCCGACCCTGCACGCCTTTACCGCCGTCACCGCGCTGCCGGAGCCCATCGGGCGGCTGCGCGAGCTGGCCCATAACCTGTGGTGGAGCTGGCATCCCGAATGCCATCAGCTGTTTTCCGCGCTCAATCCGGCGGAGTGGGAACGCAGCGGACACAATCCCGTGGCGGTCATCGAAAAGGCGACCAAGGCCCGTTTGCTCATCGTAGCGCATGACCAGTCCTACCTGCGGCTGTATAAGTCCACAATGGAGGCCTTTGACGCCTACATGGGCGTTTCCGCAAAGGACTTCGGCGCGTTGTCGCCGGAGCGCCCGGCGGCCTATTTCTCGACGGAGTACGGCTTGAGCGAGTGCCTGCCGATTTATTCGGGCGGGCTCGGCGTCCTGTCCGGCGATCACCTGAAATCGGCAAGCGATCTGAATATCCCTCTTGTGGGCGTGGGATTGCTGTATCGGAGCGGGTATTTCCGGCAGCAGATCGACAGGGACGGGCGGCAGATCGCCCAGTACCCCGAAAACGATTTCGCCACGTTGCCGTTGGAGCTGGTCAAGGATGAGGGCGGAGCGCCGCTCGAAGTGCTGTTGCAGCTTCCGGGGCGGCGTCTCCATGCGCAGATCTGGATGGTGCGTGTGGGGCGGGTCAAGCTGTATCTGTTGGACACCGACACGCCCAGCAATACCGCCGACGATCGCAAGATCACCGCCCGGCTGTACGAGGCGGACAGGGATTGCCGCCTCCGTCAGGAAATCCTGCTCGGCATGGGCGGGGTCCAGCTCATGCGCGCCCTCGGCATCAGGCCCTCCGTGTATCATATGAACGAGGGGCATTCCGCGTTCCTCATCCTTGAGCGTATCCGCCTGCTTATGCAGGAGCGGGGGCTCTCCTTCGCCGAAGCGGGGGAACTCGTGCGCGGAAGCAGCCTGTTTACGACGCATACGCCCGTGGACGCCGGGAACGAGCGTTTCGGGCTGGAACGGATGGAGCCGTACTTCCTGCCGTATGCCCAGAGCATCGGCCTGCCGTGGCCGGAATTCGTGCGGATGGGGCGGTTTGAAGGGAGCGAGCGCAATGTTTTCGAAATGACGGTGCTGGCTTTGAATTACTCGTTCCGGGCCAACGGCGTGAGCGCCCTGCACGGATACGTTTCCCGCCATATGTGGCAGGAAGGCTGGAAGGGCGTGCCCAAGGCGGAGATCCCCATCCGGTACGTCACCAACGGCGTCCATGTGCCGTCGTATACGGGGGCGCCCATGCGGGCGCTGTTGGATAACGTGCTTGGCCCCGGCTGGCAGGAGCAGAGCCCGGATTCGTCCATCTGGAGCAAGATAGACGAAATCCCGGACGAGGGCCTCTGGGCGGTGCGGCAGCTCCAGAAGAAGCAGCTTTTGGATTATCTCCGGGCTTCGCTGCCGGAATTTTTCAAGAAGTTCGCCATTCCCTACGAAAAGCAGAAGGAAATGGCGGCCTGTCTTACGCCGTCTTCTCTGGTCATCGGTTTTGCCCGGCGGTTTGCGCCGTACAAGCGGGCGACGCTGCTCTTTGCGGATTTGGATCGTCTGGCCCGCATCGTGGGCAATGCGGAGCGCCCGGTGATCTTCGTCTTCTCCGGCAAGGCCCATCCCGCCGACACGCAGGGCATCGACATGCTGCAGGAAGTGATCCGCCACATGCTCGACCCCCGCTTCTTCGGAAAGATATTCTTCATAGAGGATTACAACCTTGCGGTGTCGCGGCTCATGGTTCAGGGCTGCGACGTGTGGCTCAACACTCCCCGCCGTCCCTACGAGGCCTGTGGGACCAGCGGCCAGAAGGTGCCCGTCAACGCGGGGGTCAACCTCAGCATCTCCGACGGCTGGTGGTGTGAAGGGTACAACGGCGAGAACGGCTGGACCATCGGGCCCGCCGTCACCCGTGAATATCTGTGCGGGGAACAGAGCGATTATGACGACGCCGGGTTCCTGTACGCCCTTCTGGAAGAAAAGATCGTGCCGCTGTATTTCGAGCGCAATTTCGAAGGGATGCCCCACGACTGGCTTCTGACGGTCAGGCAGTCCATGCAGTCCTTGATCGCGCGGTTCAGCTCCAACCGGATGGTGCGGGAGTATCTCAACGATTACTACATCCCGGCGGCGCAGCGGTATGCGGAACTGCGCGACAAGCACAACGCCCTCACCAAGCGCCTCGCCCGGTGGAAGCAGGACGTCAACGCCCGCTTCAGCTCCCTTCGGATCGAGCAGATCCGTATTGAAGGGCTTAAGGGTGAGGAACTGATGGGCACCGAGCCCATGCAGGTACAGATCGGCGTCCTGCCCGGCGGGATGAAGCCCGAGGAGCTGCTTGTGCAGCTCGTGGCCGGACCGGGCGACGGCAACGGTTTTACGGACACTCCGGACGTCGTGGATATGGCGCGCACGGAGGAGAGCACGGCGGACAGGCTCGTGTACGCCTGTGCCTACAGCCCGTCCCGGAGCGGGCCGCATGTCTACGGCGTGCGAGTGCTTCCCGTCACACCGGGACTGGCCTCGCCGCTGGAGACGCGGCTGGTCCTGTGGGGATAAACCGGATATCTTCGGAACGGGGCTGTGGAAGGGATACTTCGGAACTCCCCAATCAGTTCCGCAGGCGCGTTGAATGCCCCGGGGGTTGTGTACGCCACTGGGGCACGGTAAAAGGAATGGCGGCCCAGGATTTCTTCAGGGCCGCCGATTTGGGGTTGTGCCGCATCAGGTGGAAACGATGCGTGATGCCTTCATCGCCCGGCGCGATTATATTCTGAACGATGTGTTCGGCGAGCGGCTTCCTTTCCTCGACGACAATCCGCCCATTCTGGAGAACCTGAGCAGTCTGGAAAAGCTGACCTCCCGGACCACGCGGACGTCCCCGCACGGAACGGTTCAATTGGAGCATCTGCAAGTGGTGGAGGGTGGCCGCCAGCAGTGGCATATCCAGCGTGACGGCGAAGGCGGCTATATTTTCCAGGCCGTCTCTGGGGACCCTGCCAAGGCCCGGGCCACGGTGAGCGATCTGCTCAGGGCAAGCAACCTTCCGTTCCACGCCGAGGGTGACGCCGCCACAGCCTGCCTGTATGTTCCGGCGTCGCAGGTGCGGGCTTTCGCCGCGGCGATGAGCGAGGCGAACGTCATCGCATATAAGGAAGCGCATCGGTAGAGAGTAAAATATGTTATGCGACATGGGGAGGCTGTTTCCGGGCAGCCTCCTTTTTGTTTTGCCGAAAAAGGGAGGACGGAAGAGAGAAAAAATATACTTATTGATCTTGACTTTCATTTTCATATACGGCAGATCTGTTTCCAACAGAACGGAATGGAGGAACGCTATGAGTTGGTTATCTCAGACAGCGGACGCGGAACCCGCGTTGGACGTTGCGTCGCCTGTTTCACGGGCTGTTCACGGCATATGGGAAGCGGACGAACTGTTCAGATGTCCGCTTGTCGGCATGGGGATCACGCTTGCCGAACAGAAACATCTCTTGAAGAAAATGTCGCTTCCGGCGGTTGAACTGACGCCGTTTGAAATGCACGAACTGTTCGTCAATGCCGCCGCTACGGAAAACCCTCTGTCCCGGAAGATGAGCCAGCTGCTCCGCCGGAAGTACGAGCGTGAGGCCGCCCCGTTGCGGCTTTTGAGTGAAGAGGATTTTCTCGCGCAGTGGAAGGAGGCGTTCTCCGCCGGCCAGTATGTGGGCTTTTTGTGGGCGGCGGCCACGCGCAGGCTTTCGGATGAAGCCCGTCGCACGGTCTACGGCGCGGTCCACATGGCCATGCACGGCATCGCGGAGGAACAGACGCGCATCCGGCGGTTTATCGTTGAACTGGAACGCAAGAACGAGCAGCAGGCCAACCGTATCCGGCTGTTGAAGGAGCGCGAAGCGGCTTCGCGCGGCGGCATGGAGCAGGCGGAAGAGGGCAGGCGTGCGCTTGCGCAGGAAAACGCCGCGCTCCGGGACGAACGCAACCGCCTGAAAGCCGAACTGGACGCCATGTATGAGGCGTCCACGGCGCTGTGGGAAATCAGGGGCCCGGAACTTGAAGCGGAAAACGAGAACCTGCGGGAGGCGCTTGCGTCGTTGACGCAGCGTTTCGAGGGCCAGCGCGAACTGGTCAATTCGCTGCTCAAGCAGGGAAGGGCTCGCTTTGAGCAGGGGAACTTGCCTGGCATGGCGGCTGATTCCTGCGGGACCTGTTGCGGCAGGGACTGCGACGAGAGTTGTCCCTCGTTCGATCTGTGCAGCAAGCGGGTGCTCATCGTCGGCGGCGTTGAGCGCATGGAGTCGTTGTACCGCGAATTTATTGAAGGGGGCGGCGGCGTCCTCGATTACCACAACGGCTCGTTGCAGGGCGGCACGCGCCAGCTCGAGCGGAGCCTCAGGCGCGCGGACATCATCCTCTGCCCCGTGAACTGCAACAGCCACGGCGCCTGCATCAAAGTCAAGAATCTGGCGAAGAAACACAACAAGACATTTTATATGTTGCCGAACGGGAGTCTGAGCACCATTTCCCGGCTTCTGGGGAGCGAATCCGCACGGCAAGAAGGAGAACGTGCATGAGCACCGATTTTCAGATGAACTACCATCACAACAAGGACAACCTGCACGTGAAGATGCAGGGCATTTTTGACGGCAACTCCGCACACGAACTGCTGAATCTCTTTCTGAGGGAGTACAGGTGCGGCGGCAGGGTGTTCGTCGATACGGCGGGGGTAAGCGAAGTGTTGCCGTTCGGCAGCAAGGTGTTGCAGGCCCGGTTGTGCCAGACGCCCGTTCCGGCGTCGCAGCTGTTCTTCAAGGGCGAAAACGGATTCAACATGGCGCCCTCCGGGAGCCGTGTGCTTATCGTGCCGCCCCGCAAGAAGAAAAGCGGGTGCTGCGGAAAATGCGCGCACTGCACATGCCACGGCGAACACGGGCATGGGCACGGAGGATGCGCATGTCGCGGCGAACACAATCACGATCATTAACTTTTTTCCAAGTGGAGCTTTTTCATGAGTAATGTGCTTATCGTTTACGGGTCCACCACCGGCAACACGGCGGATATTGCCGAATACCTCGGCGGGCGTCTGCGGGCTGCGGGGCATGTCGCCGATGTACGGGACGCCGCCGACGTTTCCCCGGATGGCCTGTGCGAAGGCCGGGATGTCGCTCTGTTCGGGTGCTCCGCATGGGGGACCGATGAAGTCGAGTTGCAGACGGATTTCGAGCCGTTGTTCGAAGCCTTTGATCGTATTGGAGTCAAGGGCGTCAAGACCGCGTGCTTTGCGAGCGGGGACAGCTCCTTTGAGCATTTTTGCGGGGCGGTGGATGTGATTGAGGCGCGTTTGAACGAACTCGGCGGCATTCAGATTCTGGAAGGCTTGAAGCTGGACGGCAATCTCTCGTCGAACGGGAGCGACGTGGAAGATTGGGCCAACCGGCTGCTGGCGGCTCTTTAACCACATTTTTTTATGCGAATATATTGAAAATGAAATTCAATTATAATAGACTGTGGGCGGTATAGGCACTCCGTAGCCGTTATGCCTGAAGCGCGGGCCGGAGTGCAGGGCCCGCGCTTCAATACATCTTGAACCGTTATGTAAGGGTGAGGTATGTCAGGCGGACAAGTCCATGTTGATCCGGAGACGGTGTTCACGCGCTTTCTACGCGGAAAAGGTTGCCACAACACGCAGCAGCGGCGAGCCATCGTTTCCGTGTTTTTTCAGGAAGAGGGGCACCTGACCATTGACGATCTGTACGGCCGGGTTCAGCGACAGGATCCGACGGTGGGGCAGTCCACGGTATACCGCACGATGAAGCTGTTGTGTGAGGCCGGGCTTGCCAAGGAAGTCTCTTTCGGCGGGGGCATCGTCCGGTATGAGCAGGCCAGCGACTGGCACCACGATCATCTCATCTGCGAGTGCTGCGGCAAGAGCATTGAGGTCGTCGATCCTAAGATCGAAGCCCTGCAGGAGCGCCTTGTCCGCCAATACGGATTTACGCCCACGCAACACAGGCTGTATCTGTACGGCGTCTGTCCGGAGTGTCTCGCTGGGCAATCTCCTTCAAAATAGGCTGTAATAAAAAGCATTCCACCTTTTGGCAGAAACGGTTGACAGGCCGGGGCGGACTGTGTACATCTGCGGACATAAAGTTTGATTAATAAAACTTAATATTGTTCAATGTACTTTTGATGGGAACCCGGAGGGGTCATGACTGAAATCCGATTGGAAAAAAGCCTTCCGTCCGAGCAGGAGCGGGTAGGGCAGCCAAGCGTCCCGGCTGAGGGGCTCGAACGCTACTTCGCCAGGGAGGGGGTCGATCCTCTGCCGTACGCGTTTGAAGGCAAGATCGCCGTACATCCCGGCCTTGGCGGTTCGGGCGTGGAAAAACAGGATTTTGAGGCGACGCTGGAGCCTTTGCTGGCGGAGCCGAGGACGGGAAAGACCGTGGCGTACATCCATGTGCCGTTTTGTGAGACGCACTGCCTGTACTGCGGTTTCTACAACAAGGCATACCGCGAAGACGAAAGCCGGATCTACGCCGACGCGCTCATTCAGGAGCTGCGCCTGTGGCGGGGCCGCCCCGGACAGGATGCCGGGCCGGTACATGCCGTGTACATGGGCGGAGGCACGCCCACGGCGCTGCAGGCGGACGATCTCCGGCGCATCTTGAAGGAAGTCCGCGCCGTGCTGCCGCTCGCCAACGATTGCGAGATCACGGTGGAAGGGCGTCTGTCGAATTTCGGCCCGGACAAGATGGAAGCGTGCTTCGAGGGCGGGGCAAACCGTTTTTCACTCGGGGTGCAGAGCTTTGACACGGAGATCCGGCAGGCGATGGGCCGCGTGTCCGATCGCGACACGCTGATTCGGCAGCTCCAGCTTTTGCAGAGCTATGATCAGGCCGCCGTCATCGTGGATCTCATCTACGGCTTCCCCATGCAGACGATGGAACGCTGGCTGGCGGACATCGCCACGGCCCAGTCGCTCAAGCTCGACGGCGCTGACTGCTACCAGCTCAACGTGTACCGGAACACCCCGCTCGCCAAGGCCATTGAGAGCGGACGCCTTCCCGCCGGGGCGGACGTCCCCATGCAGTCGGCCATGTTCGCCGCAGGGGTGAAGGCCATGCAGAAAGGGTTTTACCGCCGCCTGTCGATCAGCCACTGGGCGCGGACGTCGCGGGAACGCAACCTGTACAATCTGTATGTCAAAGGCCGCGCCCACTGTCTGGCGTTCGGTCCCGGCGCGGGCGGCAATCTGGACGGGTTCTTCTATCTGAACCAGTCGGACTACCGGGCGTGGCAGGAAGAAGTCCGGGCCGGACGCAAGCCCATCGCCATGCTGTTCCGCCCGTTCCCGCAGGGAAAGCTGTTCAAGGCCATCGCCGAGGGGATGGAGCAGGGCTGGCTGGACATGCCGGGGCTGGAAGCGGCTTACGGCATCCCGTTGGGCGAGGTGTGGAAACCCGTGCTTGAGCAATGGGAGCGGGCGGGTCTTGTCGAACGGGACGGGGCCTTCATCGTGCTTACGCTCGCCGGGCAGTTCTGGCAGGTGAACCTTTCACAACTGTTGCTTGATTATCTCAAGCGTGCTTTGGAGGCCTGATGTTTGTAAGGAAGATGCTGGCCCGTGCCTTGCCGTTGACGGCGCTGGGCCTGGCGGCGTGGTGCCCCGCCTATGCCGTGGAGGAGCCGGTCAAGGCGGACGACGTGTACGTGACCGCCACGAGGGTGGAGAAGGAATTGCAGGACGTTCCCATGAGCGTTTCCGTCATGACGAGCGAGGACATCAAGCGTTCTCCCGCCCGGACCATCGGCGAGCTTTTGCAGGACGTGCCGGGCGTGGAAATCAGGAATTCCGGCGGGCAGGGCTTTAAGCGCATATCCATCCGCGGCGAGAATCCCAACCGCGTGCTGATCCTCATCGACGGGCAGAAGCTCGTGGAAAACAAGTCGATGGACGGCACGCCCCTGTTGATCGATCCCTCCAACGTGGAGCGCGTGGAAGTCATCAAGGGCCCCGCGTCCGTGCTCTACGGTTCGGAAGCCATCGGCGGCGTGGTCAACATCATCACCAAGAAAGGCGGGGACAAACCGATTCAGGGCGAGGCGTCCGTGGCCTATAACGGCGCGTCCAACGGTTTTGCCGAATCCCTGTCGGCTTTCGGCGGTATGAACGGATTCAAGTACCGCGTGTCCGGCTCATACAGCGATCAGGGGAACCTGCGCACGCCTGACGGCGAAGCGCCGAACACCTCCTTCCGCCAGAAGGAAGGCAGCGCGTTCCTGAGCTACGACTTTTCCGACAAGTTCACGGTCGGCGGCGGGCTGGACAGCTTCAAGGGATCCATCCATTCCGGGAGTATGGAACCCGGCTATGAGAATTTCGCTGTGGACGTCCCCAAGTGGCAGCGCGATAAGGTTTATGCCTTCGCCGAAGCCAAAAACGTGACGCCGTGGCTTCCCCGTGTGCGCTTCGACGCATTCTGGCAGAAGAATGAAAAGGAAATGACCAACGACGTGAACACGGACCCGGCCATCACGAAGATGCCGCTGGTCGTCACCAACAATGCGGACAACCGGAACAAGCAGCTCGGCTCCTCGCTGCAGATGGACTGGGCCATCGGCGACAACCATTACCTGATCACCGGATACGACATCAGCTATGATACGCTGAAGGCTGATACGAGGGCTTCGGCTTCCACTTCAGTGGAGCGCATCCTTGCCACCGGCATCTTGGCCAGTGCGCCTCCCTTTGCGCAACAGATCGCGGCGGCATCCATGGCGAAGAGCATCCCGTACACCTCCACGGCCTACCACGAGGGCGACATGCTGACGAACGCCCTGTATGCCCAGATGGAATCGACCTTGCCCGCCGACTTCACGTTGAGCTATGGGGTACGGTATACGTGGGTCCAGTCCGAGATGAAACATGCCGAAGGAAGCAAGACCAACTCCAAGGGCACGGTCCCGTATGACGTGGGCACGGAGAGCTCCTCAAACAATTCCCGGCCGGTCTTCAATGTGGGCCTTATGTGGTCGGGCATCCCGGATCTGACGCTGCGGGCCACGTTCGCGCAGGGATTCCGCGTCCCTTCGCTGCAGGAAAAGTATGTGATGTCGGCGATGGGAGGCGGGACGATCCTGCCGAACCCCGGCCTCAAGCCGGAGACCTCGAACAGCTATGAAATCGGGGCGCGGTATGTCCATGACGGCCTGTCCGTAGACGTCGCGGCCTTCTATTCCGATGCGGACGACTATATTTATAACCCCACCATTGACGCGGATACCGACACTTCCCGCTACATCAACGTCTCGTCGGCGAAGACCCACGGGGTGGAGCTGGCCGCGAGCTATGATTTCGAATGCGGCCTCACGCCGTACGCTTCCGCGACATGGATGCGGCGCAAGTTCGACTACGGCACGCTGACCACATGGAAAACCGGCGTACCCGAATGGTCGGGCAGGGCGGGGGTGCGCTTCAAGCACGCCCTGAGCGAAACCGTTGACTTCAACGCCGACGTGTACGGGCGGTTCTCCTCAAATTCCGTCGAGAAGACCGAAAGCGAGACGACCCACTACAACAACTGGCAGACGGCGAACGTGGCTTTCGGTTTCGAGTTCGGCGACGAAAAGCAGTATACCGTGGCCGCAGAAGTCCTGAACCTCTTCGACAAGCGGTACCGGCAGGACGACAGCATTTTGGAACCCGGCCTGCACGCCAACATCAAGGTCGGCATGAGATTCTGATTTCATGAGGAAGCCTGTGCTTTAGTATTGAAATTGAATTTCATTTATATTATCAAAAAACTCTTCCCGCGCTGCACGGCAGCGGACGCCCACGGTAATCCCGTGCGGCGTCGGGGGGAGGAGGGGAAGGAATACGGATGCCGTCACAGGTCTTCAACCGTCATTACTGGAGCGCGCGGGAACTCGTCGTCCTCGGCGTTTTCTCGGCCGCCGCCAAGCTTTCCACCCTGCTGGTCGCGCTGGTGGGGGGAGGGATGAATCCGGTGAGCCTGCTCGCCAAGAACCTCATTTTCACCACGCTGCTCGTGGTCATGCTCTATAAGGTGCGCAAGCCCGGGACGCTGGCCCTGTTCGTGCTCGTGAACATGCTCATCAGTATGCTTCTGCTCGGCGGCAGCGTGACGCTTCTCCCGGCCATGCTGCTGGCGGCGGGCTGTGCCGAGGCGGCGATGGCCTGCTCCGGAGGGATGCGGAAGCCGTGGGCGCCCGTGCTCGGCGTCGCGGTGTACGATCTCACGTCGAAAGTCTTTTCGCTGGGCGTTTCGTGGCTGTTCATGCGCGAGAGTCCGGCCTTGTTGTATGTCATCGTCCCCATTGTGGTCATCGGCTACGTGGGATCGCTGTGCGGGCTTTTTTCCGGCGTCCGCGCCGTTCGGGAGCTGCGTCATGCAGGCATTGTCCGTAACTGAGGGGGCCGTCTGGGGCGGCGGGCTGCACGCGGCGGATACGCGGGCGAAGATGTTCGTCAGCCTGCTGGCGTCCGTGGCTACGGTGGTCCTGTCCGGGGTCGAGCCGCAGATGGTGCTTTTCGGCATGTCGCTGGTGTATGCCCTCGGGATGCGGCAGTTCCGCATCCTGCTGATCGGGTATGCGGTCCTTGTGGGCATGTCGCTGCTGGCCATGGGGTGCGCGTTCGGGATGAGCCTGCTGATCCCGTCCATGCCCGCGTTTTCGGCGGTGTCGCTGGTGGTGCCGTTCCTGCGCATGGCGACGATGCTGAACGTGATCCTGCCGCTGGCCTTTTCCTGCCGGGTGCAGAGCCTGCTGACCGCCCTGAAGAGTTTGCGCCTGCCGTTCTGCCTGTATCTCCCGGCGGCGGTGATGATCCGTTTCATCCCCACGTTTTTGCATGACGCCAAACAGGTTTCGGAAACGCTTCGGATACGCGGCTGGCGCATGACTCCGTGGAACGCCTTCCGCCATCCCGTGCTGCTGATCAGGCTGGTGTTCACGCCGTTGCTGTTCCGTTCGCTGAAGACGTCGGAAGAGCTCGGCATCGCCGCCGAACTCAAGGGGCTCGGCTACGGCGAAGGGATGCGCCCTTACCGGAAGCTGGTTTGGAAGGCGTCCGACACATGGCTTTTGGTCGCGGCCTGCCTTGTGGCGGCTGCGGCGGTGCTGTGCCAACATGCCGTGGGATGGGCCCCGCTGGAAGGAGGGATGCGCTGATGATCCGCTTTGAACGTGTGACCTACACGTACCCGTTCCAGACGTGCCCGGCGGTTTCGGATATTTCGTTTTCGGTGCGGCCCGGCGAACTGGTGCTGTGCACCGGGGCCAGCGGCTGCGGCAAGTCCACGCTGATGCGCCTCGCCAACGGCCTGTGCCCCCACTATTTTCAGGGGACGCTGGAAGGCCGTGTCCTGATCGGCGGCGAGCCGACGGACGCCCGGCCCATCAACGCCATTGCGCGGGAGGTCGGAACGCTCTTTCAAGACCCCGAACAGCAGTTTTTCGCCCTGAATGTCGAGGACGAGCTGGCGTTCGCCCATGAATGGCAGGGCGTTTCGCCCGAAGCCATCGCCGCCAAAATCGATGAGGCGGCGCGGGCCTTCCGGCTCGGGCCGATCCTGTCCTCCTCCATCCACGAACTGTCCGAGGGGCAGAAGCAGAAGGTCGGGTTGGCCTCCATCCTCTCGCAGGGGCCGAGGGCCCTTATCCTTGATGAGCCGAGCGCCAATCTCGATCCCGAAGCTACCGAGGATCTGGCCTGCAAGCTCGCCGAACTCAAGGCGCGGGGCATGGCGATCCTTGTGGTGGATCATCGGCTGTACTGGCTGGAAGGCATAGCGGATCGCGTGCTTGTCATGCGGGAAGGCCGGATTGCGGAGCGGGGCGGCTTTGACATGCTGTACGACGACGCCCTGCGCGGACGGTGCGGGCTGCGCGCCGCCCGGGTGGACGATCCCCGCCGCACGTTGCCGGACTGCGCGGAGGAACTGCTGGAGCCGGGTGAAGGCGGGCTGGCCGTTTCCGGCCTGCGGTTCGCGTACTCCGGCAAACCGGCCCTGTTCGACGGCGTGGACGTGTCGATCCCGGCGGGCGTGACCGCGCTCATCGGGGACAACGGCACGGGCAAGACCACGCTCGCCCGCCTGCTTACCGGCCTGAACGCCGCGCAGGAAGGGCGGTTCGCCATCGCGGGGCAGCCGGTCCCGGCATCGAAACTGCTTTCCAGAGTGGGCATTGTGCTCCAGAACGCCGATCACCAGCTCCATATGAAGACGGTACGGCAGGAACTTGAAGTCAGCCTGTCGCTGGCGGGGGGCGGCGCGGACGATGTGCCCGGCCTGCTGTCGCTGTTCGCGCTGGAAGGGCTTGCGGAACGTCACCCGCAATCGCTTTCCGGCGGCGAAAAGCAGCGGCTTGTGATCGCCTGCGCCTTTGCCAAGCGCCCGGACGTGCTCATCCTCGACGAGCCCACCAGCGGCCTTGACGGGCGCAACATGCGCCGCATCGCCGACGCGCTGGATCTGCTGGCCGGCAGGGGGGCCTGCGTCCTTGTGATCACCCATGATCTCGAATTGATGGGGTTGTCCTGCGCCCGGGCGTTGCGGCTGCCTCTTTCATAGCGAGTGCGTACGGAGGGAATGCTGCGGATCGGAAGGGAAACCTTCCGGAGAGCGGCACCCGCATGATCATCTTTTCCGGGGCGTCTCGAACAGACGAAGCGCTGTTGGAATGGGAATAAACGGAAACCAAACGGGAGAACGAACTATGACGGCATCGTGTTGCCAGACGACGGAAACGCTGGGCGAGTCCATCGCCGCGGCCCTGCGGGAAAAGAAGCCGGTGATGCTGGCAAGCCTTGCGGAACGCTTCGGCGTTTCGGAACTGGAAGTCGCCAGAGCCCTGCCGGACGAGGCGCGGGCCTTCGCGGGCAAGGACGCTTTCGATACGGTCTGGCAGGCCTTGGCCTCATGGGAAAACGCCACCTTTATCATGGCGCATCTGGGCTCCGTCATCGAAATCAAGGGAAAGATACCGGAAGGCAGGCACGGGCACGGCTATTTCAACCTGTCCGGCGGCAGCGGACTCGGCGGACATCTCAAGATCGATGATCTCGGTCACATCTGTTTCCTGTCTTTACCCTTTATGGGATTGGAAAGCCATTCCGTGCAGTTTTTCAACGCGGCGGGCACGGTCCTGTTTTCCGTGTACGTGGGCCGCGAAAACCGTCAACTCATCCCGGCAGCGCGCGAGTCGTTCTTCGCGCTGCGCGAGGCCGTGGGCACAAAGGAACCGTCATGAAAGCTCTTGTCGTCTATTCGTCCCGGACCGGGAATACCCGGAAAATCGCTGAAGCCATCGCCGCCGTTCTTCCCGGCTGTGAGCTTTATCCCGTGGAGTCCGCTCCCGCGCCCGAGGGCTACGATCTGGTTGCCGTGGGCTACTGGGTGGACAAGGGTATGCCCGACGCGCAGGCCAAGGCCTATCTGGAAACGGTGCGGGACGCGAAGGTGGCTTTGTTCGGCACGCTGGGCGCATGGCCGGATTCCGATCACGCCAGGGACTGCATCGCGCAGGGCGAAGCGCTGGTGAACGCTCCGGAACGCCGGAACAAGGTGCTCGGCACGTATCTGTGTCAGGGCAAGGTCGATCCGAAGATCGTCGCCATGATGCAGAAAATGGCGTCCGACGTGCACCCCATGACGCCCGAACGCAAGGCGCGCCTCGAAGAAGCGGCCAAGCATCCCGACGAGGCCGACTGCCTCCGGGCGCAGGAAGCCTTCAAGGGGTTCGCGGAACAGGTGGCCTGACGGGCCAGAAGGATCAACGGGGCTTCGGCCCCGAAACCGGAAGGGCGGCTCTGCCGCCCATACGTCGTGTTCAGGAAACGCTCATGAATCTTGCCTCAATCTATGCGTCCATAGGCCCGTCCGGCGTCGCGCTGGTTTTTGTCGGTTGTGCGGGATTGTACCTCGCGCTGCGGAACCTTCTGTATCTGCATTTCGTCTGGCGCGACTTCAAGCGGGACTTTCTCGACATTGAGCACCAGGAAGGCCGCTGTATGCGCGATGTGTGCGATAAGAGCGACAATCCGCTGATTGCCATTATCCGCGATGTCGTGAAGACCCACGGAGGCCACTCCGAAGACATCCGGGCCGAGGTCGCTTACCTGTTCCACCGCAATTTCGAGCAGGTCACGAAAGGGCTGTGCTGGCTGAGGCTCATTTCGGTGGTCTCGCCGCTGCTCGGCCTGCTCGGGACCATCCTCGGCATGGTGACGGTGTTCCGCACCATCGCGGAAAACAGCGCCCCCAACGCCGCGCAGCTGGCGGCGGGCATCTGGGAAGCGCTCATCACCACGATCATGGGCCTGTGCGTCGCCATCCCCATGCTCATGTTCTACTATTACCTGATGCTCAAATTCAAGGGCTTCCACATCGAGGCCGTGGAACACAGCTACCGTGCGCTGGAACTGTGCGGCGGCGCGAAGCGGGAAGCCCGGCCCGAAACCCGGAGAATGTGCCATGCATGATTTCGACGAGGATGCCAGCATCGATCTGACGCCGGTCATCGACGTTATCTTCATGCTCCTGATTTTCTTCATCATGACCACGACATTCAGCAAGCCGGTGCTGGATATCGTGCTTCCGGCCTCGGAGACGTCGGAGGAATCCAGCCGTAAGAATGCGGAACTGGTGATTTCGGTGAAGGCCGATGGGACTATCCATTATCAGGATCGGCAATTGACGAAAGAGGCGTTGGCCGCGGTGCTCGAGACGCGGCCCGAAGCCCTGCTGAATCTGTACGTCGACGAAAAGGCCCCTTTTGAAGCGTTTGTCGGCGTCGTAGACATCGCAAGGCTGAAGAGAGGAGGACACTTTGTTATCAGTACGCAGCCAAGTGAGCGTTAGGCCCCTGTACGGGGTGGAGGAATTCCGCAAGAGCCGCAGCATGGCGGGCGGCATGACCGGGGGGCTTGTCCTGCTGGCCTTGGCCGTGTGTCTGATGACCCCCTCCGTCAAGATCCTCACGCCGCCGAAAGCCCCTTCATACATCATGCTGATGCGTGTGATCCGCCCCGAGCCGACGCCCGAGGCGAAACCCGTTCAGCCGGACGCCATGCGCAAGCTGTTGAGCCCGGAATCGGAGGTGACGATCCCCGTGCCGCCTCCGGTCGTCGAACGGCCCAAGCCTCCGCAGGAGGCGCCCAAAACGGTAGCTCCCGAACCCGTGAAGCCGAAACCGGTCAAGAAAGCTCCTCCGGTGAAAAAAACGCGGCCAGTGGTCCGGCAGCCGGAGAAGCCCGTGCCGCCTTCCGCTCCAGTAGGCCAACAGACGGAGATTCCTCCGGTTTCGGCGGGGACGGGCGTATCCTCCGTGGCGGCCGCGCCTCCGGCCCCGGTCGGGGGAACGCAGGAACGACCGGACGACAAGAGCAAGGCGCTGGGAGCCATCCTTGACGCCCTGAACCGTCACAAGCGGTATCCCAAGCAGGCGCGGCGGATCGGCGCTGAAGGGACGGTGCAGCTTCTCGTGACGATCTCCGCCGACGGAAAGGTCAGTGCGTGCTCGCTCGGCAAGGGCAGCGGCTTCGGCGTGCTCGATACAGCCACCGAACGGCTCGGCGAGAAGCTTGTCGGCCTTGATATACCCTCGGTCCGTGGGGGGAAAGGTTTTCAGGTTCTGGTGCCGGTGCGCTACTCGCTCAAGGATGCGTGACGTACCCCCTGTTGTCCTCGCCGGACAGGAGCGCCCGATGCGGGGGCCCCTCTTGACGTATGGGCCGCCGTTCCCGCAAAGTCCGTATTCGGAAACTTTGGGGTAGTCCGGATTGGGGGGGCCGTTCTGGTGAGAAAGGCCCCGGTTTCGCGTTCCCGACTCGTGGCGGATCTCAGCCCGGCTGTGCCGGGTTTTCTCCGTAGATAATACTTCCAGGTACCTCTCAGACCTTTGGAGAGGAGGCCAGTCGTTCCTCGTCCAGTCTGTTTTACTTGTACATGAAGCGAGGGAACGTCAGCCGGATAGACAAGGAGAGCGTATGCGTCATGTATTGCGGACGTTTTTTCAGAACGCCCGGAAGCCCGGCGGCCTATCCGGGAGGATCATGCTGTGGGCTATGAACTGGGGGCACGCTTCGCTGGCGAAGTGGGGTCGGTCGCATGTGTCGCCGGAGCCCGACGCCCGGGTGCTCGATATAGGATGCGGCGGCGGGGCGAATCTGGCGCAATTTCTGAAACTCTGCCCGCAGGGGTCTGTCTGCGGGATCGATTTTTCCGCTGAGAGCGTCGCCACCAGCCTCCGGAAGAACGCCGGAGCCGTCGCCGCCGGGCGCTGCGAAGTGCGGCAGGGGGATGTTTCCCGGCTGCCCTATGCCGATGCGTCCTTCGATCTCGTCACCGCTTTCGAGACGGTCTACTTCTGGCCGGATGTATCCGCCGCCTTTGCCGAGGTGTTCCGCGTACTCGGACCGTCCGGCGTGTTTTTGATCGTGAACGAGGAGTCCGGGGATTCCCGGTGGTGCTCCATAGTGGACGGGATGCGGACGTATACGGCGGACGCGCTGGCGGGATGGCTGTGCGCCGTCGGATTTGTCGATGTCCGGTCCGACGTTCGCGGAGAGGGCGGGGCGTTGTGCCTTGTCGCAAGGAAAGGCCCGGATTCCGTTGCGTAAGCGGCCAAAGGCGCCGGGACGCAACGTATGGGGCAGGGGGGATCCATCCCGGAGAGCCGGGGATGTTTGCACGGAAGCCTTATCGGGCCTTCACGTTTCCACGCTTTCCGGCTGATGGCGAGGCCACGCGGAGGGCGTTCGCTTCGGAGGTTTTGCATGGTTTTTCGCGCCGCCGGAGGGCTCTGCCGACGCGTAGGATAAAGCCCGCTAACGGTACTTTTTCCGCAGTTCGTCCTGCCCCATCATCTGGGTGCGCATGGCGAGCATGGGCGGCGCGTTGCGGACAAGATCCCTGTCCGTATTGGACTGGATATGCTCCAGCCGGATTTCTTTGTAGTCCTCCTGCCAGTTTTTCCAGTCGTCCTCGCGGCTCCGCAGGTACAGGACGAATTGCCCCAGACGCCGTATGACGTCCGGCGGAATCACGTGTTCCAGTTCACAGGCCACGTCGTTGGAGACGTTCGGTTCCAACTGGAGGATATGCTGGAAAAATTCCTGAATGACGATGTGCCGGTGGGCGATATCCCGCCCGATGTGCATCCCCGCTTCGGTCAGGTGGACGAGGCTGTAGGGCTCATAGTCCACATAGCCCATGCTTTTCAGCGCCTTCAGCGTGCTGGTGACGGTGGAGCGGGACACGCCCGCCGCCTCCGCGATGGAACTGGCGCGGGCCGCGCCTTCCCGGATTTCCTGATGGAAGATGATTTCTAGGTAGTTTTCCAGCACAGGCGAGAGCTGTCTGGCGTCGTTTCGCTCTTCGGGCATACCGCGTTCTCCTCTTTCGGCTCGTCAGGCATTCTGACGTTTTCGCATACCGTATTCAAGCCATTTTTTCCCGGCGTAGAGCCGTGCGTACCAGAATGCCGAACCCGCGTTCGCGCAGAGCATGGCGGCGTAGATGCCGGTCGCGCCGAAGGCGTTGCCGAGCGTCCACGCCAGCGGAAGCTGGAGCGCCCACATGGTCACACAGTTGACTTTGCAGGAGACGCGCGTGGCCCCCGCCCCGGCGAAAGCCCCGTTCACAAGCATGGAATAGGTCTTGAGCGGAATGCCCGCGCACGCGAAGACGAGGAACTGCGCGGCCTGCCGGACGACCTCGGGCTGTGTGGACAGCATCTCCGCCACCGGAACCCGGAACACAAACAGCAGCCCAGCGCCGAATCCGAGCGCAAGGGCGGCGGCGAGTGCGAGCCGTTGGCCGAAACGGAACAGCGCTTCGGGCCTGTTTGCACCGATCAGATGCCCGCTCAGGATGGTGACGGTCATGCTCAGCGCCGCAGTGGGGAAGGTCAGAAAGCTCTCCACCCGCGAGCCGAGGGTCATCCCGGCAAGGACAGGCACCATGTCGCCGGGCAGCCCCGTGAGCAGCGACAGGATGACGAGATTCCCCATGTGTCCCGCCAGAGCGCCGAGGGCGGACGGTCCGCCCACCCGGAAGAGATAGGGCATGGCACGCCGGGCCCACCGCCACGGGGCGAGGGATGCGCGGGTCAGGATGCCGTGCCGGACGATGGCGTACAGGTTGCAGGCCAGCCCGAGCAGGGCGGACCCAAAGGTACTCCACGCGATCCCCTGATATCCGTAGTCGGGCAACCCGCACAGCCCCAGCCCGAACCCCGCGCTGCCGATGAGGTTGCCGACGGCGACCACGGCTATGGCGATGAGCGGGAGGCGGACCAGCTTGTAGGCCCGGAACACCGAGTTCAGCATGATCAGGGTGTAATAAAACGGCAGTTGGCAGCTGTAGGCAATGATAAACGTCCTGACCACGGGTTCCATTTCGGGGGAGACGTGCATGAGCCGGAGCGTCATCGGCAGGCAAAGGAGGCTTGTCGCTGCGATGACCGTGCCCGTGAGACCGGCAAGCCCTGCGATCAGCGCCGCGTACCGGCGGGCGCGCTGTTCGAGCCCGGCTCCGAGGGCTTGGCTGATGGTCGTCAGGCAGCCGCTTCCGGCAAGGGAAGTGATCAGCATGAGGAGGGTGAAGACCTGCGAAACGATGCCGAGCGACGCCTGAACGGAGGCATCCAGCCGTCCTGCCACCCACAGATCCGTCATGGAAACGGCAAGATGGCACAGCATCATGCCGAGCTGCGGCACGGTGAGGGAAACGAGTTCCCGGGCGGTCGGCAGGGCGCTGTTCGGCGCGGCGTTTGTGAGCATGGATTCCCCCCCCCCAGAGCCGGGGGAGTAGGTTAAAATTGAGTATTTGTCAAATAAAGTTTGATGAGTCAATCTTTGAGCTTTTTTTCCCCAGAGCGGCTCACGCCGTGTTGTTCAGGTTGGGAAAGTAACATTTCATCGGTTTCTAACACACGGAAATCGTACGCGATAGGCGAATACAGATGCTGTAATTGAAAGATTTTTTCACTTATATTGACAATACTTTTCAATAATGGCATCTTTCACCCGTTCCGGGAGGGCTTGTGTCAGAGTGTACGGAGCTTTGTTGAAGCGCCCCATGGGAAACCGTAACGCACGCAGCAAACTGCATGCGATGGTGAAGTAGAGTGTCGTCAGGTTTTCTTAATAAAGAAAATCAAAATCAATTTGGAGGACTGTATGCGGAGGATAGGTTTGCGCCAGATGCAGGCGGGGCAGAAGGGCAGCATCATCAGCGTGGATGCCGATGGCGAGCTCGGGCGGCGTATCCGCGACATGGGGCTCATCCCCGGTACGGATGTGGAAATTGTGGGCCGCGCCCCGCTGCGTGACCCGGTTGCACTGCGGCTTTTCGGGGTCACGCTGGCCCTGCGGAACCGCGAAGCCGATTACATCACTGTGGAGGTCGCATGAGCCAGGCCCATGCCGATTGCCCGCACTGCCGCCAGGACGGCAGCGAGGCGAAGCACATCGCGTTGAAAGAGGTCCGCATTGCGCTGGCGGGGAACCCGAACTGCGGGAAAACCACGGCGTTCAACGAATATACCGGAACCCATCAGCATGTCGGGAATTATCCCGGCGTCACCGTCGACAAGAAGGAAGGCTACGTCTCCATCGACGGCGTTGAGGTCCTCATGGTGGACCTTCCCGGCACGTATTCCCTGACGGCGTACTCGCAGGAGGAAATCGTCACCCGTGCCGTGCTCGCGCCCGAAAAGGCCGAGGAAAAGCCGATGGCGGTCGTGGATCTGGTGGACACCTCCGCGCTTGAGCGCAACCTGTTCCTCACCGTCCAGATCATGGAGATGGGCCTGCCGGTCGTGCTGGCCTGCAATATGATGGATGAAGCCCGGAAAGCGGGCATTCAGGTGGATACGAAGGAGCTGGGCAAACAGCTCGGCATTCCCGTTGTGGCGACCGTGGCGCGTTCCGGCGAAGGCCTCAAGGACGCTCTGCGTGAAGCCATCGCCTTTGGACGCCGGGGGAGCGCTCCGCTGAACATTTCCTATGGCCCGGATCTCGATCCGGTCCTCACCAAGATGGAACGGCTCCTTGCCGAGAAAGGGCTGTTGACGGATCGCTATCCCGCCCGCTGGATTGCCCTGAAGGTGCTGGAAAACGATTCCGAAATCCTGAGGCAGGTGGAACGTATGCCCGATGTGGCCGCGCAGCTGCGCGCCGACCGGGAAACCGTGGCCGACCATCTTCGGGATACCTTGCAGACGTCGCCCGAAGCCATCATCGCCGACTACCGTTACGGCTTTATCCGTGGTGTGCTGCGCAGCGGGGCCGTCCGGCGCGAATCGGCCAAGGACCGCCTTGAGCTGTCCGACAAGCTGGATAAGGTGCTGACCAACACGCTGTTCGGCCCTCTTATCATGCTCGGCGTGCTGTACGCCATGTTCCAGCTGACCTTCGTGATCGGCGCATACCCACAGGGATGGGTCGAAGACGGCTTCGGCTGGCTTGGCGAGACCGTAAGCGCCCTGATGCCCGACGGCTTCCTCAAGTCGCTCATCGTCAGCGGCGTTATCGACGGCCTCGGCGGCGTCATGAGCTTCGTGCCGCTTATCATCATCATGTTTACGCTGGTCGCGATTCTTGAAGACTTCGGCTACATGGCCCGTATGGCCTACATGCTTGACCGCGTGTTCCGCGCCTTCGGCCTGCACGGGGCTTCCGTCATGCCGTTCATCATCGCGGGCGGTATCGCGGGCGGCTGTGCCATCCCCGGCGTCATGGCCACCCGGACCTTGCGCAGTCCCAAGGAAAAGCTGGCGACCCTGCTCACGCTTCCTTATATGGCGTGCGGAGCCAAACTCCCCGTGTTTCTGCTGCTGGTGGGCGTGTTCTTCCCCGAAAACCCCGCCCGTACCATGTTCCTGCTGACGTTGGCCGGTTGGGCCGCCGCGCTTCTCATGGCGCGCCTCATGCGCTCGACCATCATCCGCGGCGAATCCACCCCGTTCGTCATGGAATTGCCCCCGTACCGGGTCCCCACCCTGCGCAGCGTGGTCACGCACTGCTGGGAACGCACATGGATGTATCTCAAAAAGGCCGGGACCGTGCTTGTTGCCGTGTCCATCCTGATCTGGGCGAGCATGACCTTCCCGACGCTGGATCCTGAGCAGGCCGCGCCGCTGGAAACGCAGATCGCCGCCTTGCAGGAGAAGGTGGACGCCTTGCCCGAAGGGGATGAAGCCCGCACTCCGCTGGAGGAAGAGCTGGCCGCCGTACAGGCGACCCTCGCTGAAGAATCCTTGCAGCATTCTTGGGCCGGACGTCTCGGCATGGCCATCGAACCCCTGACCAAGCCCGTGGGCTTCGATTGGCGCACGGACGTGGCTCTGATTGGCGGCATAGCGGCCAAGGAAGCCATTGTTTCCACGCTCGGCACGGCCTATTCGCTTGGCGAGCAGGATCCTGAAGAAGCGACGTCGCTGGCGGAACGCCTCGCACAGGACCCGAACTGGAACAAGGCGACGGCGTTGTCCCTCATGCTCTTCGTGCTGCTGTACTCCCCGTGCTTCGTGGCCCTCGTGGTCATCCGTCAGGAGGCGGGCAGCTGGGGTTGGGTTGCGTTCAGCATGATATTCAACACCGTGTTTGCGTACGGTGTGGCGGCGGCAGCCTATAGAATCTGCATGGCTTTGTAGGCTTCTTTTTCCACTTTTAATTGATAATGAAATTCCACATCGAAGGAGAATGACATGAACGAGAACATGAAGTACGGCCTGTTTTTCCTTGGCGGCTTGGCGCTTGGTGCAATCGGCGCGGTGGCGGTGAGCAAGGGCAAGCTTGACCTGAAGCCGATGGCCGCTGATTTGTTGAGCCGTGGCATGGACGTCAAGGATGCTGTGCTCGCCAAAGTGGAAACCGTGAAGGAAAACATGGACGACATGGTGGCCGAAGCCCGCCATGCGGCGGAACAGCGCCGGGAAGCGAAGGAAGAGGCCTAGTCCTCCGGTGTTCCCCGCGAGCGTTTAGCCGATGTTTCCGGTAGGCTTTCGTTTTCCCTCGAAAGAGGGAGAAGCCCCTTCGGAAGCTGAACGCGCCCCTTTCTTACGCCTCCGGGACGGCCTCGTGCCGCTCCCGGAAGGCGGGCGGTCCTTCCCGCCTTTCCTCCAAAAAGGAACTCCCATGCTGTTTTTTATTGTCCATGACGTGCCGGGACGGGTCCGCCTACGCGCCCGGTACGGTTTCAGCCTCCGCAAGGCGCAAGTCCTTGCGGACAGGCTTGACGCCGTCGGGGGCATCGAAGGGGTGCGCGTCAATCCCCGTACGGGGAGTGTGCTCCTCTTGTATGCCAACGACGAAGCCAAGCGGGCCGCGTTCCTGTTGCTGGCGGTGGCCGCTTCGGAACAGCCTTCCGGGGATGTCGCCGTGTGCGGCGAAAACCTCCCCGAGCCAGCCGGAAGGCCGAGTTGGGGGCCTTTTCTCCGCTATATCTTTGTCCGGCCGTTCATGCCGGTTCTCGTCAGGGTGGCCACGGCGGTGGCGGCCTCCGTTCCCTTTATCCTCAAAGGGGTTGCGGCGTTGTGCCGTGGGCGCCTCAGTGTGGATGTCCTTGATGCCGCCGCCATCGGCATTTCCCTGTTGCGCCGTGACTTCAAAACGGCACGCCTGCTGACTCTGCTGCTCGGTTTCGGTGAAGCGCTCGAAGCATGGACGCGCAAGAAGTCGCTGGACACCCTCGCCCAGAGCCTCGCGCTTGACGTCGATACCGTCTGGGTGCGGCGCGAAGGCCGGGAGATGCATGTCGCCATCAGCGAACTGAGCGAAGACGATCTGGTCATTGTCCGCACGGGGTCCGCCATTCCGGTGGACGGCGTGGTGGCGGAAGGCGAAGCCTCCGTCAATCAGGCTTCCATGACCGGAGAACCGCTCGGTGTCCTGCGCTCTCCCGGTTCGTCGGTATACGCCGGGACTGTGGTTGAGGAGGGCGAGATCGCCATCCGTCCCACGGGCGCGGGCGACGGCACGCGCCTCCGGCAGATTGTCCGGTTCATCGAGGATTCCGAAGCGCTCAAGGCCGGAGTGCAGGGCAAGGCCGAGCGGCTTGCCGATGCGGTGGTGCCGTTCAGCTTCCTGCTGGCCGGGCTTGTCTGGTTGGTCACCCGCAATCCCGCCCGCGCCGCTTCCGTCCTTCTCGTCGACTATTCGTGCGCGCTGAAACTTTCCACCCCTCTGGCGGTGCTTGCCGCCATGAAGGAAGGGGTGGGGCGCGGCGTCCTCGTCAAGGGCGGGCGGTTCCTCGAATCGCTGGCGGCGGCTGACGCCGTGGTTTTCGACAAGACCGGGACCCTTACGGAATCCCGTCCGCGCGTTGCGGAGGTGATCCCCGGCGAAGGCTACGAGCGGGACGACATCCTGAGGACCGCGGCCTGTCTTGAGGAGCATTTCCCGCATCCCGTCGCCCGGGCCGTTGTCCGGAAGGCCGAGCAGGAAGGCTTGCACCATCAGGAAGAGCATACCGAAGTCGAATATGTGGTGGCGCACGGCATTGCCTCCCGCCTGCACGGCAAGCGCGTGCTGTTTGGGAGCCGTCATTATATCCACCACGACGAAGGCGTGCCGGTGGACGGTATGCGGGAGGCCATCGAGCGTCTGGCCCGCGAAGGCCGCTCGATCCTCTATCTGGCGGTGGACGGGAAATTGGCCGGGCTCATTGCCATTGAAGACCCGTTGCGTCCCGAGGCGGCTCCGGTTATTCGCAAGCTGCTCGGGCGGGGAATCCGCGTCGTCATGCTCACTGGGGACGATGAACGCACGGCCGCCGCTGTGGCCGAGCGGTTGGGAATCAGCGAGTACAGGTCGCAGGTATTGCCTACGGACAAGGCGGAGGTCATCCGCAGTCTTCAGGCGGAAGGCCACACGGTGGCCATGCTCGGCGACGGGATCAACGACTCTCCGGCTCTGTCCGCCGCCGACGTGGGGGTGACCCTGAGCGACGGTGCGGATCTGGCTCGGGAAGTGGCGGACGTGGTGCTGACGGAATGCCGTCTTGACGGCCTCGTTACCGCCGTCGATCTGAGTAAGGCCGCCATGCGGCGCATCCGGACTGACTTCGGCCTGATCATGACCCTGAATACCGTGTTCCTCGCGTCCGGGCTGGCCGGTTTCCTTCAGCCGGGGCCCTCGGCGCTCCTCCACAATCTGACGACGGTGGGCGTGTCCCTCAACGCCATGCGTCCGATGCTCAAAGCGGGCGCGGAACTCCAACTTGAGGAGGTCTCGGCATGAGCGAAATCGAATCGTGCATCACGAGTTTTGTGGATGGGCGGGTGCGCCTGCGCCATCCTTCCTTGAAACGGGCGGAGGACGCCGAACAGGTCCGCGGATTTCTGGCCTCACTGCCGGGAATATTGCGCGTGACGGTGAACAGCCGTACCGGGTCCCTGCTGCTGGAATACGATCCGGATCAGATCAGCCGGGAGGACTTGTTGGCCCTTGCCGGGCAGTGGGCGGATTTCGCCTCCGCCCAAGATGAGGCGGCGGCACCCCGGAAGCGGCGCTTCGACCGGGCCAGGGCCATCCGGTTCACGAACCGGGGCATGTTGGCGACGCTGGGCGCGTCCCTCGCCTTCGGCCTTGCCGGACGGGAACGCGGGCATGTCGTGGCGGGAGGGCTGTTCCTCCTCTTCAACCTCGCCCATCTCTATACCTATAGAAAGGCTCTCTAGCCGTCCAAGACGGGATCTTCCGCTCTCGGGAACGCTCAGCTGGCGACGGTGTTCCGCAAGCCGAGGCCATGCCTTGCGTCTTCATCCCGGGGGGCGGTCAGCCATAAACGGGCCATCGGCCCTTTCCGTGAACCTCAAAGACTCAATTCAGGAAGCAGTATGAAGAAAGTAGCCGTCCTTCTTTTGGCAGCAGGGCTTGTTTTCGGCGCGGCGCACAAGGGTGCGCAGGCCGCCGACATCAAGGTTTCGGGAGAATGGGATTTCAACACCGAATGGAACAATATCGGCTTCGCCAAGGAAAAGGCCGACGATCTGTTCCATGCCCGCCAGCGCTTGCGCACGCAGGTGGACATCATCGCGTCCGAATCCCTGAAGGGTACGGTGTTCTTTGAAGTCGGGGACACCAATTGGGGCAACAGCAGTGAAGGCGGCGCGCTCGGAACGGACGGCAAGGTCGTCGAAGTCCGGTACTCGTACGTGGATTGGGTTGTGCCCCAGACGGATCTGCGCGTCCGCATGGGCTTGCAGCCGTTCAACCTGCCGAACTTCGTAGCTGGCGATCCCATCATGGGGAGCGACGACTCGGACGGCGCGGGCATCACCCTGTCCTATCAGTTCAATGATATGGCCGGGATGTCCCTGTTCTGGATGCGTGCGGAAAACGACAACACCACGATTGACCGCGGCGTGGGCAACGCGATGGACTTTGTGGGCCTGAGCGTCCCGTTGACCGGGGAAGGCTGGCAGCTCAACCCGTGGGGCATGTACGGCAATCTCGGCAAGAACAGCCTGAATGAAGTGGGCGAGAACGGCGAATCCCTGATCGTCGGCCTGCTTCCCTATGGGCAGGACGGCGTTTCCGTCGTGGCCAAGGATTCGAACAACCCGGCATGGTGGCTTGGCATCGGCGGAGAGCTGACGACGTTTGATCCGCTGCGCCTCGCCTTTGATTTCGCTTACGGCAAGGCCGACTGGGGCAAGGCGGCCAACGGGCAGGATCTGACCCGGCAGGGCTGGCTGCTTTCCGGTATTGCCGAGTACAAGCTCGACTACGTGACCCCCGGCCTCATCGCCTGGTACGGCTCCGGCGACAATTCCGATACGATGGACGGCTCGGAACGCCTGCCCACGCTGTCTCCCGGCTGGGGTGCCACGACCCTTGGCTGGGACGGCGCTTATGGGATTTCGGACGGCGCCGTGCTCAGCAATACGCCCACGGGCACGTGGGGCGTGGTCGCCCGCCTTGCCGACATCTCGTTCTTTGAAAATCTCACCCATACGTTGGCGGTGGGCTTCTATACGGGTACGAACAATACCCGGATGGTCACTTCCGGCCCGGTCGGCGGCGTCGAGAGCGGCAACGTCTACCTGACGACGAAAGACCATGCGTGGGAAGTCAACTTCGATTCCCAGTACAAGATCTACGAGAACCTGACGCTGGCGGCTGAAATGGGCTTTGTCCGCCTCGATCTGGATAAGGATGTTTGGGGGAGCAAGCTCAGCGGCGTCGACAAGACCGCGTACAAGGTCGGCCTGAACTTGAACTACGCGTTTTAATCCTTTCTAGTGGAAGTTGTTCCACAGGAACGAGGCAAGGCCGGGACTCATTGCCAAGAAATGAGTTTCGGCCTTTTCCGTTCTATGAATAGGTCTTTACCGGAGGAAGCGTAACACGGAGCACATTGACGTTAAAGTAAAAAGTACCTTTAATGTTTCGCTGGGTTGGATTTAGATACGTATTGTTATGCAAAACAGGCTCCCCCGATGCCGTCGGGAGAGCCTGTTTTGTTTGATGCTTTCAAATGCGGCGAGTCAAGCCTTCTTACCCTTCAGCTCGTGTCAGGGACGGCGTCTGAGGGATGACGTGGACGTCAAGCTGCGGGAAGGCGATTTCCACCTGATGCTCGGCGAAGACCTCCACGATCCGGTGGCGGATGGCCGAGGCGGCGTCCGTGGCGGTCCCGATGTCCGACCAGTAACGGAGTACGAAGTTCAGCGTGCTGTCCGCAAAATCCATGAACAGGACGAAGGGCTGAGGCCGCCGTACAATCTGCGGGACGGACTGCGCCACTTCAACCAGCAGCCGTTCCACGAGCTTGGGATCGGTCCCGTAAGCCACGCCGATGGCCACTTCACGGCGCACGATGCGCCCGTTGCGCGTCCAGTTGATCAGACGGTTGGAGACGAATTCCGAGTTCGGGACAAAGATGATGGCGTTGTCGAACGTTTCTACAGTGGTCGCGCGGACGCTGATCTTGCGGACGACGCCCTGCAGGTTGCCCACGTCGATGACGTCGCCTTCGTGCAGGGTCCGGCTGAAAATCAGGATGAGGCCCGACAGGAAGTTGTTGACGATGGTCTGCATACCGAAGCCGATACCGACGGAGAGGCCGCCGGCGATGACCGCGAGGTTTTCCAGCCCGAACCCGAGGGCTTTCAGGGTGAAGAGGGCGAAGAGCGTCCACAGCCCGTAGGTGATGCCCGTCTGCATTGGCGGGATCAGGGTCTTGTCGATCTTGTAGGACTGGGAGGCCACGCGGTTCAGGAACGAGCGGGAGGCCGTGATGGCCGCCCTCGTAATGTAGAACACGCTGACGATAAGAATCAGGTGCACCATGTTGAACGAGGCGGACCCGACCTGCACGCCGGTACCGAGGTAGTGCCACAGGAGCAGCGCGCCGCCGGGCATGGCGATGACCCAGAGCACCATGCCGCACAGGATGAGCAGCAGCACGATGGGCGCGATGAAGGCCGCGACGAGTCCCGCGAGCACGCTGCGCTGGGCGTGCTGCTCACTGTCCTGCACGTCCGAGGAACGGTTGAGGATCTGGAGCAGGCCGATGATGAACTGCGTATTGATGGCGAGGCAGTCGACGAGGATGAGCACGAGGATCGCCATACGCGGCCAGCCGATGGCGGCGACGGCCATGCTGAGCCAGACGGTCAGCCTGTGGACGTGCAGCAGGTTGTTTTCGATGCCGGGAAGCTCGCGCGCGTGCAGTTCTTTGAGGATGTACAGCGAAACCAGGCCCACCGCGATCCAGCTCAGGGAGAGGATGCCGCCGGGCAGGTTGGGGTAGCTGATCAGGATGCCGAGGCTTGAGGCCAGATACATGGGCCAGAGCGGGGTGAGGCCCATCTTCTTGTCGAGGATGAAGCAGCGCATACCCCATGCGAGGGTCATCTCGCCGCCGATGACAAGGATGCTGCCGAGCACGAGCAGCCCCCGGAAGAGCTCGCCCTGGCTCCCGAAGGATGCCCCGACCAGCGCAAGGCCGGTGAATTGCCACAGGAGGCTGCGCAGGATGCCGGAGCGGGCGGCCGTGGGCATGGTGCCCTTCTTTTCGGCTCGGACCATGCGGCGGTTGACGAAGAAGATGACGACGCAGCCCAGAAGCAGCACGTTGAGGAACCGCAGCCCCACGCCCTTCCATGCGGAAGGGTTGCGCGGGAATTCGATGCTCATGCGCAGGTTCATGTTCTGGAGCGTCTTTTCCCACCGCTCGGTGATCCCTTCCCAGGCGACAGGGTCGAAGAAGCGGCTCGGGACTGAAAAATAATAGGTCTGCCACAGGTCCGGCAGGTAGCCGGTCACGCCTGTGTGCATACTCTCGATTTTGCCGAGCAGGTCCGTGGCGGAGGAAAGCTCAAGCGTCAGCCGCTGATCCATCTTGATGAGTTTGTTCTCGATGCGGCTGATGTTTTTCCACGTCTGCTGCTGATCTGGATTCAGCTTTTCCTTGCTGCCTTTCTCCGGAAGGGGAGGGAGGCTTCTCTTCATCTGTTCCAGCGCGGCGATTTTGTCCTTGACCACGTTTTGCGCGGTCAGGACGGGCTGCATCTGCTGGCGCAGGCCCGAAGCCTGCAATACGCCGCGCTGATCGATGGATTCCAGCATGATGGGATCAAGCTTGTGCGTCCCGGCCAGAGAGAACAGGCGCTGGGCGGCTTCCTCCATGCCGGGAAGGCTCTTGCGGAGCGGATTGATGATCGCCTTGAGGCCCCCGGCCAAGCCGTCGATCTCGATTTCCATCGCGTTCAGCTCATCCTGATTCTGCTTGAACGCCTCTTCCCACACGGCGTCGTCGGAGGCGGTGGACTCGCTTTTCTGTTGGGCTGCTTCGGCTTCCGCCTGAAGTTTGGCCGTCGCGGCTTCGGCGTCCTGCCGAGCCCTTTCCTCGGCCTCCTGCTTGGCCTTGGCGTCCGCTTCGGCCTTGGCTTTGGCTTCGGCCTCCAGGCGGGCCTTTTCCTCGGCTTCCTGTTTGGCCTTCTCTTCAGCTTCGAGTTTGGCTTTTTCCTTGTCCGTCAGGGCGTCTCTATCGGCGGCCTTTTCGGAGGACGCGTCAGCCGTTTTGTCCGTTTTGGCCTTCTCTTCTTTGGCGGACGTTTTCTGGTCGGACGCGGCGGCGTCCTTGTCGGGAGCTGCGAGCAGGGGCCGCGCGGAAAGGCTTGCGCACAGCAGCCCGGCCATCATGAACAGGGCGAAGCGCCCAAAAGTGGAACGTGTGAAAAAACGCTGCAGGGACATGGTGTTCTATCCTTTATCAACCCGAAAAGATGTTCCCGTCTCATACGGCAAAGCGTCAGGCCATGCAAGGCCATTTAGCCTGCTGATCGAACGAATGGGACGGTTCCGCGCCGTGTGGCGGAGGCCCTCAAGAAGGAGGCCGTGCGAGCGCGTTGCCGCCTCGTTGCACGGGGAAACGTGAGGAAAGAGGAATGGGGGAGACGCTTCGATGAAAGAATAGATATTACAATTTTGTAAAAATAGAACAAAAATCAAATGAACGAATTGATACCTAAAAATAAGTATGTTATTTGCTCATTGAATCGTCAAACAGGGTATGTGTTTTTCTTTTGACATTTAAAATAACAATTTTGTATAAAAGTGCGTGCCGCCGGGCCGAAAACGGCCCGCCAAAGTTCTTCCCCCCTTTGCGTGTTGATGCGGGCGATCGCCGCACGCACGGAAAGCGCGGGATGGCGCGCCGTCACGAAGTCCCGCCGCGCGTGGCGGGCAATCCGTATGAGGATGGAGGAAGCTATGTGCAGAATCGGAGCGATCAAAAGCAAGGTGCCGGTCGAACCGGCGAAAGCGTTGTATTTGATGCTTCCCCAACAGGAAGGGCATGACAACTCGGGTTATGCCATGGTGATGCAGGATTTGTACGGCGTGTTCGAGGGCCATAAGGACAAGCCGCTGCTGTCGCTGGCCTGTACGCCGCGCGGCGTCCGGATGGTCGATGCGTATATGGCGGAGCAGGGGTTTGAGCAGGTGTTGGAGTGGCTTCCGGACGTGGATCGGCGGCCCGGCCTCGATATCAAGGCCATGCCCTGTTATGTGTTCCGTAACTACGAGTATCCCGAAGCCTACAGGGGACGCCCGCAGGCCGAGCGTGAGGAACTCCTGCTCGATACGCGGCTTGCCCTGCGCCGGATGCTGGAAAAGGACGGGCAGGGGTTCGTCTATTCCTTCTGGCCCGACGTGCTGACCTTGAAGGAAATCGGCGATCCCCGTGACATCGCCGCCTATTTCCGTCTGTGGGATGAGGAAGGCCCCCTGCGGGCGAAGAGCATCGTGACCCAGTGCCGCCAGAATACGAACTACGACATCGTCCGGTATGCGGCGCATCCGTTCTTCCTTCAGGGCTATACCCTGTGCGCCAACGGGGAAAACACGTTCTATACGAAGAATACGGAGTACCAGAAGTCGCTGCACCGGGGATACGTCGGGTTCGAGTCGGACTCGCAGAATTTTCTCTACACCCTGCATTACGTGCTGCGCGAACTGAAGTGGCCCCTCAAGTACTTCAAGCACGTCATTACGCCGCTGCCCTTTGCGGAAGCGGAACGGCGCGGCGACCGCAAGGTGCTGAGCCTCATCCGCGAATCCCTCGCCCATCTGGAAATCAACGGCCCCAACACGATCATCGCCGTGCTCCCTGACGGAAGCATGATGACGTGCTGCGACTCCAAAAAACTGCGCCCTGTGGTTGTGGGCGGCGACGGGACGACCATGGCGATTTCCTCCGAAGTCTGCGGGCTGAACGCGGTATTGCCCGATCGGGATGCCTCGCGGGACATCTATCCCAACGAGCGGGAAGTTGTGCTCATCAATAATGATTTGGCGGTGCAAAGATGGAATCAGTGACCACGCAGGATATTGGCGTCAACGATTTAAGGTGGATCATCGACTATCGGCCCGAGCGCTGTACCATGTGCGGCAGCTGTGTGGCGAGCTGTACCCTGAACGCGCTTGAAGTCGCGGTCATGCGGCAGGATCTGACGGTTTCCCGTGCGAGCCAGCCGGAACCGGTTCGGGAGCACCTGGCCCGTCCCGTCATCCGGCAGAAGGCGAGCCTTACCGGATCGTGTGTCGGCTGCGGCATGTGTGAAAAAGTGTGCCCCAATCAGGCCATCCGTGCCGTCCGCAACCCTGACAGCCGGTATGCGCTGCTGGCCCGGACGAATGGCCCCACCAAGCGCGGCGGACGGACCAATCTGAACGCGCAGCGCACCCTTGATCACATCGTCGTAGGCCGCATCAGCCAGATGACCGACCCGGCGCTGGATTCCGAGCGGCATACCTTTGATATTCTGGCCCCGTTCGGGCGTGTGCTCCTGCCCGGCGAACTCCCGTTGCGCGCCGAGGGCGGCGAACTCAGGCTTGAGGGGAAAACACCCCCGCTGCACTGGATTTATCCGGTCATTTTCAGCGATATGTCCATCGGCGCGCTGTCCACGCGGGCGTGGGAGGCCATCGCGCTGGCTACGGCCTACCTCAACGAGCAATGCGGCCTTCCCGTGCGCATGAGTTCGGGCGAGGGCGGTATGCCCGTCAAGCTGTTGGAATCCGAGCGGCTTAAGTACATGATCCTGCAAATCGCTTCCGGGCATTTCGGCTGGAACCGCATCATCAAGGCCATGCCCCGCATGAAGGCGGACCCGGCGGGCATCCTGATCAAGATAGGGCAGGGCGCCAAGCCCGGCGACGGCGGCCTGCTCCCCGCCGCCAAGGTGGCCCCGCACATTCAGGCCATTCGCGGCGTGCCGAGGACGACCCTGCATTCGCCGCCGAACCATCAAGGGCTCTATTCCATCGAAGAATCGGTCCAGAAGATGCACTTGTCCCTGAACGCGGCCTTCGGGTTCCGCGTTCCCGTGGCCATCAAGTGCGCGGCCTCGGCAACGTCCGTATCGGTCTACAACAACCTGCTCCGCGATCCGTACAAAATCTGCGGCGGGTTCTTTATCGACGGCATTCAGGGCGGCACCGGCGCGGCGAATGAGGTTTCGCTCGATCATACGGGGCATCCGGTGGTTTCCAAACTGCGTGACTGCTACCTCGCCGCCGTGCGGCAGGGGTTGCAGGGGCAGATCCCGTTGTGGGCGGGCGGCGGCATCGGCATGACCGGGACGGCGGCGGCCGACGCCTTCAAGATGATCTGCCTCGGCGCGAACGGCGTGTTCCTCGGCAAGATCCTCATTCAGCTTCTTGGATGCGTGGGCAATGAGCAGGGCCGCTGCAACGCCTGCTCCACGGGCAGATGTCCCACCGGCATCTGTACGCAGGACCCGCGCCTCGTCCATCGGCTGGACGTCGATCGCGGCGCTCAGAATATTGTCGACTACATGCTGGCGTTGGACGGGGAACTGCGCAAACTGATGGCTCCCATCGGCAACAGTTCGTTGCCGGTGGGCCGTTCCGACGCCCTTGTGACGACGGACAGGGCCGTGGCCGACAAGCTCGGCATCCAATACGTGTGCTAGGAGGGCGCGACATGTTGACAATCAAGACATTGCAAGGGACGCACCGCATGTCGACCCAGGACTTGCTTCTCGCCATTGAGGAAGCGGTCGGCAACGGCGAGACATCGTTTGAAATCGAAGCGTCGGGCCAGCACGACATCGGCGGCCCGCTGTGGAACAGGGAAGGCAAGGCCCTGCGGTTCCATGTGACCAACCCCGGCCAGCGCGTCGGTTCCATGTGCCTCGACAATACGGAAATCCTTGTGGACGGCCCAGCGCCCGCCGATGTGGGCTGGCTGAACGCGGGAGGCCGCATTGTCGTGCGCGGGGATGCGGGCGACACCGCCGGGCACTGCGCGGCGGCGGGCGTCATCCATATCGGCGGCCGGGCAGGGGCCCGATCCGGTTCGCTCATGAAGCACGATCCCCTTTATGCGCCCCCGGAACTGTGGGTGCTCAAGAATGTGGGCAGTTTTTCCTTCGAGTTCATGGGCGGGGGCAAGGCCGTGGTCTGCGGTTATGACTGCGAAGGGCTTCCTTCCGTCCTTGGCGAACGTCCCTGCGTGGGCATGGTCGGCGGCATAGTGTATGTGCGCGGCGCGTTTTCCGAGGACGTCGCGGACGATCTCGCCGTATCCGGGCTGGAGTCAGATGACATCGCCTACCTTGACGCCGGGCTGGAAACATTTTTGTCCGCCGTGGGCAGGCCGGAACTGTACGCCGTCCTCAGCGATTGGAACGAGTGGCGGAAGATTTATCCCCTCACCTTGGGGGGACATTCCCCTGGGACCGATCCCATGCCGATGAAGGCGTTCCGGGCCAAGGAATGGATACAGGGCGGCATTTTCAGCGACGTATGCCGTGATGATTTCGTTGTGAACGCCACCGTAGCGCGTGGCCTGTACCGCCAGCGCGTCCCCTCGTGGGACAACGCCGCCTGTGCCGCGCCCTGTGAGTTCCGTTGCCCGGCTTCCATTCCTACACAGCTACGGTACAACCTGCTGCGCGCGGGCAAGGTGGAGGAAGCCTACAAGCTGGTGCTCGACTATACGCCGTTCCCCGGCTCAGTGTGCGGCGGCGTGTGTCCCAACCCGTGCATGGAAGGGTGCACGCGCGGCGGCATCGACGAAGCCGTCCAAATCGGAGCGCTCGGGCGCTGTTCCATTGATGTGTCCCTGCCCCGTCCCACCGGGCCTACCGGCAAAAAAGTGGCCGTGATCGGCGGCGGGGTCGCAGGCTTGAGCGCCGCATGGCGGCTTGCCCGGAAAGGGCATGAGGTCACCGTCTACGAAGCTGACGACCGCATGGGCGGCAAGCTGGAGCAGGTCATTCCCCGCGCCCGCCTTCCGCATGAGATTTTGGAAAAGGAACTGAAGCGCATTGAGGACATGGGCGTCCGTTTCGTGACCGGCAGCCTGGTTGACGCGGACGGGTTCCAGCGGCTCCGGCGGGAAAGCGATGCGGTGATCGTCGCCACCGGAGGGCATATCCCCCGCGTGTTCCCGTGGCCCGGGCATGAGAGGATTGTGGCGGGCATCGACTTCCTTAAGGCCATCAACAAGGGCGAGAACCCTCGTGTCGGCCGGAATGTCATCGTCATCGGCTGCGGCAACGCTGGCATGGATGCCGCAGCCGGGGCCTATGCGATGGGCGCGGAAAGCGTGACCTGCATCGACGTGCAGAAACCGGCGGCCTTTGCCCATGAAATCGCGCACATCGAAGCGCTGGGCGGCAAGCTGCTCTGGCCGGTGATGACCAAGGAAATAACCGATGGCGGACTCATCACGGCGGACGGGACGCTCATTTCCGGCGACATGGTCATCATCACCATCGGCGAATCCCCGGATTTGGGCTACCTGCCTGAAGGCGTGCGGAAATTCCGCGATTGGGTCATTCCCGGGGCGGATATGAGCCTTCTCGAAAACGTGTTTGCGGCGGGCGACGTGATCAAGCCCGGGTTGCTGGCGGACGCCATCGGAACGGGAATCAAGGCGGCTGAGGCCGTTGACGCCTCGCTTCGCGGTGTGGCCTATGCGCCCGTCGAGAAGAAACCGGTACCCTCAGGGCAACTGAGCACAGCGTATTTCACCCGTTGCCCTCATGGTGAGCTGCCTGCCGCGAACCGGGATTTTGACCGTTGTGTCAGTTGCGGGACCTGCCGGGATTGCAGAATGTGCTTGGAATCCTGCCCGGAGGGGGCCATCAGCCGGGAAACACTGGCGGGCGGCGCGTATCGGTATGTTTCCGATCCCGATCGGTGCATCGGATGCGGCATCTGCTCCGGCGTCTGTCCCTGCGGCATTTGGACGATGCATCCCAATGTTCCGCTGGAGTAGGGGAGGCACACGGAAGATTGGGGAGGGAGAAACTTTCTTCAGAAAGCTTCTCCCTCCCCCAAACCCCCTTCTCTCCCGCTTCAAAGGCTTTCATCATTGAATCCCTGCCGACAGGAGGGGAACGGGGGAAAAGGCCTGTGATAGTGCATGATTGATGCAGGAATAGTGGCTTCCTACCCTCAAGGGCGTATATTCGGCTATGGGAGGAAACCTCCTTGCTTTTTGGGGTGACGGATACGGCTCATCCCGTTGGGATGAGCCTCCCTATGTGGTGTACCCGCACGAGGGCAAGGTACAGTTCATCCCGTTTTTCCTTTGATCGGAATGAAAGCGAAACGGCGCCAAAATCGCCGTTGAGTTCGATCCTGCTTGGTACGCTCGCACGCGAACGGCCATTGCCGTAGACCGTTTGCCTCATGTTTAGAGGCGGGTGGATTTCGCGTATCTCGGCGAGAGCTATTTTATGCCTCATGAATTCCTGAAACAGATAAAGGGGTTGAAGTGCGACGTCCAGTTTTGGACTTTGATGCCGCCGCCCGGAAACTCCAGCATACCGTTTTCTGCGTCGATGACGTACCGTTGGCGTTCACCCTGAAGAGAAGCAGGTTCACAATGCCTATTGCGATGAAAAAAATAGGGAAAAATGTCATGTATGCCTTGCTTCAACATGCCGTACGGGACAAGCAGGCCTATCACCGGAAAGGACACCGCGCCTAGGAGCGAACGTGTCACCTTGGGCCAATCAACCACGCTGCGGCTGCAACAGAGATTGTCTTGCACCATGTCAGCCATGACACGCTCCCCCTCACACGTGAAAGCATAAAAGCGGTACGATAGTATCTTATTTTGTTTATTTCGATACTATCGTATCGAATTTCTGTCAATACATTGTGTACCTTGGTGGAATGAAAACCTATCCTCATTTATTGGAAGCCACTGGCATTACAATCGAAAAAATCCGAAAAGAACGAAAGATGACCAAAACGGCCCTCGCGGACTTTTCGGATTTGCAGGATTGCTATGTCCGTGGAATCATAAAAGGAAAAAGGAATCCCACCATCACCGCGATCTATTCCATCTGTGAAGCCCTTGGCCTTTCTCCTCTGGAGTTTTTCAAGAGGGTGACTGATGAATTGAACGAACTGAACAAGCCAAGAAAAAATCTCCAGTAAAGGCAAGCGACAGTACGTAAACGCCCTTTCATGATCACAGTATGTTGTGGAAAAAGGCTCCGCATGTGTGTTCATGCAGAGCCTTTTTGCGGCGGAACTCTTGCCGCGCGGCCTCCCTGTCGCAGTTTTTGCGGGGAGGGGCTTTTTGGAAAAAGCCTCTTTCTCGGTATCTGTTACGCCCTCGCCTTGTGCTCCGCCGTGCAGGAGGAAATGGTGGCCTTGGCGACGTTGTTCGAATGATAGCCGATGTGCTCGATGATCCCGAGAATATCCACATAGACAAGGCCCGTTTCGGAGTCGCATTCCTGCTTGTCCAGCCGCTGGATGTGGCGGTTGCGGAGTTCGACTTCGAGGCCGCGCAGCTTCCCGGCGATGGGGGCGACTTCGCGCGCCTTGTCGGGGTCGTCGTTGATGAAGCCGTCCAGCGCGGTCACAATGGCGTGATGGGCTTCGGCGTACATGCCGGAGAGTTCCGTCATGGCCTGCTGGGAGAAATCCTTCGGCCTGTTCTGGCGGTACGCGTAGTACTCAAGGAGCTTCTTGCCGTAGTCGCCGATGCGCTCGATGTTCCCGGAGCTGGCGACATACAGCGTCAGCACGCGGGCCGCGTCATCGGAGATCCCGGCCTGCATGATGTCTTCGGCATAGGCTTTGACGGCCTTGTGCAGTTGGTCGATTTTGGCTTCGGTCTCTTCGATCTTGGGGATGAGGTCTTTCTTGTCGTTGAAGAATACTTCCTGAACCGAATCAAGAAGGTGGATGACCAAAAAGCCCATGTAGGCACATTCGTTTTTGACCGCTTCCACAGCGATGCCGGGGGTGGCTTCGATGAGCTTGGGATCAAGATACTGGGCCCCTTCGACGACCTTATGGGCCTTGTCGGGCAGGAGCCTGCGGATGAGCGCCGCGAACGGCTTGACGAAGGGCAGGAAGATGATGGTGTTGAAGACGTTGAACAACGTATGGGCGTTGGCGATCTGGTGGGCGATGCCCGTAGCTGTCATGGCGATCAGCTCTTGGTAAAGCGGAAGGATGGTGAGGAAAATGCATACGCCGATGACGTTGAAGAGCACATGGGCGGCGCAGGCCTGTTTGGCGGTCCGATCCGTGCCGATGGAAGCGAGGACTGCGGTGATGGTTGTTCCGATATTGTCACCCAAGATGATGGGGATGGCCGCGTGGAGGGGCAAGAGGCCCTGTACGCCGAGGGCGATAGTCAGGCCGACCGTAGCGGCGCTGGATTGGACAAGGAGGGTGAGCAGCGTTCCGGCCAGAACCCCCATGAGCGGGTTGTGGCTGAACATGAGGAATAATTCCTTTTCATTCCGGAGGAAACTCATGGAGGATTCCATGGTCTGCATTCCCACGAAAAGTAGACCAAAACCCAAGAGGCCGTTGCCGGCGTACTTCTGTACCTTGGAGCGTCCGAAGAAGGAGAGAAGCACGCCTATAATAATGAAGAGGTAGGCGTAGTCTTGGACTTTGATGGCGAGGATCTGGCCCGTGATCGTGGTCCCGATGTTGGCGCCCATGATGACGCCGATGGCTTGCGTCAGGGTCATGAGCCCCGCGTCGACGAAGCTGACCGTCATGACCGTGGTGGCGCTGCTGCTTTGGATGAGAACGGTGACGCAGGCACCCACCAGTACGCCCATGATCGGCGTTTTGGTCAGTGTTCCGATAAGCTGTCGCAATCGGTCCCCGGCTATCAGCTGTAGGGCCTCACTGATCAGCTTGATGGCGAAGAGGAAAAGCCCAACGCCGCCAAGAAGCTGAATGATGCTTTGTACAGACATGAAGACGCTCCTTAGAATTTGGTTCGACTCTTGCCCCATGAAAAGATGAACTGTCAAGGAAATTCCCGGCGAATTCGAATACTCGGCATTCCGAAAAAGGGGAACCGCATTTTTTTAGAGTACCATGATAATAAAATCACCTTTATTTATCGCGTGTTATTTGCCAGCGTCGTTCGTGGTGTGGAAAAAATGTCGATTTTTCCAAAAAAAGGCTTGCCAGCCATCCTGAATTTCGCTAGTTACATCGCTGCACGACGCGGAGAGGTGTCCGAGCTGGTCGAAGGAGCACGATTGGAAATCGTGTGTACTCAAAAGGTACCGGGAGTTCGAATCTCCCCCTCTCCGCCATTAGAAGTAATTTCAAGTGCCGCCAAGCATCTTAAGTGCTTGGCGGCACTTCTTTTTTGCCCCTTTCAGGGGCTTTTTTCGTGTTGCCGAATGCCGTTGAGTGAAGTTGACAGCCGCGATTTTTTTGGGGCAACAATAGGGGCAACTATCTACTATACCCATGGAGTTGCCCCAATGCCTCTGACAGATACGCGGATCAAAGCAGCCAAGCCCACGGATAAGGTCTACAAGATTTATGATGCCGATGGGTTGTACATTGAAGTCCCGCCGACCGGCAGTAAGCGGTGGCGGTTCAAATACAGGATAAACGGCAAAGAAAAACGGATCAGCCTCGGTATCTATCCCGAGATTGGTTTAAAGGATGCGCGGGAAAAACGTGATGAAGCCCGAAAACAGGTTGCGGCGGGCCGGGACCCCAGCGTCATAAAAAACAAGACTGCATATGCGGAGAAAACCTTTCAGCACATAGCCGACGAATGGGTTGCGCTTCATCGGGCAACATGGGCTCCGCGTCATACGGAAACGGTCGAGCAGAGGCTGAGAAGCTACATTTACCCGGAACTTGGCAGTGTCCCTTTGAAAGACATTACCCCGATTGAAGTCCTGAGCGTGATCAAGACGATTGAAAAGAGGGGAGCTTTGGAGGCGGCCCGCAGGACACTCGCGATCTGCTCGCAGGTTTTTCGATATGGAGTCGCTTCGGCGCTTATCCCCAGTGATCCCTGTCGGGACCTTAGGGGAGCGCTTGCGCCACGGGAAGAGGGGCATTTTCCGGCATTGGTGGATCGGGATGGTGCAACGGCAGTGATGCGGGCGATCCATCATTATAAAGGATCGGCTGTTGTCCGATTGGCGTTGCGTGTGCAGGCTCTGACCTTCGTACGCCCCGGCGAGTTGCGGTGGGCGAAGTGGCCGGAGTTCGATATGGCGGGTGCGCTCTGGGTGATTCCCGCAGAGCGCATGAAGATGAAGCGGGAACACTGGGTTCCCTTGTCAAGGCAGGTATTGGAGATTCTGGAGGAGCTGCATGAGATATCAGGTCATCGGGAGTACCTGTTCCCGTCGATGCGGGCGAGAAAGGATGTGCCCATTTCTGAGAACACGCTCAACGCAGCACTCAAGAGTTTGGGCTTTGACGGCATCCATGTGGCGCACGGTTTTCGGGCGATGGCTTCAAGCCTTCTGAATGAAATGGGCTGGCGCCCGGATGTCATCGAGCGCCAGCTTTCGCATGTTGAAGAAAACAAGGTGCGTGCAGCGTACAACCGGGCGGAGTACATTACCGAGCGCCGCCAGATGATGCAGGCGTGGTCTGATTTTCTCGTTGGGTTGGCTTCCATTTCCCCGCAATGAAAGCGTTGATGTCAGACTCTCTCCAGAACCGGCACCGCCCCTTCTTTTGGGATTGCGGTGCCTTTCCTTCCTGTGACCACTTCCGCCACGTTGAGGAAACCACGCCTACACGACCGATGAAATCCTTGAGCTTCAAAAGGCGATCTTCTGCCATATCAAGTCGTCTCCAGATGAAGCAAGCTCATGCACGCTCCGTCTTGTGAAGGTAAAAGAGGGCATGAACTCCAATTACAGCCCCATGACACCGGGAACGCCGACCCGGTGGAAGGTATTCATGAGCAGAGCATCCATCACGTCCGCGACATCTCCGGCGTCGACGTCGGTTGAACATTGGCCAGCTGCGTGCATGATGCTTTTGAACGATACCAGAGGGGAAAGGGCTCCTTCCAGTTCGTCCCGCCGCATGGATACAGTATCCGCCGCCGCTTTTTGCAGGTTCGCGATCCGGCGCGCTTCGTTGCCAGCGGCATAGGCGACATTCCATGCAGGGGATTCTCCTGGGATGGCATTGGGCTTTTCCATTTTTAGCGCATCCATCTCTTCATCAGCGAGCCGTTCGGCCATCGTCACGATCCGGCTTGCTCCGTCAAGGGAATGGGTTTCCAGAGTGCTTTTGTGCATGGCGGCTGTCCTTTGCTTGAGTGGTGAAAATCGTCAATCCCTGACCTCATTCCCTGCCGTCGCTTGCTTTCCCGCTCCCGTGGGCTTGCGGCTTGCCGTGCTTGGTACTTGTTGAGGCTGCGTTTGCGGCACTTCAAGGCTACTATTCCGGTCCGGGGACGCGTACTTTTCGACTCGTGCCGTTTGGCAAAATCAATATTGCCAAATGTCAAAATTAAAAGCAAGTAAAAATTGACAAAAAGAAAAATTACACAGAATCCTCACCTTGCAATATTGACAAACAGCACAAACGAAAGGGCCTGAAACCGGAAGGTATCGGCCCTTTCGTTTTAACGGTTATGCGAGCTTGCGCAGTGCGAGCGCGGCCTGGAGCGATGACTGCGCCAGCCCGAGGCTGTACCAGGCGGCGTTGATGTGGTGTTTGATGGCCTTCTCGACTTCAAACGGAACCGAGCCGATGCCGCTCAGTTCCCTGCGCACGGTGATATGCGTCCAGTTTTCAGTACCGTCGAGGGCGAAGAGGGCTTTTTCGATGTCGGCGAACAGGCGTTCCGTGGCGGGGAGGCCGGGGAGCCTTTGGGGAACGGGGCGGCGGGTGATGACTTCCGGCACGGTGGACAGGGTGTCCAGAATGTTCCGCCATGCGTCCGTCTGGCGGGCAGCGTAGCTCTGGGAGAGGAAGATGATCCCCTCGCGGGAAACCATATACTGCGGGCAGCGCTGGCCCTTGGCGTCTACATAGTTCCCCCTGACGAAAGCGTCCCGTTGCGGGCAGACGGCGGCGGCGCGGCTTATGGCGTCGAGCACGGTGGAGTGGCGCTTATGCAGCTCTCCGGCGATGGTGCGGGAGGAGATGCGGGAGAGGGTGCCTGTGGGTGGCGTCTGGGCATCGACGGGCACCCTGTCGCCGTACCGTTCGATGACGTCGAGAACCCACTTGCGGAACGCCTTGGCGACGGGTGTCCGGGCGAACATGGCGAGGAGGTGGCAGCCGCGGAGGAGAAGATGCGGGCACGGCCAGAACTTAGCTTTCTGGGGAGTCCATTTTGGCCTTCTGCGACGATTTCAATAAGTTGCGTCATATCGGGCGTGAATTCATCGGCGTTTCTACGATACAGACGGGATACCATTTCTTCGCCGGAGTACCCTAAAGCACGTGCGAGTTCGACGGCGCGAATCCAAAGACTATTCTGGTGGGTGACGGGGGAGAACGTGAAATCGTTAAAGCAGAGGGAAGCGGTCATAGTGACTCCTTATGGGGGTGTTGAATTCCCTTCTCGAATAGAAAAGGGCCGGGAGCTTCAACACCGCCATAAGAACGGCCCATACACCTTCCCCTTGCGGGTATTGTATAATGGATGGACTCCCGGCCCAAATACAGGCTGGATAATAGACCACTCCCAAGGTGAAAAACACTCTTGACAGGGCGTAAAAAATCCGCATCTGCGGGCGCGGTATCCGCTTATGTCGGCTGTTGAAGGCCGTACGGATACAACGCCACAAAAAGGGTGAAATGTCAAGATTAGCTCGGTTTCTTCCAAAGGCAAATATTTACGATCAGTTCTTCTGGGGTGTTTTCTTCCACTGCTATTACATAGCTATAGTTTGCTTTCAGCAAAGGAAAAACTACCGCAGCATCTTTTTTGCCGAGTTTTCCAATATCGGCGGATGTAGAATCGGGGAGAACACGGACAACATATTTTTCTTCTATCGGATCTTCTTCCCATTGAAGATCAAGCAAGGCTCCTTCTTCCAATTCTTCGACATTTTCCTTTCTGCTTTCCCCCACCTCGTTATATCCAGTAATGCCAATGACTTTTGTTCGAATAATTGTAGACCCTTCAGGGGGCATGAAGTGTACATCGACCTTTGCACCGTAGTTTTTTCCTTCTTGCCCTCCCCAAGGCCCGTCAATCTTTGCCAAATACGAAAAGCCATTATCAAGAAAATCAGAAGCAAAAACAGCTTTATCTCGTGAAATATAGCCGATCTTCCCCATAGCTCCTACAACAGCAACAGCACTATACGGATCTTCTGGGTGATTTGGTTCACGTATCAAATCAACAGCTTCTCCAGACTGCATATGCGAAAGAATTTTTTGCCGACTCACACCGTCTTCATTGTTGAAGGTAACGCCAGTAATCTTCATGGATTCCATGAAGATGGTTCCGTCTTTTGGCTTATTCCAAGCATTCCACGATATTTCTCTGGTTCTATTTTTGATTTCAGGTGGTTCCTTCCCTTCTCGTTCCGTCTCAGTTACCTGAGACGGAACTACGGTAGCAAGGGCATTATCCTTTTTACCAAATAAAAAATTTAAAAGCCCCATATATTCCTCCTCTGAGTATAGAAAATCCTTTTATATTTTCACACCACAGGGTAGAGGGAAAGTCAAGGCGGCGGGGGACGAAAAAGCCCCTCACGGTGGAGGGGCTTAGAGATAGGTCAATGTCTTTTACCGTCAAGAATCAAAGAAACAGCAGAAATAATTAAAAGGATAAGTAGGCAAAGAAGGGCAAATATTGGCTCATAATTACTTTCTTCTTGAGAGAGAAGCAAACCTAGTCGCACACAAATTTCTTTAGTGAGTAGTGCAATACTAGGAACTAAACAGAGTGCATAAATGCCTATGGGTTTTATTAAAAAAGTCCAACTACAAGTTGGAATTACTTTTTTGCATATATCAGTAAGTGCAATATCTGTTTTCTTTTTGAGTTCTTCATAATGATTTTCTATATAAGCAAGAAGCTCCTCTTCGCTGACATCTTCCTGTTTTCCTTGTGTCTTACGTATCTTTTCAATCTGTGTTCGTGCGAGCTCATATAATATTTTTTCTTCAATGGATGTTTCCTCTTGAAGAAAATTTATAAGTTCCTTTCGTGCTTCATGAGGGTACATATTGTTTCCTAGGCAAGATTTTTAATGCGCTCTGCAAGGTACAACGATAGGGAGCCTCTTTTTGAAGCTTTATTAGAAATAAGATTATTAAAATGACGAGAAATGTTTTCCAGTTTTTGAGTGTTATACCGTTCATCATAAGAGCGGAGTGCTGGAGTCTGGAGAGCGCAAATTTCTATCTGGCAAATCATGATGCTAGCACCAATGATGATATCAAATACGCCCTCATTTTTTAAGAGTAAAGGCATATGCCCTTCATATCCAGGATTAATATAGCAGCCTGTAGACACATTTAAACCTATACTTACTAGACTATTTTTATTGTAAATTTTTGCATTACAATAGTCTGGTATTTTTATTTTCTCCAGTGTCCCCCCCATCACGATATCACCCGGCTTTAGAGTATAAGGCTCTGAGAGGTCACGTTCTAGGAAATGATCAGCTATAGTTTCGCTATCGAAACGGAGATCGATACATTCATTTTTCTTAGGGAGTTGAATCTTGCTTCCTAGACGCAAATCTATTGAGGCGGGCTGAATTTGAGATACATCCAGAGGGGTAAGCTCCAGTTTTCCTTCTTTGATTAGCGCAAAAATATCTTTATCGGATAGAGTCGACATGACATACCTCCGCGTGAAACGTTCTCTTGGAAGAACTATTCTAAAAAAGGAGTAATGGCAATGATCGGTCGAAAGCTTTTACAGGTGGATAGCTTTAGTTTGTAGCCCTACAACACCCTTCCAAACCACCGCACCCGTCCGTAGACACGGAAAGCTTCAAGGTCGGGGCCTTCCACCGCTACGTCCGCAAAATCGCGGTTTTCCGAGCGCAGAAGCCAGCCGCGGGCAGTGCGCTGGAGACGCTTGACCAAAAGCTCCTCACCGAGGCCCACGAGAAAGATCTTGCCGTCGCTCGGTTCCTTGACCGACTGATCCACGAGGATGGTGTCCTTGTGGCGGATGAGCGGTTCCATGCTGTTGCCTATGACGTCGAGCATGACGGATTCCTTGGAGTGGATGCCCACGCGGTTCAGGAAGTCGCGGCGGAAGGCGTAATACCCGAGCACTTCGTCGGACGTGATCAGGGACGAACCCGCTCCGGCCCGTGCGGTCACCTTCGGAACCATGTCATACCCCTCGAGACGTTCACCATGTTCCGGGACGTCAATTCCCATGAGATCAAGGGCTTTTCCCAGTTCGTTGAGCGTAGGTGTGCGATCCCCGAGAAGCCAGCGGCGCAGCGTGTGCGGGTTGATGCCAAAGTAGGATCCGGCAGCCGTTACATTGCCGTTGAACTCGCGTTCGACGTAATTTTTCAAAATGTGGAGGATTTTTTCTGCGTACATGGGATAATTGTATGGAAACAATTGACATATGTCAATTTGACTAAGAGAGATTTTTGTCTTGCATTTAGTTTGACAATAGTCAATAATCTTGACTTATGAACACACTCGCATTGCTCATCAATCAGATGGGGCTGACCCCGGCGGAAGCCGCCAGGCGGACGGGCATCGCTTATGCCACCGTGTGGCGGCACTGTAACGGGACACGCGCCATCTCGGCTGAGGACGCCGTCAGGTACGAGCGGGGGCTTGGCATCAGCCGCCATTTGCTCCGGCCGGATCTGTGGGCCACTCCGGTGTCGTCCGTAAACGCAGGAGGGCACCCATGAACGGTTTTCGCATCATTACCGCCGATGAGCGGATGGAGGAGCAGGGCGGCATCAAGGGCGTCATCTTCGGCCCGGCGAAGATCGGCAAGACTTCCCTTTTGTGGACGCTTGACCCGGAGACGACGCTGTTCCTCGACCTTGAGGCGGGCGGGCTGTCCGTACGGGGCTGGGGCGGCGACTCGCTCGAGATCCGGGACTGGGAGACGGCCCGGGACGTGGCCTGTTTTCTCGGCGGGCCAAACCCCGCCATGCGTCCGGACCAGCCGTATAGCCAGGCTCATTACGATTATGTGCTTGGGCAGTATGGCGATCCCGCCACGACGGAAAAATACCGGACTCTCTTCATCGACTCCATCACCGTGGCCTCGAGGCTGTGTTTCCAGTGGGCATCGGGCCAGCCGGAAGCTTTCAGCGAGAAGACGGGAAAGCCGGATTCCCGCGGGGCGTACGGACTGCTCGGAAAGGAGATGATCCGTTGGGTGACGCAGCTTCAGTATATCCGTGGGCGCAACGTCTGGTTCGTAGGCCTGCTGGACGCCAAACGGGACGACTTCAACCGTGAGTTTTTCGAACCGCAGATTGAGGGAGCCAAGACCGGACTGGAACTCCCCGGCATTGTGGATCAAGTCGTCACCATGACCGAATTGAAAGCGGACGACGGGGCGCCGTACAGGGCGTTTGTCTGTTCCCGGCCCAACCCGTGGAACTATCCGGCCGGAGACCGGTCCGGCAAACTGGACATGATCGAACAGCCTCACCTTGGCGGGCTGATGGAGAAAATCCACCGGGGCGAACGCAAGGCTATTTCTTCTTACACCTATAATCTGAAAGGATAAGTCATGAGCTACGATTTCAACGGCGCCGACAGGCAGTCTTCTGGTTTCGACCCGATCCCCGCGGGCACCATCGTCCCGTTGACCATGAGCATCCGGCCCGGTGGCGTCGGCGATGGAGGCTGGTTCAAGCAATCGCAGTCGTCCGACGCGCTGATGCTGGACTGCGAATTCGTCGTTTCCGAGGGTCCGTACGCCAAGCGGAAGATTTGGCAGTTTTTGATCGTTTCCGGCGGCAAGCTGAATGAACGCGGCGAATCCACAGCCGGCAACATCACGCGGGCTACTCTGCGCGCCATTCTGGAAAGTGCACGGGGTATTCGTCCCGACGATATGGGAGAGTCCGCACAGGCCGCGCGCCGCATCGACGGCTGGCAGGATTTTTGCGGGCTGACGTTCATTGCCAAGCTCGGCGTCGAGAAGGACAAGACCGGGCAATATGCCGACAAGAACCGTATCCATACGGTGATCACGCCGGACATGAAGGAGTACAGCCAGCCGCAGGCGACCTCCAGCTCCGGGTGGAGTGCGCAACAGGAGCCCGCCCGTCCTTCTGCACCCGCTCCGTCCCCTACCCCCGTTCCCGCTTGGGCGAGGTAGAAAAATGATCTTGCGGCCGTACCAGGAACAAATGGTTTCCAAGGCTGTCGCCGCGCTGAAAAAGCATGGCGACACCTTGGCGGTGGCGCCGACGGGCGCGGGCAAAACGGTGCTCCTGTCGGCGCTTGCCGGACGTGTCGGTGGAAAGCAGCTTATTCTCCAGCACCGTGACGAGTTGACCTTCCAGAATGCGAAAAAATATCGGGAGGTCAACCCGCGCGTCCGCGTCGGGATGTTCAACGCCGACATCAAAGACTGGAAAGGGGACGCCACGTTCGCCATGGTGCAGACGCTGTGCCGGGACAGGGCTCTGTCCACCATTCCCAAACTGGATCTGCTCGTCATCGACGAGGCGCATCACGCCGTGGCCCCGAGCTACCGCAAGGTCGTGGACGCCGTGCGGGATAAAAACCCGGACTGCCGGATTTTTGGGGTCACGGCCACGCCCGCGCGGGGCGACGGGAAAGGTTTGCGCCATATCTTCAGCAATTGCTGCGATCAGCTTTCCCTGCACAGTCTCATCGCAATGGGTTTCCTCGTACGGCCCCGGACGTTCGTCTGTACGCTTGAAGGCACGGACGATCGGTTGGCGTCGTTGCGCAAGACCGCTTCCGGCGAATTCGACATGAACGAGGCCGAGGCCGTGTTGGATATGGAGGTGCACAATGCCGCCGTGGTGCGGGAGTGGAAAAAGCTCGCATCGGATAGAAAGACCATCGTGTTCGCCTCCACTGTGCGTCATGCCGAACACGCGGCGGAAGCCTTTCGCGCCGAGGGCGTGAATGCGGCGGTCGTGAGCGGCAAGACGTCATCTTTCGAGCGGGCCGCTCTGCTGCGGCGTTTCGACGAGGGCGACGTGCAGGTTCTGGTCAACGTCGCGGTGCTGACGGAGGGGTACGACTCTCAGCCGGTGAGCTGCGTCGTTCTGCTGCGCCCGTGCTCATTCAAGTCCACCATGCTCCAGATGATTGGGCGCGGGCTGCGCACCGTGGATCCGGCCCGCTATCCGGGGGTGGTGAAGACTGATTGCGTCGTCATGGATTTCGGGCGGTCGTTAACGACGCATCGGGATCTGGAAAGCAAAGTGCGCATGGAGGACAAGCAGAAACCATGTCCCGAATGCGGTGCGGAAATCCCCTGCGGCGTCATGGAATGTCCGATTTGCGGCCATGTGTTCAAGGGGCCGGAGCGGGCCGCGCCTGGAGAAGTCGGTTCCGATGATCCGGAAGTCGTGTCCAATGTGGTCATGGAGGAAGTGGATATACTGACCGCTTCTCCGTTCCGTTGGTGCGACGTGTTCGGCTCCGGCCGGGTGATGCTGGCCAGCGGGTTTGAGGCATGGGGAGCGGTGTGCTCTGCGGATGGAGAACGGTGGCTTGCCTTGGGCAGATTGAAGGACGAGCGGGCTCTGCGGCGAATCATGGTGGGGGAACGGGTGCAGGCGTTGGCCGCCGCGGACGACTTTCTGCGTATGAACGAAAGCGACGACGCGGCGAAGAAGAATCGGCGCTGGCTCAACGACGCGGCCACGGCGAAGCAGTGGGAACTCCTGCAGCGGCTTGGCTACGGGCAGGAGGACATGTTCACGTTCACCAAATACAGTGCCGCCTGCACCCTGAATTTTTTCTGGAACAGGCAGGCCATTGAACGGGAGGTGCTTCATGCCTGATTTGGAGCTGCTTGCGTCCCGGCTCGGTTCGGCGGGGCTTTTGGAGAAATCTGTATGCGGGTTCACCAAGCAAGAGGTGGATCTGCTGTGTAGAAGTGTGCTGGAAGCGTACGGTGAGCCTCTTTTGCCCGAAACGGGGGAAACCATGTTCTTTTGCCGGTACGGCCAAAGGGTGGGCAAAGACTCCGTTCACTGCCGCGCCGACTTATACGCAGCCGGAGTGTTCACTATTCCGTCCGCGCTGTACGGCGTCTCGATTTTCTATTGCCTGCATTACTGCAATGTTACGGCGAAAAGCTAGGCGCGTTCCCTACGAACAGTACTTAAAGACCGGCCACTGGGAAGCCCGTCGGGAAAAAGCTCTCCGGCTTGCCGGGCGGCGTTGTCAGGAATGCGGCTCTGCTGAACGGTTGGAAGTCCACCATCTTTCGTATGATCGCCTTTTTCAGGAACGGGACGGCGATCTCATTGTGTTATGCCGCCGGTGTCACGGAAAACGGCATGCGTATTTTAACGAGGTTGATCTCATGCACAAGCCGGAAGAGCCGCAGGGGCTGGATTTCAATCACAGGTTCAAGGGACGCCGGATTTCAATGCTTATTGACGCCGCCGTAAGGGCGGAGCGGGAGAAAGACGCGCCGCGCGATTATCTTGGAGCGTCGCGTATCGGCCACCACTGCCTGCGCGCGCTGCAATACGAATTTTTCAATACTCCAAAGGATGTTCCTTTCGAAGGGCGCATCTACCGTATCTTCCACCGCGGGCATCATGGCGAGGACTGGATGGCGGAATGGCTGCGCATGGCTGGATTCGTCCTGCGGACGGTTGGGGTGGACGGGCGCCAGTTCGGCTTCTCCACCGGAAAGGGGCGCATCCGTGGGCATTGTGATGGCGTGTTCGTGGGCGGCCCTGAGGAACAAGGGCCGTACCCGCGCCTCTGGGAGTGCAAGGTGCTTGGCTCCAAGGGCTGGAACAAGCTGGACAAGCAGGGGTTGGAGAAGGCGTATCCCGAATATTTCGCGCAGGTGCAGTTGTACATGGCATACCTGAACCTGTCCGAAAATCCGACCCTGTTCACCGCCATGAACGCCGACACCATGGAAGTATACGATGAAAGCGTCCCTTTTGAACCTGGCAGGGCGCAGGAGCTTTCCGACCGGGCCGTGACGGTGATTCGGGCGTGTGAGGCGGGGGAACTGCTTCCCCGCTGCGCAGCGGACGAAGATTGTTTTTCCTGCCGCTTTTGCGCGTATAGGACAAGGTGCTGGCATGTTTGATTTCGATTTCAATACGGCCTCGGTCATTACGCAGGAACCCGTGCGCCCCCCATTGCCCGCGTATGACGCCGTGGAACGATTCCGCCAGGCAATGTTTGATGCCGGGCTGAGGCCGGATGAAATCGCGGACACGTCAGGTCTGGCGATGCCGGAACGCTGTCCCGTTGCGGACGACAGGCCGGGGAAGAAGTCCGGCTGGTACGTCTTTTACGGCGACGGCGTTTCGGCAGGCGCGTTCGGCAATTGGAAGACGGGCGAAGAATGGAAGTGGTCGGGCAAGAGCCAGTCCACCATGACATCGGCGGAACGCGAGCAGTTCGCTCAAAAAATGGCACGGGCCAAACGGGTCAGAGAAGCCCAGAAAGCGGAGAACGCCGCACGGGCCCGGGAACGGGCCGAACGGGACTGGGAGAGAGCCGCTGAGGCTGTCACCCATCCCTATCTCGTCAGAAAGAAGGTTCCGTCCTTCGGCCTTAAGATCCTGGCCGGGAAGCTGTTAGTACCGATGCGTGACGCACAAGGAACGCTGAGTTCCTTGCAGGAAATTTATGCCGACGGAGAAAAGAGTTTTCTTTTTGGCGGGGCGAAGCAGGGTCGGTTCTTCACCATCCCCGGCACGGGGAAGGTCGCCGTCTGCGAAGGCTACGCCACTGCGGCGAGCATACACATGGCGACGGGGTGGACGACAGTAGTTGCCTTTGATGCCGGGAACCTGCTTCCAGCGGCGCAGGCATGGAGAGAGGCCCACCCCGGCGACGCCCTTGTCATTTGCGGGGACGATGATCGCTGGAAGGACAAGAATGCCGGGCGTGAGGCCGCTGAGGAGTGCGCCCGGGCGATGAATACGGTGGCCCTGTTTCCTGCGTTCGTCAATCCTGCGGGCAAACCTACCGACTGGAACGATCTCTGCTGCGCCGATGGCGTGGAGGAAGCGAGGCGTCAGCTTCTGTCCGGCGAGCGCGATACCCGGCACTTCCTATTTCGGCTCGACACTGAGGGACCGTACCCCACGGCCCGCTATACTCGCCAGACGCCTCCGGAATTGAAATGGGCCTTCAGGGACATGGTGCTCATGGGTAGCCCCTTTGTGCTCTGTGGGGCGGGCGGCACGGGCAAGACCTCCATGAGCTTGCAGCTGGCGGCGTCGCTGGCCACGGGCCGGGCGTTGCTCGGGCCGGCGTTTACGCCGGGCGTGCGCGGCAGGACGCTGGTGTTGCTCTGCGAAGATCCGGAGGAACCTATCTGGCAGCGTACGCATCGGGTGGGGCAGGAACTTAGCGCCGAGGAATTGGATGCTTTCGACCGCATGGTCAACATCCAGATTTGCCTTGGTGAGGACATGCGGCTGGTGCGCGACGACCCGGCGCGGGGGCTGACGACCACAGAAGCCTTCGATGCTCTGCTGGACGCCGCCAGGCGTATGCCGGATCTCGCCGCCGTCATTCTGGATCCGCTCAACCTCCTGCATGGTGCGGACGTGGAGCGCAACGAGGAGGCCGCGCAGTTCTTTTGCTCCAAATTAGCCCAGCTCGGCAGGGAAAGCGGCGCGGCTATCATCGTGGTCCACCATAGCGTCAAGAACGGCACGGGACGGGGCGATAAGTTCAATCTGGAAGAAGCGCTGCACGTGGACACCGTGCGCGGATCCGGGGCTATTGTGGCCGGGATGCGCGGGGCCTGCAATCTGGTGGTTCTGCCTCCTGGTGTGGCGAAAAAGCGGCTCAATCTTCCGGCGATGCCGCGCCCCGGCGAGTATCTGGCGGGCAAGGCCAGTAAGCTCAACTATGCGGCACAAGGGGATATGTTCTTCCTGCGCCGCGGGGAAAATGGCGTCCTGTACCCGGTGGCGCCCGCACGGAAAGAAGGGATCGCCCCGCCAGCGGACATTATGCCCCGCGTCTGCGCCAAGGTTGCGGATCTGGCGAAGGAAAGCCGCCACATCACTCGGCGCTCCTTCATTCGCGTGTATGATTCCGAATGGGGTGTGTCACGAAGATTGCTTGACGACGCCATTGAGCGGGCGTTGTTCGAGGGTTGGCTGGAACTCTGGGAGACGGCGAACGAGTCGGGGAGGAAGACCGTTTATCTGGTGCCGGGCGAGAACTACGATCCGCCGGAAGAGCGACCGTTCGACTTCAATCCGACCGGAGCCTGACCCGGTAAAAAAGGGTCGGGAGAAGTGGCAAAGAGAAGTGGCAAGAAGTGGCAACAGGAGAAGCGGCAAAGTGGCAAGAAGCGGCAAAAAAGGGTTTGCCACTTCATAACATGTTGATTTGAAAGATTTTTGAGAAGTGGCAAAAAAGAGAAGCGGCAGAAAATGTTTGCCACTTCGTAAGTAGCTGATTTTATGAATGTGGCAAAGCGGCAAAAGAGTCTCCCCTTTCAGGGGAGGGGTAAACCCCTCCTCCCCTGAAGGGAGGGAGGGGATTCTCCCCTGAAAGAGAAAGGGGCCGCGCGATGGTGAATCGAAAAAGGAGACGTGCTATGTGTGAGTATGACGAAAAGATGGTGTTTCCCACGATTGATGACGACGGTGATGGGGGGCGCAGGATGGTCGGCTATGAGGGCTATAGATTCCCGGAGATGAGCCTTGACGAGTTGGAGGCTTATTTCCTGCGGTGCATGAAAGGGGCGCAGTCTTTCGTGGATGAACAGGGCAGCGATGTTGACGACAGCATACTGAGTGTGCTTTCCACCGCCGGAAACGCCCTGATTGTGTGCCGGATGATGCGGCACAGCCTGACGGAGTATGAAAAGGATCAAGCACGGAGAAAACACGTCCTCAGATTTGTCGGGAGAAAGGGGGAAGCATGAGCCCGTTCGAGAGCGAGAACAGACCGGGGCGTCTCCGAAAATGCCCTCCCTGTCCGATATGCGGACGAAATGAGATGCGTTGTTATGGCAAGCGTCGCCATGGCTCCATGGTTACGCGTTTCTACGGCTGCCAACACTGTCAATACACGGACGTGTGGGTCGAATCCGCAGATGGGAGACATGGCTACTGGCGTAAACTGAGAAACAGTCCAACAAACCCTTGAGCTTCACCCCCTTCTTCATGCTACGCTCCTGACCAAACTTAGGAGCGTTTTTCATGCACTATACCGAAGCTCGTTGGTCCGGGAAATGGCCGAACTTCACCCCTAAGGAGATCGCCTGCAAATGCTGCGGGGAGATCGTCGTGGACGAGGCGAGCATGGACGCGCTCCAGCGGCTCCGCGACATGTGGGGCGAGCCCCTCGTCATCAACTGCGGTCACCGCTGCTTCAGGCACAACAAGGAAGTGGGCGGGGTCGCGCATTCGCAGCATCTGACCCTCGCCTTTGATGTCCGTATGCCGAAAGAGCGGCATGAGGCATTCATCAAGCTGGCCCGTAAGTGCGGGTTCCGGGGCATCGGCCACCGCGACTACGAGAACTTCGTGCACCTCGATATGGGGCCGGAACGGGAGTGGTGATGAATATCGAACGCATCGCCTGCTCCGTCTTTGCCTTGGCCTGCCTTGCTCTCGGCGTGTTTGCGTTCATCGTGACGGAGCAGCGGGATCTTGCCCGGCAAGACGCCGTAACATGGGAGGAAAGCGCAAAGCGAAACCGTGCCGCTCTCGAGGACATGACGGCGGCCCATGCCAAACTTCAAGAAAGCCTTGAAGAACGCGAAGGGAAGCTGGCGGCGTTGGAACAGGATCGGGAACGGCAGCGCGTGAAGCTGCGGGAGGCTATGCGGAATGACAGGCAGACTGGCGATTGGGGCGGCACTGTGCTGCCTCCTGCCGTTGACGGGCTGCTCAGGTAAGCCGATGGCGACCATGCCCGTCATAATCCGGCAGGATGCCCCGGCGTACCTGACGGCGGAAACGCCCACCCCCCTGTGGAACGGCGTGACGAATGCCGATCTGCTCGGCTACGCGCTGGATCTGCGGCAGGCGCTCGGCGCGTGCAATGCGGACAAGGCGGCGATACGGGCCGCAGCCGGGAAGGAATGATGATGCAGCCGCCCGCCCCGATGGAGGGGCTTGCCTACTACACACAAAGCCTGCTGGCCCTGTGGCCTGAGAAGGCCGTCATAGGTTCGTGCGTCGCCGGCGTCGTCTCGCTGTTCGGCGGGGACGCCTATCTGTTGTGGATGCTTGGGGCCATGCTGGTGGCCGACTTTGCCTTTGGGCTGGCGGACGCCGTGCGGCGCAGGCATTTCCGTTGCCGGATGCTGGCGCACGGGGCGCTCAAGTTCCCGGCCTACTGCCTTTACTTGCTGATTGTCGGCGTGGTCAACGCCAGCCTTTCCCGGTCTTTCGGCGGGTTCGACATGCCGTTGCTGAACCTTTTCATTGCCTACCTGATCATTACGGACGCCGTATCCGTCATTGCCCACATGCAGCGGCTCGGCATCCCCGTGCCGGACCTGTTGCGGCGGGTGCTTCTCCGCAGCAAGCGGAAGGTGGAGCGGCGGGTGGATGAGGCCGTGGGCGGGGACGACGATGCCCCCTAGACCGCTCAAGGTGTGCCGCCATGCCGGATGCCATGAGCTTACCCGCGATCCGTCCGGCTACTGCCCGAAGCACAAGGACGCGGCGGAAGCGCGGGCGAGGAAGTGGAAGGCCGAACAGGACAGCCAGCGGGAGAGCGCATATCGGCGCGGGTACGGTGCGAGGTGGCGGAAGCTGCGGGCGCAGATCCTTATGGATGAACCGTTGTGCCGGGAGTGCCGCAAGGCCGGGTGCATCGTGCCGGCGACGGACGTTGACCACATTGTGGCCAGAGCCGACGGCGGGACGGACGACCGGAGCAACCTGCAACCCCTCTGCCATGCCTGCCACAGCCGCAAGACCGTCCGGGAGAACGGCGGGCGTGCGGTGACACGATGAGGGGGGGATCAGATGTTTGGTGCTACCACCGGAAGACCGCATAGGGCAGGCGGATTTTTGTTCGTGCAAAATGGGGGGAGGGGGTCAACCGGGATATGGCGGGACGTAAACCGTTGCCGACACATTTGAAAATGGTTCGCGGGACGCTGCAGAAATGCCGGATGAACCCGGATGAGCCAACCCCGGACCCGGAAATCCCCGCCGCGCCGCCGCACCTGTCGCCGGAAGCGCGGGAGGAATGGGATCGGCTGGCGCTCGAACTGTATGAACTCGGCATCCTGTCCACCATCGACCGGGCGGCACTGGCGGCCTACTGCCAGGCCTATGGACGGTGGGTTGAGGCGGAAGAGCAACTCCGCAACATCGACGGCACCATGAAACTCACGGAAACGACCTCAAACGGCAATATCATCCAGAACCCTCTGGTGGGTATCGCCAACAAGTCGCTGGAACTGATGCACAAGTATTTGACCGAGTTCGGCATGTCCCCGAGCAGCCGTACCCGTGTCAGCGCAAAGAAAAAGACGGGCGAGAAAAAGGGCTTCGCGGCCCTGTAGGAAACACCATGGCAAAGGAACCGACATATCCCCACGTTGAAGCCGCGCTTCGGTACGCCCGCGATGTTGTCGCCGGGCGGATTTTGGCGTGCCAGTGGGTGATCCTCGCCTGCAAGCGCCAGCTTGACGATCTGGAGCGGTGGGACGGCGTTGACGGCGCTCCGTATTTCTTTGACCGCGCCGCAGCCGAGCGGGTGATCAAGTTTGAGGAGATGATGCCCCACGTCAAAGGGGAATGGGCGCGTAAGCGCATGACCCTGAAACTTGAGCCGTGGCAGAAGTTCATCCTTTCAACGCTGTTCGGCTGGAAGCGCGCCAAGGACGGGCTGCGGAGATTCCGGGAAGCCTATATTGAAGTGCCGCGCAAGAACGGCAAGTCCTGCTTCGTGGCTCCGATGGGCCTTTACATGCTCGTTGCGGACGGCGAAGAGGGCGCGGAAGTGTACTCCGGCGCCACTACGGAAAAACAGGCGTGGGAAGTGTACGGCCCCGCGCAGATCATGGCCAAGCGCGCCGAAGGCTTCATGGAGCACTACGGCGTGGATGTGCGCGCCAAGAACATGAACCTCATCGGCTCCGCGTCCAGATTTGAGCCGTTGATCGGGGATCCCGGCGACGGCGCGTCGCCGCACTGCGCCATCGTTGACGAATACCACGAACACGACAGCCCGCGCCTGTACGACACGATGATCACCGGCATGGGCGCACGCCGCCAGCCTTTGATCATCGTCATCACCACGGCGGGCTTCAACCTTGGCGGCCCCTGCTATGACATGCGGCTCCGCGCCGGGAAGGTTCTTGATCGCACGCTTCAGGATGAGGAACTGTTTGCCGTCGTCTACACCATCGACGCCGAGGACGATTGGAAGAGCCCAGAGGCGCTGCGGAAGGCGAACCCAAATTTTGGCGTGTCCGTGATGGAGGACTACCTGCTGTCGCAGCAGTTGAAGGCCATCCAGAACCCGTCCAAGCAGAACACGTTCAAGACCAAGCACCTGAATATCTGGTGCAACGCCCGGGCCGCCGCGTTCAACATGACGAACTGGGAGAAGTGCGCCGAGCCCGGCCTGTCGCGGGGACGCTTCGCCGGGAACCCTTGTTTCATGGGCCTTGACCTTGCCAGCAAGGGCGATTTGAACGCCGTTGTGTACCTCTTCCCGGAAGACGGCGGGACATATGCGCTGTTTGCCGACTTTTTCCTTCCCGAAGACGCGCTTGAATCCACCCAGAATGCGGACATCTACCGGGGGTGGGCTTCCGAAGGCTGGATCACGCTCACGCCCGGCGGGATGGTCGATTACGACGCCATTGAAGAACATATCCTTGAGCAGGCCAAGCGGTTTGAGGTGCGGGAATGCCCCTATGACCCGTATCAGGCGGCGCAGCTTGTGACGCATCTGGCGGATTCCGGCCTGACGATGGTGGAGTTCGGCGCTACGGTGAAAAACTTCTCCGATCCTTTCAAAACGCTGATCGCGCTGGTGGATGCCGGGAAAATCCGTCATGACGGAAATCCCGTCCTGACGTGGTGCATGTCGAACACGGTCTGTTTCACGGACGCCAAGGACAACATCTATCCCCGGAAAGACCGTTACGAATACAAGATCGACGGCGCGGTGGCCGCGATCATGGCGCTTGGTCGGGCGCAGGCCGTGCCGGAAGAAGGAGCCGGAACCGTCATCACACAAGGCTTCGTTGACCTGTGGGGGAACCTGTAATGGCGGGCATGAGAAGGAATCCCCTTACCGCACGCCGCACCGGGCGGCCTCAGAATGCCAGCGTATCCGGTGGGGCCTCTTTTTCCGACTTCTCCGAACTGTTCGGCATGGGCGCGCCGGTGGCTTCCGGGCAGGTTGTGACGCCCGAGTCCGCCATGCGCTTCTCGGCGGTGTTCGCCTGCGTCCGACTGCTCGGCGGCGCGGTGGCTTCGGCTCCGGTGAAGGTCTACCTGCGGGAAGGCTCAGAAGAGCGCCAGCTTGCCCACGGGCACCCGCTGGCGGACGTGCTGCGCCTGCGGCCCAACCGATTCATGACGTCCACCACGTTCTGGAAAACCTTTGTCGCCCACAAGGTGCTTCAGGGGAACGGCTACGCCCACATCATCCGGGCGCGTTCCGGCGAACCCGTGGGGCTGTATCCCCTGAACCCGCGCAACGTGGTTGTCTATTGGGCATGGGAACTCGGGCTTGATCAGCGGCTCGGCGTGGAGCGGAACAGGCTGTTCTACCGGGTGACATTCGAGGACGGGAAGGCGCGGCTCTACGATCAGGACGACATGCTGCACGTCCCCAATGTCGGTTGGGACGGCAAGCGGGGCCTGTCCACCATTTCGGCGGCGGGACAGGGGATCGGCCTCGGGCTGGCGGCGGAAGAGTCCAGCGCCCGGTTTTTCAGCAACGGGATGCTGTCGAAAATCGCCCTGACCTATCCGGGGAAGCTCGATCCTAAAGTAGCCGACGATCTGCGGGAGTTTTTCGACGCCCGGTATACGGGCACGGCCAACCACCACCGCCCATTGCTTCTCACTGAAGGCGGCGAGGCCAAGACGTTGAGCATGTCCGCGGAAGACGCGCAGCTTATCGAATCCCGGCAGTTCTCTGTCATCGACATTTGCCGTTTCTTCGGCGTTCCCCCGGTCATGATCGGGGAGACGGAAAAGACCTCATCGTGGGGGAGCGGCGTCGAGCAGATGGCACGCTGGTTTACGACCTTCACCCTGAACGATCACCTGACCGCCATTGAACAGGAGCTTGAGGCCAAGCTGTTCCGGGACGGTTTCTTTGCCGAGTTCGACGAATCCGAGCTGACCCGTGGCGATACCAAGACGCGGGGCGAGTTCTACCGTATCGCCCGAGGCTCCATGCAGGAGCCGGGCTTCATGACCACAAACGAGATCCGGGCCGCCGAGGGCCTGCCGCCCATCGATGGCGGCGACGAACTGCAACACCCGGTGAAAAAGGACGAAAATGGACAGACTGTTGAAACTCCTACGCGACAACGCCCGGAACAGGACGGCGGCAGGCATCCCAAAAGCTGAGGAGTCCGGGGAATCCACCCTGTACCTGTACGACGTGATTGTGAGCGACGACTATTGGGGCGGCATTTCCGCCGAGAAGTTCGTCAAAGAATTGAACGCTCTTGATGCGCCGACCATCCACCTGCGGATCAATTCCCCGGGCGGCGAGGTGTTCGCGGCGCGGGCCATTGAAGCGGCCATACGGAACCATCCGGCGCGGATTGTTGCCCATGTGGACGGGTACGCGGCAAGCGCGGCTTCCTTCGTGGCCGTGGCCTGTGACGAGGTGGAGATCGCGCCCGGCGGGTTCTTCATGATCCACAAGGCATGGACGTTCACGGCGGGCAACGCCGACGATCTCCTGCACACGGCGGAGATGCTGGAAAAGCTCGACGTCTCGCTGGTGGACACCTACGCGAAAAAGACGGGGTGCGCGCCGGAAGCGATCGCCGGATGGATGAAGGCCGAGACGTGGTTTTCCGCCGGAGAGTCCGTTGAGCGCGGTTTTGCCGACCGCGTGGCCGAAGCCGCTCCGAAGGCACAGGCCGACTGGAACCTTTCCGTCTACGCCAACGCTCCAGTTGTTCCGGCTGTGGCGGCTTCCATCAACCCTCAGAACCGCGAACGGTACGAGCGTACCGCCCGCCTGCTTGCCGTGACCCGGCACTAGGAGATTTTTGCATGAGCAGCATTCAGGAATTGCGCGAGAAGCGCACGGCCAAGGCCCGCGAGTACCGGAACCTTCTGGACAGGCATCCCGAAAGTATCCCGGAGGAAGCGGCCAACCAGTTTGACGCGCTGGAAAGCGAGATTTCCGCCCTTGATGATGCCATTGCCCGCCATGAAAAGGCGCTGGCGATGGAAGCCGACCGTCTGACGGGGGAACCCCGCGACGAACGAGAAAACACGACGAACGCCATTTATGACAAGTGGATGCGGAACGGCCCGCAGGCGTTGACGCCCGATGATTGGGCCGCCGTCCGCAACACCATGAGCACCGGGACGGATGCGCAGGGCGGGTATACCGTACCCACGGAAGTCTCCGGCACCATCATTGAGGCGTTGAAGGCGTTCGGCGGGATGCGTTCCGTGGCCACCGTGATCAGCACGGCCACCGGCGTGCCCATGACCATGCCCACCAGCGACGGCACCACCGAAGAAGGGGAAATCCTCGGTGAAAACACGGCGGCGGCCGCTGCCGATCCCTCGTTCGGCGTCGTGAATCTCGGGGTGCACAAGTACAGTTCCAAGACGGTCGCGGTGCCCATCGAACTGCTTCAGGACTCCAACGCGGACATTGAGGCCTTCGTGAACAACCGTCTGATCACCCGCTTGGGGCGCATCACGAACAAGCACTTTACTGTTGGAACGGGCAGTTCTCAGCCTTCCGGCGTATTGACCGGCGCCACGCTCGGCGTCACCGGCGCGAAGGCGCAGGTTGATTCCGTAACCTACGACGATCTGGTGGAACTGGAGCACAGCCTTGATCCCGCCTACCGCGAAGGGGGGCGGTGCGCCTTCATGTTTGCCGACACCACCCTGAAGGCGATCAAGAAGCTGAAGGACGGGCAAGGCCGACCCCTGTGGCTTCCCGGCATCGATGTGAAGGAACCCGCGAGCATTCTTGGCTATCGGTATGTCATCAACCAGTCCGTCCCGGCAATGGCGGCGACGGCCAAGTCCGTGCTGTTCGGTGACTTCTCCAAGTACGTCATCCGCGACGCCATGGGCATCACCATGTACCGTTTTGCGGATTCCGCCTTTGCCCAGAAGGGGCAGGTGGGGTTCCTCGCCTTCATGCGCTCGGGCGGCGTCCTGACGGATGCGCAGGCCGTGAAGTTCTTCCAGCACGGCGCGGCGGCCTAGCCATGACTGTACGCCTGATCACGCCGCCCGCAGCGGAACCCGTCACGCTTGAAATGGCCAGGCTGCACACCCGCGCCGAAGCCGTGGAGGATGATGCCCTGTTGACGGTGTTGATCACGGCGGCGCGCCAGCAGGGGGAGGGCGTCACCCGCCGCGTATTCGGAGAATCCGTCTGGGAGGTCGAAACAGGCCCCCTGACGTCCCCGTTCCGGCTTCCCCTCGTGCCCTGCATGGCGGTGGCGTCCGTGACCGTGGGTGGCGAGGCGGTGGATGCCGGGCTGTACGGTTTCACGCCGTCCGGCCTGTCGCCGCAGGAATCGCCGCTGCGAGCGGCCTTCATCCCCGGCCCGGATTTCCCGCAGGGGGAAACCGTGCTGACGGTGAGGGCGGGCTATCCCGCCGAGAGGTTCCCGGAACCGATCCGCCAGTGGATGCTGGTGCGGATCGGGACGCTGTACGAACAGCGGGAGAGCTTCGCCGTGGGGTCGAACTTCAATGAGTTCGGGCGGTCATTTGTGGACTGCCTGCTTGATCCGTATGTCGTCACAAGGGGGTTCTGATGAACGCTGATGAAGTGAAGAGGTTCAAAGAGTTCAAGTGGACAAAGAGAAAGGTGTTGCGGCTGTTCGCCAACTGTCTGTTGTGGGTTTGTGGCCCTGCCTACCTTTTTTGTTCCCTTGCCGCGTGGAACCTCAATTTCGCCGTTTGGCACTGGTTTCTGCGGGGGGTGTTCGGGGTTTCGCTGTTTTTGTTTGTCCCTTTGGCGGCGCTGTACGTCGCCGTATGGATTGAGCTTCGACGGAAAGACGCCTTGTTGAGATCCGGAGGCGCGTGATGCGTGCCGGTTCCCTTCGCCATCGGGTGACCATCCAGCGGTATGAGCTTGCCGTGGACGAGTACGGCGCACCGTTAAGGCGGGAGTCGTGGAAGGACGTGTCCACGGTGTGGGCGTCGGTCGAGGCCGTGAGCGGGCGGGAGTTTTTCGCCTCGCAGCAGGTGCAGTCCGAAGTCACGCACAAGGTCACGATCCGCTTCCGGCCCGGCGTGGCGGCGGACATGCGGATTGTGCACGGCGGCAGGGTATTCGGCATTGTCGCGCCTCTGCCTGACAACAGGGGCACGCGGCTGGTGCTGATGTGCCGGGAGGTGAGCGGTGAGCAATGACGTCGTGGTGGACATCCCGATTGAGGAAATCCGAGCCGGGGTGCGGGCGGAAATCGACTCCGATCTTGGGGGGATTGCCGCGCAGGTCTTTGAAAAGGCCAAGGCTTCGACGGCGTTCAAGGACAAGACGGGGAGGCTGCGGCAATCCATCTGGATTTACCGCTCGAAGTATAAGGACGGCGGCTATGTGGTCTATGTGAAGGCCCCGCACAGCCATCTTGTGGAGTTCGGGCATGATTTGGTTGTGGAAAAAGACGGTACGGTTGTGAAGCATGTACCCAACTATGTCACTGGAACACACTTCCTGCGCAAGGCCCGCAACGCCGTCCGGCGAAAGGTGGATACGATGCTTCAGGACATGATGGGGGACCCGCATTATGGCAAGCGCCGTTGATTTTGAAATCGTCCTGTTGCGGACGCTGCGGGAGGATGCGGGCTTGTCCGCGCTGGTTGGGAACAAGGTTTTCGCGCTGGTGATCCCGCAGGGGACAAAACTCCCATGCATCACGTTCCAGCGCATCGGCGGGATGCCCGCAAATACGCTGTCCGGGCATTCCGGCTTGGAAGAAATCGACCTTCAGATCGACGTATGGGCGCGGGACTATGACGAGGCAAAAGCCATTGCCAAGGCCGTTCGTGCCGCCATGCCGCCAAGCGGCCCGCGGTTCAGCGCGCATCTGATCGAGGATCAGGATTTGTACGAGGACGGGACGAATTACTTCCGCGTGAACATGGAGTTCAAGGTCTGGTTCCTCGAAACCGAATAGGAGATTGAAACATGCCCAACAAACAGATTGCGGTCGGCGCCAGAACCAAAGTCCTGATGGACGTGGAAACGTCCTACGGCGTGGCGCCGACTACGCCGGGGGGTGTCCTCCTCCCCATCAACTCGTTTTCCCTGAAGCCGTCCCGCGCCAAGAACACCCCGGGGACGCTGACGGGCCGCTATGACCCGGCGGAACCCTTTGACGGGAACCTTGAAGTGTCCGGCGGCGTTGTCGTCCCGGTTGACGCACGGGCTTTCGGCCACTGGCTCAGGGCCATGTTCGGCGCTCCGGCCACGACCGGGACGGGAGAGCCCGCCGCCGCGCCGTTTACCCATGTCTGGAAGTCCAACAAGGACATGCCGTCCCTCGTCATGCAGGCCACCTATGGGGACATCTACGGCCAGTTTGTAGGCTGCAAGGTGTCGTTTCTGGCTATGCAGGCGGGCGGCGACGGGGAATTGACCGCCACGGTCAACATGCTCGGGCGCGATGCCGATTATGTGGATGCCGACTACAACGCCAGCGCCCCGTCCGTGGCCATGAAGCGGTTCAACAATTTTCAGGGTTCCCTGTTGAGCGGCGGCGCGGAGATCGGCGTGGTTACTGATTGCAGCCTCAATATTGATTTCGGGCTGGATTCGAGCATCCGCAAGCTCGGCGATAAGGGGCGGGTCTATGATCTGCCTCAGGGCGTCATGGCGGTTACCGGCAGCCTCACCGTGTTCATCACGGACAAGGCCCTGCTCATGAAGGCCAAGAACAGCGAGGAACTCAGCCTTGATCTGTCGTTCGCCATCGATGAGGGCAACAAGCTGACGTTCAGCGTCCCGGAAGTGCAGCTCAGCTATGACGGCCCGACCGTGGACGGCCCCACGGGGATCAAGATGGATCAGAGTTTTTCGGCGTACTTCAACGACAACGCGGACAACGCCTCTGTCGTCGTTACCCTCGTCAATGACGTGGAATCCTATTAACCAGCAAACTCAAAAGGAAAACACCATGCGTACCATTACTCTTTCCGGTCAGGACTTCATCGTGAACCCGCTCAAAGGCAAGGACATCAAGGCGCTCAAGGCGCAGGGCTTCGACCTCATGGGCGGCGGGTATTCGATTTCCGAGGGCATGGACGCCGTGTTCACCGTCGCCGGGTTCGACGCGGCCCAGACGGACGAACTGCCCTTCCCCGACATCCTCGCCTTGCACAAGGCCATCGTGAACGAAACCTTCGGCGTGGCGGAAGAAGAAAAAAACTAGCGGCGGTCTGGGAGTGGCTTTCCGGTGAGGGCGCGGAATACTGCGCCACCTGCCGGAAGGCCTCCCGGAACCGCGACGATCTGGATTGTGAAGAGTGCGAGGGGCGTTGCCCGGATCTCATGCCCGACAACGCCGCCGCATGGGAACTGCTCCAGGCGGGCGCTACCCAACTCCGCATGTCAGGCATGGGCGGCCCTGTGGGGTTCGACTACAACGCGCTGGCGCTGGTGGCGGAAGCCTTCGGTATCGATCTGACGCCCGGCATGTGGCGGAAGGTACAGGCCGTGGAAACGGTCATCCGCCGCAACGCCGCGAAACAAGCTGAAAAAACGCAACAGGCTTCCGCATCCACGCGGTGAGCGGTTCATTGACAACGGCATAGCGATTTTTGCGGATGGAAAGGGCCGGGATGTGGGGTCCCGGCCCGGTTTGTTTAGTGGAGCTTGCGGACGGTTTCGGCCATCCACATTTCATGTTTTGTGGCTTGCCCCATGAAGAGGAAGGGCAGGGCGTTACGGGTGAGGTGGAAGAAGCGTTGCCGGTTCCCGGCGGCATTGGTCTGGGCATCCGGGATGAAAGCCGTGGCTGCGAAGTCCGGTGGGAGGATTTGTCCCGCAGGAGCTTGGCGTGCCTGCGCTGCATACCTCTGGCGGCGTCGAGGGTGGTGAGGCCGTGAATGTCAAGCTGAAGTACTATAGTGTCCCATATCTATCGTTTTTTATTATTTAGTATTTTTATCATTGTATATTTTTTACTAAACTCAGTTACATCAATTGGTCCGATTACATCTTTACAAAAATAAGAAGAATAAAAAGCTGGAGGGCTACCGTATTCTCTTTCAACTCTGTTCACGCATTCATCAAGATTGGTAAATAGTATAATACTATTATTATTATTTATATATGTTTTTTTTATCTGGACACCAGAAGTAAATTTTATTGTTTTTCTTTTTGAAAAATCATTTGTAGCATCATGGTAATTACCTAAGTAGGATCCATAGCTTGACCATCTTGAAAAATTAACATCAAATTTTTCTATTTTTCTTATAGAACCATCATTTGATATGATACCGCAGTATATTGCAGGAAGTTTTGGATCCTTGATATTGCTTGTAGCTGTAAAGTCAAACTTTATATATAGACAATCCTTGTCGGCTGTTTTGTATGAATACTCATATTCGTTGCTGTCGTAAGACCATGTGTTTCCTATAGATATATTTCCGATATCTATTTTAACATTTTTACTTTTGAAATTTTTGTGCTCACGAATAGCCTTAAAGCCTTCTATTCGAATTCTTTCTTTTTCTTTTTCATCATCATTTTTTTCTTGATAGATTCTTTAACTTTTATAATATTATCTAAAGATTTTTTTGCATACTCTGAACATGGGTATTTATCTTTAACTTCATTAAAAATAATTAAAGCATCCTCAAAAAAACCTTTTTGAAATTTATCATTTGCTTCATTAAATCTGTTTTCAGGGAATAAAAAAACATTCAACTTTTCATTTAGTATGTTTTTGTCATTATTGAGTTTGCTGTTTTGATCTAACAGCTTTTTATTTTCCTCATTTAATATGGATAATTGTTTATCAAGTTCGGAAATTTTTTTAATTTTCTCATCTATTACTTTGTTCGTTTGCACAAAGTAATACCCTCCAATAGAGCAGATAAATAAAATAATAACTATTCCTAACAGTTTTCTCATAACGAAAATCCTCCTACCATAGAAAATACGAAACAGGATGAGTGTCAAGAATTGGGTATAACGCCCCGATTACTTCCCGTACGTTTTTCCTCCGGTACTCATGAGATATAGAGTTTCGCTGTATGGAAGCCGCAAATAAATTTTATTCTTAGCGATTTGTCCTAATATAGCTCCACGGCATAGGAGCGAGACGCCTCCTTGGATGCGTTCACATATGGCGTCCGCACTGTCGATGAAGTTCAACTTTCCAGTCCGTTCGATGAGTATCGTTTTTCCTTCGGGTATGGCCCCAATAGGCTGGATGACGAAGATGGTCAGCTTGGAATAGGCAAACGCGCCACAGATGATGAGTAATACCGTCAGGGTAAGGAACAGTTTTTTCATTTTTGCAACCCCGCAGCATTTCCGGGCATGTGGTGCTGGCATCTTTGGCACCATGTTGAGCCGATGGCGACTTCAGCGCCGCACTTGGGGCAGGTTACTGTGTTCTTGGGGGCGACAACAGGTTCAACTTCTCGCCCACAGTGCTTGCAGACTTTCGCTTCCCTGAGAATGGTTTCAGCGCAAAAAGGGCACTTCCGCACGCTGCTTACGCTCGGGGCGGGGGCTCCCATAAAGCCGACGATCAGAAGTCCGATAGGTCCAAGCAACAATCCCCCAAGAAACCATGCTCCGGCACTCCTTCCTTTCGATGACGCGATGGCCGCCGCACCGATGCCGCAGACGATCCATATAATGATGTATTCCATGTTCTATATTCCTCCTACCCTCCCCACACCACAGGGTAGCGGGAAAGTCAACTTCCATCCGCAGAAATCGCCGTGCCGCATCAGACAGGAAGTGAAGCATGGCAAGAAAAACACCCGGCATTTATATAGCGATCCGTGGTGATTACTCCGCGTTTGAAACCGACTTGAACGCAGCAAAAAAGCTGGCCAAGGCTCAGGGCGATGCCATCGCCAAGAGCATCAACAATGCGGTTTCGGCTGTTGACCTCACCGGGGGCATCAACAAGCTGACGCGAGAGCTGAAGACGGCGCAGGCGGCGTTGTCTTCGGGTGCATTCAAGGCGCAGGTTTCCGGGCTGGATGAAATTGCCAAGGCCGCCGGGGTCAGCTCCAAGCAGCTTGAAGGCCTGACCAATTCCATGCTCAAGTCTCAGGCCGCCGCGACCGCGAACCGGGCTTTCGAGTATTTGCAGAAGAACGCCGGGCTATCCACGCTTGAGCTTGCTAAATTGCGGGTGCAGTTGGGCGACACGTCCGGGGCACTCTCCACACTGGCGACAGGGGTAAAGGCCCACGCCGTCGGTATGTTGGCGTTCGGCGCTGCGGCGGCGATGACCGGAAAACAGGTCTTGGACGCTTCTCTTCAAATGGACAGGCTGAACAAGGCCTACGCCACAATCACAGGTTCATCTTCCGCCGCGCAGAACCAGCTTGATTATATGTATGATGTGACGCAGCGGCTTGGCTTGCAGTTTCAGGGGACTGCGGAAGCCGCCAAGGGCTTCTTCGCTGCGGGCAAGGATTCCGCACTCAAGGATCATCTGAACGGCATTTTCGAATCCGTCTCAATGGCGGGTTCCGCGCTGGCTCTGAGCAAAGACCAGATGGACGGCGTGTTTCTCGCGCTCGGTCAGATGATTTCAAAAGGGAAGGTGCAAGCCGAAGAGTTGCGCGGGCAGCTTGGCGAACGCCTCCCCGGTGCGTTTGACATGGCGGCGAAGGCCATGGGCGTCACCACGGCGAAACTCGACGACATGCTGAAGAAAGGGCAGGTGACGGCGGAAGAAATGCTTCCGAAGCTGGCCAAGGTCCTGCATGACGACTTTGCCGTTGCCGCCGCCGAAGCATCACAGGGTTTGCAGGGACAGTTGAACCGCCTGAGTACGGAATGGACGCGGTTTCAAGCCTCACTCCTGAACGGTGATGCTGCCGCCAAGGTCATGAAACAGCTTGCATCCGGCATGAAGGTTCTTGCCGATCATGGTGCCGAGATTGCCTCAATCGTGGGCAAAGGCATTCAGTGGGCGGTGTGGACGGCGGGAGTCTATGCGGCGATCAAGGCCCTTTCTGGACTCGGGACGGCAGTGACGGCGGCAAAGGCCGCTATTGCCGCCTTCAATGTTTCATCCGTTGCGGCGGCTGTCGGGTCGCTGTCCGGCTTGCTTGGGCCTGCCGGCCTTGCCGCTGCTGCGGGTGCGGCAATCGTTGCGTTTACCTCTCTTTCCAGCTCTACGCAGTCCGCAGACGACATATTCCGCAAGCATCAGGCCACCATCGACGACTACAAAGAGAAAATGGGCAAGGCCACGGATGCCGTAAAGACGTTCTCCGAAGAGCAGGAAAAAGCTTATCGCCGTTCGCTTGAACAGCAGCGCGACAGCATGAAGACGGATATTGCCGCAGCTGTTGGGGATGTGAACAGTGCTGTTTCTGGTGTGCAAACCTTCAGCTTGGATAACCTGTACAGCTCAAAAGCTGCGGCACTCATTCAAGCAAGAAAGGAGGTTGAAGAACTCGGACGGGAACTTGCAAAACTTGGACAAAATGTCACCCAAGATGATTTGAACGCCTATGCCGAAAAAGTATGGGCGATTGACGAGCGCATGAGGGGCGCAGGCCTGGCAACAAAAGAATGGAATGACATGATCACCAATCTTGTTGGTGAGGGTGATTCCTTTGTTTTGAAGATGGCCGCCATGATCGCCAAGAGCCTTGAAATTGAAGGCACGCTTGAACAGCTCAGGCAGACAACCGCGAATGCCAAGGGGGAATTGGCCACAGGGTGGAGCATAGGGCTTGAAGGCGTAGATGCAGCACTGGACAAACTTGATACGCGGATCCGCACAGCACAAGCCAAGATTTCGAACGTTAAAGGCATGAGCGATGCCGCAGGCACTTTTAAGGATTTCAGCGTTGATCAGCTTGAAGTCCTGAAGAAGGCCCTTGATACGGGCGGACGCGGTGCTCTTATCAAGACGTTGGGGGAACAATATCACGTCGCGGCAGGGCAGATTCAGGAAGTCAGCGGCGCAATGACCAAGTATTTCGGTCGGCTCAAGGTAACAACCGAAGCCGAGGAAAAAGCCGCAAAAATAGAGGAGGAACGCAGAAAAAAACACAGCGGAAAGGCCAGCGCCATAGAGCAGACTTCCACCAAACTGGAAACGCTCAGGAAGGAAGTAGCGGCGCTAGAAGAGGCCAATATTCCGGCAGCCAAGAGTTTTGATCAGATCGTGGCCAAGCTGGAGCTCGAACGCAAGAATGCCGTCGCTGCGGCGGAAGAAACCGCGAAGCTGTCAGTCCAGCGCAAACAGGCGACAGCGACACAGGCAACCGAGCAGAAAGCCCTTGAAATCCGTAAAGCGGAATTGGTCTACACGCAAAAGCTCCGGGAGGCCGAGGCCAAGCGTGACGACGATCTGAAGAAGAATGCCGATCTCCGTCTCGACTTCGAGAAGCGATATGCCGACATGGTGGGCCTGTCGTCTGAAGCCGTGTCAAAATCCATCTCGAAGCAGGCGGAAGAGTACCGGAAGGCCATAGAAGCCGGAGAGAACGCCGCCGAGGAGCTGGTACGCCTTGAAGAATGGAAGCGTGACCAGATCCAGCGTGCCAGCCGCGAGGCGATGGACGGCGCACAGGTGGCCTTGCGCGACTATCATGTCGAGGCCTCGAATCAGGCCAAGTCAATGAACGACGCTTTCCGTGGCCTGTTCTCCGGCATGGATTCCGGCTGGAAGTCGGCATGGGAACAGATGATCGAGACGGGCAAGGTGTCCCTGTCTTCGTTCCGCTCCGCGTTCGCATCATTCCTTGCCGATTTGATGCATATGGCCATCACCCGGCCCATCACGGTTCAGATTGCGGGCGTGGTGTCCGGTATGCTCGGCACGGGCGGCGTGGCGTATGCGGCGGGGGGCAATGGTGGCTCCGGTGGAATAGGGCTCGGTAATTTGCCGTTCTCCAGCCTTTTGCCCGATTCGTGGACATCGGGGGTTTCCAGTTTCTTGAGTTACGAGCTTCCCGGTACGGCCCCCGGCATTTCCGGCTTGTATGGCCCAACTATGGGCGGCGGCAATCTCGCCAGTGGCCTTTCCCTCGGTTCCGCGCTCATGTACGGGGGCCTCGGTTCGCTCGGGTATTCTCTGCTCGGCGGGGCGTTGGGGCTTCCCCAGAACAAGTACAGCGGCATTACCAGCGGCCTTGGAGCGGGGCTTGGCGCATGGGGCGCCAGCGCCGCGTTGTCCGGTACGGCCCTTGGCGCGACGCTCGGCAGCGCAGTGCCTGTGGTTGGCACGGTCATCGGCGCGGCTCTTGGCGGGCTGGCATCGTCTTTGTTCGGCGGCGGGAAGAAAACACATCCTTCCGTCTACACCAATGTTGTCGACGCCAGTCTGTTTGGCTCGGACTGGGAAGCCCTCATGACGCAAGGGGCATGGACTGACCGGGCCAGCGTTTCCGATGCGGCCGGGATTTTCAAGGGGCTTGGCGAGGTGGCCAACACCACGGCCAGCTCAATCATGGGGTTCGCGCAAGCGTTGCCGGAAGAGTATCAGGCGCAGGTCCTTGCCCGGCTCAACGCCGAGACGGTCAGCTTCGGTCGCGGCTCCACGGCGGGACGTAAGGGCGTCACCGACTACGGGCCGAGCACGTGGAATTTCCAGTTCCATGACGAGGAACAGCTTCAGGAGGTCATCAATACCGCCGGGGAAGATATCCAGCGCGTTATGCTGAACGCGCTCCAGCGGGCAATGGCCGGAACGGATTTGTCCTCGATGCTGGCCGTGGATCTGTCGTCCACGGAAGGTCTGGATAAGGCGATTCAGGCCATCAACGCCATCAATACGGTAACGGAAGCCACGGCGAACATCAAAGAACCGTTATCGGAGATGGAGCAGCAGGCGAAGGCGGCACGGGCGCAACTGGACGAATGGACGGAGTCCATGCGGTCGCTTGGTGTGAATGCCGATTACGCCGGGAAGCTCATGGAGGACTACAGGCACGCCTACATCGACAACGTGATCGAGTCACTGGACGAATCGCTGCACCCTCTTTCGGCCTACGCGCAGGCGGTGAAGGCGGCGAATGAGGCCGTGGACCAGCGCAAGAAGGCGCTTGAGATCATCGGGGCGACGGAAGGGCAGCTTGCGCAGGTCGAGGCCATGCGCGCGGAGGTGGTGAAACAGGCCACGGAGGAAATGCTGCGGTCGTTCGACCAGTCCGTCGCGCAACGGTGGGCGGCGGTGAACGGCAACAGTGACGCGGTGGGTCGGGCTATCTCACAGGCCAACGAGCTGCGCGAGACGATCCAACAGTTCGGGGAAGGTTCGGCGCAGGTCGCGGAACTGTTGAAGCTTCACGCGGCGGAGACGGCGAAGGCCGCGCAGGATGCCGCGAAGTCCGAATACGATTCGCTCAGGGCGCAGATGGATGCGCTGGAACAGCAGCGGGTCCAGCTGCAGCAACAGGCGATACATGAGCAGATCAACGCCATCAACGAGCAGCTTTCCGCCGCGAAGACGCTCAAGAGCACATGGGAAGGGCTGGACAAGAGCCTTGGTCAATCCCGGTACAACCTGTTTGCCGGGAGCGCCAACCTCGACGCGGAGAACCGCCTCGGCACGGTGCAGGCCGAATTCCGGCGGCTGTCCGGGCTGGCGCTTGGCGGCGACTCCGACGCGGCGGGCCAGCTTGCGGGCGTGGGCAATTCCCTGCTCGATCTGGTGAAGCAGACGGCGGGGACGGAAGAAGAATACCTCGACGCTTTCTGGGCGGTGAACGCACAGTTGAAGTCCGCGCAGGACGCGGCGGGCGCGCAGGTGTCCGCAGCCGACAAGCAACTTGAAGCGCTGCAAGGCCAGCTTGATGTCCAGAACGCGGCGCTTGCGGAGTTGCAGGGCCAGAGCGCCACGCTTGAGGAGATCGAAAAACAGATTGCGGAATTGAGGCCGCTTCTGGATGCGGCCGGCGACAAGGCCGGAGTGAAGGCGTTCGCCCGGGGCGGGCTTGCCATGCCTGGCTGGTCCCTTGTGGGCGAGGAAGGGCCGGAGCTTGTGAACTTCTCGCAGCCGGGGCGCGTGTACACAGCCGCGGATACGGCGGCGCTGTTCCGCAGCGCGACGCCCCGGGCGGCTGACGCCGATTCGGGAAGCGATGCGGAGGTCAAGGCGTTGCGGCGGGAAGTCTACCAGCTTCGCCGGGACATGCTCATTTCCATGTCCGAGATCGCCAGATTTTCCCGCCGCACGTCCGACATGGTTGAAGCGTGGGACGCCGAGGGGATGCCGGGGGTGCGGGCATGAAGCTCATAGAGCCGCAGGCCATCCGGTTGCTGTCCAGCACCGTGCCGGAAAACGACGCTCCGGCGTGGGGTGCGGGCGCAGCCTATGAGATCGGGGATTCCGTCATCCATGAGCACAAGGTCTACAAGGCGGTGAAGGCCAGCACGGGCACGCAGCCGGACCAGAACTGCGAGGGGACCGATGCGGCATGGCGGCTCATGGGGCCTACGAACCAGTACGCCATGCTCGACCAGTACGTCTCTACCCAGACCGTCGCCTCCACGGACGCGGAGACGCTCTCGTTCATGGTGACGTTCAACCGCTGCACGGCCTTTGCGCTCTTGGGATTCAAGGCGACGAGCATCCGGGCCGTGGTGAAGGACGGCGACGGCCTCGTCATGTACGACCGCACGGTGAACACGTTGAAAGACGTGGACGGCTACTGGAACTACTACTTCCTGCCCCTTGAGCGCATCGTTGATCAGGCTGTGACAAACATTCCCGTCTCTCCCGTGGCGACGCTTGAGGTCACGCTCACGCAGGAGGGAGGCCCGGCGCTCGGGCAGGTCATCGCGGGGCAGGCGTGGCCCATCGGTACGACGCAGTACAATACCCGGCTCGGCATCCGGGACTATTCCAGAAAGGACACCGACGAGTTCGGCAACACGCGGCTGGTCAAGCGGGCCAACGCCAAGCGCACGAGCCTGCCGCTGTATTTGCACCCGTCCCGGCTGGACAGCGTGCGGGAAATCCTCGCCCGGATGCACGGCCTTCCCGCCTTGTGGCTCGGGGACGACAACGAGGGCATCGGCTCCTACCAGTCGCTGACTGTCTGGGGTTGGCTTGAGGATTGGAACGCAACCGTCATCGGGCCGAATGAAGTGAGCATGAACATTGACGTACAGGGGTTGAAGTAATGGCAGTAAAGCAGCTTCCCAAGATTTCGGATCTCCCGGAACCGCCGGACAGACTGGTGGGCGATCAGGAACGGTTTGACGTGCTGACGTTCAACAGCCTGAAAGCGCAGAAAAAGATGGTCAACGAGGACCTGAACAAGACGCTGATCCCCGCGCTGAACGAATTTGCCGTGGATGTGAACGCCAGCGTCGACGCGGCGGCTCTGAGCGAACGGAACGCCCACGACTCGGAAGAGGTGGCGAAAAGGAAGGCGGGTGAAGCCTCGGGCTCGGCGGGGGCCGCAAAGGTTTCGGAAGACAACGCGAAAGTCAGCGAGACGAACGCCCTTGCCTCAAAGAACGCGGCGGCCCTTTCCGCCGAATCCGCCGAATCCGCCCGCATAGCGGCGGAAGCGGCCCGCGACGAGGCGCAGGACCTCGCCAATGTCGGGTATGTGTCGGAAGGCCACGCGGGGCTGGCGAAGGTCGAGGGAAAGACCACGCAGGCCGACGCGGGCGGCGTGATCACCGCGAAGGACGTGGCGATTGGTGGGGATCTCGGGGATCTTGCGAGTGCGCGGGGGCAGATCGGGAACGCCGTAATTGTTGGAACCGTAGATTTTAATACACTTGTCAAGCAAGGCGTATACAGCCCTGCAGCGAATAGCACAAATGGCCCCAATTGGAGCGGCCAACAAGTTATCGTCGTTTATCAAAGAAATGTAGCAAATCAGGGAAGACGAGTTGTTCAGTATGCTTTTAACGCGACGACGAATGCGGCGGCTATGCGAATCGGGCTTTTCACGACAGGTACCGAAGAAACGCCTACATCGTGGTCAAATTGGACAAAAATAATCTCCGAAAATTCAATTGGCGACGGCATTCGCGACACCAACGGCATCATCTCCGTACCCGAGATGCAGGGCGCGACGGTATCGACCGCCGGGACGTCCGGCCTTGTTCCGCCCGCAGCCGCCGGGCAGCATGAAAGCTTCCTGACCGGAGGCGGGGAGTACAAGCCCGCGCTCACCAAGATTTCGGACAGCGTGAGTCTGGAGGATTCGAAGACGGCGGCGTCCGCGAAGGCCGTGAAGACGGCCTATGACCGGGGGACTGCCGGGGTCACTGCGGCGAATGGCAAATTATCTTTGTCCGGCGGCGTAATGAGCGGGCGCATCGGTGGCCTTCGAGGGAACTACAATGCCGATGCGAGTTCACGGTATGTAACCGGCGCTCTCGAAATACGGGAAAATGGAGGCGTAGGGAATGCGCAATCAGACATAGCCTATGCTCCGACAATCGGCTTTCATTGGGCGAATAGAGTTGCGGGTCTGCTTGCGCTGCGAAGCGACGGCATATTTTCCTTTATGAAGCAAAACGGAACGAGAGCCGTTGTTGATTGTGATGTCCCGTATGCAACTGCGGCAAACAAGCTCCGCAGGGAAGGGGGCGTCGATACAAGCTGGTGGTGGTCTGGTCAGGGAGGCCAACCCGGTTGGCTGTGGGGAGGCAATGACGGCGTCAACATGTACGTTTACAATCCCGCTAATTTCAGCGTGAACTATGCCAACAGTTGCAACTATGCAAACGGGGCTGAGTACGCCAATAACGCAGGTAGTGTTGTTGGAACACCAAATATAAATGTCAATAACAACGGTTTTAATACTCTTCCTCCGGGTGGGACTTGGAGACTAATACAAAGCGATGGCTCTGGTTTTTTGCAAATAAAAGGTGAATATGCTGGAGGTACATACGTTGGCTATAGTAAATTTATGTACATTAGAATAGCATAAAGGATACATCATGATAGACTATACTAACATTATCCATCGTACATCTGATGATTCCTATGTCATCACGAAAAACGGAATGCCCTACCACGTCTACCCATACGCCGCAGAATTCGCGGAAGAGTGGGACGCCGTGTTCGCCTACGCCGAAGCGTACCCCGAATGCGTGACCGAGGAGCAGCCCTACGTCCCGCCCGTACCGACGCTTGAGGAAGTGAAGGCCGCCAAACTCTCCGAAATCAACGCGGCTGCGGACAGGGCCATAGCCACACTCACGGCGACCTACCCTGACCGAGAACTCGCGACGTTCGACAAACAGGAATCCGAGGCCCGCGCCTATGCCGCCGACGCTACGGCTTCAACGCCGCTTCTTTCGGCGTTGGCGCAGGCACGGGGCATTTCTCTGCCCGACCTCGTGGAACGGGTGCTTGCCAAGGCCGACGCCTTTGCCGTGGCGTCCGGCTCCATCATCGGCCAGCGGCAGGCGCTGGAAGATCGGCTTGATGCCTGTACGACGCGGGAAGAGGTGCAGGGGATCACCGTCAACATCTCCATGCCGGGTGGGGGAGAAGCATGACCTACGGAAAGCGAACGTTGATCGCCGTCGACCAGCTCCTCAATACGCTCCTCGGCGGCTGGCCGGACGAAACCCTGTCCTCGCGCTGTTACCGCTGGGCGCGGGACGGGGTGAGAGCGTGGCCCCGCAAGCTCGTGGACGGGCTGTTCTTCTGGCAGAGGGAACACTGCAAGAGCAGTTATGAGAGCGAGAGGGAGGGGAGGCAGTCGCCGCCGGAATTGCGGCGCGTGACCCCGGAAACATAAACCGTTAGAGTATGTTCAGGCAGAGGTGGGGGAGACTGGAGCCTCCCCCACCGGCCCGGTGTACGACCACCGGACCACGGCCCCACACGATGATTGCAGCATCGTGCAAGGTTTCCGCCTGCGTTTATGGCTCACAGTCAGACCGCGAGCGCGTAAACGCATATCAGGACGGATGCGGGGGCGCAAGGGAAGGACAATCAAAAAATGAAGGGAGCACACGACAACGAGATCAGATGCGGACATTGCAACAAGATGCTTGCTAGAGGGACGGCCCTTGATCTGAGCATCAAATGCCCCCGATGCGGAACCATCAACACCATGAGGGCCATGCGCCCCGGCTCCGAGCCGCACGACGGCCACAGGAGCTTGAACAATGAAGAAATTGACCGTCGGTAGCCTGTTCTCAGGCGTCGGGCTCTGTGACCTCGGCCTTTCGTGGGCAGGGATGCGGCACGCCTTTTTTTGTGAGGTCGATCCGTTTTGTCGTTCTGTCTTGGCAAAGCACTGGTCGGACGTACCCATATATAATGATGTAAGGTCGCTCAACGGTGCAGACCTGCCGCACATAGACATCCTGTGTGGCGGATTTCCCTGTCAGGATGTATCGCAAGGAGGAAGACGTGCAGGAATCAAGGAAGGAACGCGGAGCGGGCTGTGGTACGAGTACTCAAGGCTTATCGGGGAAATCCGCCCTCGTTACGCCATCATCGAAAATGTCCGGGGCCTGCTCTCCTGCGGAATTGAGATCGTCATGCGGGACTTGGCCGCGCTCGGGTACGATGCTGAATGGGAAGTGCTCCCCGCAGCCGCCCTTGGCGCCCCGCACCATCGTGAAAGGGTGTTCATTGTTGCCTACCCCCACAGTCAGCGGGCTGACGGAAGGGCTCGGCTTCTTGCTCCGCTCGAACGAATCATGGGAGAGCACCAGCAATCTGTCCGCGTATCTGATTGGCTTGGAATACGGTTTGACCGGGCGCGAAAAGCGTCCGCACGGGAAGCATATCGCGGCCCCGTCGTTCATCGAGTGGATGATGGGAGTGCCGGAAGGCTGGACAGACCCGGCGGCGTGAAGCTACTTCCCCGTGAGCTGGTACCGATCTGGACGCAACGCCTCAAGGCCCTCGGCAACGGTATCGTACCGCAACAGTCATATGCGATCGCCGCTTGCATTCTGGAAGCTGAGGAGTTATCCGTGCCTTCCATTCCTTACCCCCTGAGAGCCTAGAGTTCCGGTGCAGAGGGCCACGAGCCCCGCGAAGAGCTTTTTTAAGGATAAAGGGACAAGCTACACAAGATGGGGCAACTTTAGGGGCAATAAAAAAATGAAAAAATTTTTATCCAAGATAATTCACTATACTATGGAGTATTTTTAACGGCCCCCCTCTCCGCCATAAATTTTGAACCCACTGGAAACAGTGGGTTTTTTGTTTTTGGCATGAGCTTTATTCCCGTGGATACAGTTCAGGGAACCATTTGGAGCTCACCATGCCATCCGTCGGGGTGTAAAGCCCCCGTAGTTAGTACAAAGCTAAACTGGAGCCCCCGGCATGTTTGAGGGCAAACTCTTCTGGCGTGAGA
>ENA-UEOI01000115-UEOI01000115.1-human-gut-metagenome-genome-assembly--contig:-NODE-115-length-95996-cov-16.846381_pt1 | contig 95996 bp, 117 predicted proteins | sample MGYA00242883_ERZ507882 | MGnify/ENA primary metagenome ERZ507882 (study PRJEB26167, sample SAMN06115502) | human gut metagenome | host: Homo sapiens | place: China:Chongqing | collected 2015-07-29...
TTTTCGTCTTGTCAAGAACTTTTTTCAGGTTTTTCAACCTTTTTTCGTTCTCTCAGACGCCCCGGCGGGCTGCTCCCCATTTTGCTCGCCGCCTCAGCAGGCGACTCGCTTATTGTAGCACTTCTTGTTCGCTCTGTCAAGAACTTTTTTCAGGAATTTTTCGTCCTGTTTCCATTCCTTCATTCAGAACCACAATTCAGAAGTGTACTGCCCTCTGTCGGACAGCTTCGATATGTTACCACGCCCATCCCGGATTGTCAAGCACTTTTTTCGACTTTTTCCCGTTTTTCTTTCTGTCCCCTCCAGCCGGACATTCTTCCACAGAATTCTCTCTTGCACAACCACCTCAGTTATGATACCCTCATCTTATCTTAAATTTATATAGGAAAGAGGTCTTTCCCATGCCCATCAAGATCCCTGACTCTCTCCCGGCCACTGCGACGCTGGAGAGCGAGAATATCTTTGTGATGACGGAATACCGGGCCATGCACCAGGACATCCGCCCACTGAACCTGCTGATCCTCAACCTGATGCCCACTAAGATCGTCACGGAGACCCAGCTGCTGCGCAAGCTGTCCAACTCCCCCCTCCAGGTCAAGGTGGAACTGCTCCACACCCTGAGCCACGTCTCCCAGAATACGGACGCCGACCATCTCTCCTCCTTCTACACCACCTTCGACCAGATCAAGGACCGGAAGTTCGATGGCATGATCATCACCGGCGCGCCGGTGGAGAATCTGGACTTCACCGATGTGGACTACTGGGACGAGCTGTGCCAGATCATGGACTGGACCACCACCCATGTCCACTCCACACTGCACATCTGCTGGGGGGCCCAGGCCGGCCTCTTCCACCACTATGGGATCCCGAAGTATAATCTGGGCAAAAAGCTCTTCGGCGTGTTCCCCCACACGGTGGTCCGCACCCAGTCCCCCCTCTTCCGCGGCTTTGACGATGTGTTCTATATCCCTCACTCCCGCTACACCGAAAACCGGCTGGAGGACATCCAGAAGGTCCCGGAGCTTGAACTGCTGGCCATCTCTCAGCAGGCGGGCGTATTCGCCGTCAAGAGTGCGGACAACCGCCGTTTCTTCATCACCGGCCACCCGGAGTACGACCCAGAGACCCTGGCCAACGAGTATTTCCGGGATGTGAACAAGGGCATCGACATCAACATCCCCGACAACTACTTCCCCAACAACGACCCCAAGCAGCCCCCCCTGGTCCGCTGGCGCTCTGCCGCCCAGCTGTTCTACACCAACTGGCTGAATTACTATGTATACCAAACCACCCCCTACGATGTCCGGGACATCTGAGTTTTATGCCGCGGTCTACCGGCTCACGGCCCGTATCCCCCCAGGACAGGCGGCCACCTATGGTCAGCTGGCCTTTCTGGCAGGACACCCCCGGGCCAGCCGCATCGTGGGACAGGCAATGGCCCGCGCCCCGGAGGGCCTGCCCTGTCACCGGGTGGTGTACCGGGACGGGCGGCTGAGCCCTCCGGACATCTTTGGCGGCCCCGGGATCCAGCGGTTCCTGCTGGAGCAGGAGGGCGTCCCGTTTTTGGCCGACGGCCGGGTCGATCTGTCCCGCTGTCTCTGGACCGCCGCACGAAGAAGAGAGGAGTTTCTGAATGAACGTCACTTTTGAGATCGTTAAGAATTCACCTGAGATCCGCACCTATATTACCCAGGCCGACGCGTCCCTCACCGCACTGGGCTTTACCGAGCACTCCTTCGCCCATGTGACCAAGTGCGCTGAGGTGGCCGCCCGCATCCTGACCCAGCTGGGATACAGTCCCAAGGAGGTGGAGCTGGCCAAGATCGCCGCCTTCATGCACGACATCGGCAACGTGGTCAACCGCCACGACCACGCCATCAGCGGAGCCACCATGGCCTTCCGCATCCTGGACAAGATGGGGATGGAGCCCGCCGATGTGGCCGCGGTCATCACCGCCATCGGCCATCACGACGACTCCACTGCCTTTCCGGTGAATGCCGTGGCCGCAGCCCTGATTCTGGCGGACAAGACGGATGTGCGCCGCAGCCGGGTCCGCAACAAGGACATGGCTACCTTCGACATCCACGACCGGGTAAACTACTCCGTGGAGCGGTCCGAGGTGCTGCTGGATGTGCCCGGCCGCACCGTCACCCTCTCCCTGTCCATCAACACCCAGGTGTGCGCCGTGATGGACTACTTTGAAATTTTCCTCCAGCGGATGCTCCTGTGCCGCCGGGCCGCCGAGGCCCTCAGCCTGAAATTCCGCCTGGAGATCAACGGACAGGTCCTTCTGTGACCCATCCCCACAGCGCCGCCCCCACCCGGCTTGCAACTGCCGGGCGGGGGCGGTTTTTTGTCACTGTTCTGTTGTCTCCACCAAATCGCTACTTATGAGTAGCAACAAAGAAATCCCCGAAACGCCTTGACTACCAAGTGTTTCGGGGATTTTTTGTGTCTATCTTTGGCTAGCTTAAAAAACTGAAAACAGCCTATTTGGATGCATTAGGTGGTGGAAAAGGTGGTGGAACATTTTCGCCTATCTCCCTGATTGATAAGGGTTCTCGTGCTTGGTTTGCAATGAATAAATTTTCCTCATAACCCCAGCATAAACCCTCGGGTTTACGGCGTGCAGTGTATCCATTAGGTCATCTATGATAGACCACACTCCAGAAGCGTCTCGTCCAGACACCGCCTGCAGGAACTCACTGTCCCCATCTATTGGGAGTTCATAGCCAGATGACGATGCAGCAGAGCGCTCCTGCTCATAACTACCTAAATCCGGTGATTCTGCTCGATCCATCTGGTTTCGGATGGTATATAGGTCAGCCAGTTTTGCATAGGCGGGATAACTGCTCTCACCATATTCTAGGCGGGCAATCTCGATGTCTATCTCTTTGCGGTCAAGCAAAGGGGGCACCCCCTATCAGTCCCGCTCCAGCTCAGCCATAAACCGGCGGATCGCCTCACGCTCACGCTCGCTGGTCGCGCTATCCATCATACCGCGGGCCTGCTCCATCATGGCCTCTTTGGCATCATGCCGGCTATATCCGCCCATCCGCCCGTCACGGCTGTAACCACCACGCCCATCTCTGGAGTAATGGCCACGGACATAATGCTTGCCACGGTTTGCATAGCTGGAGCCACGGCCATAATCTCCCTCCCAGTCTCCGGCTTCAGAATAGCCGCCGTCCTCCTCCAGGGCGCAGATCTTGTCGATGTTCTTAATAGTGTCAGTCAGCTTGTGGACGGTCTCCAGGTCCCCAGCGGACATCTCAGGCTTGCGGGCGATCTCCTCCAGCTCCGCCGACAGCATCTCCTTCAGATCATACAGTGCTTTCATGCTATTCTCTCCTTTCAGGCCGTCCGCACGACTTCCATGTTACTGTTGGCAAAGTCAACAGCCTGGGTGCTGGTGTTCCGGGCCGCCACGGTCACGCAGCAGCCGCGGGGGACCTCCACAGATGCGGACACATAGACGTTGAAAAAGTTCTCGGCCGCCGCCGGGGTGACGGTAGCGGTAGCGGTGGTCAGCGCCTCACCATTGATGGCAAGGGCGGCGGTAATGGCCTCGATGGTGCCGCCCTCGGGGATGGCGATATTCGCGCCAAAGGCTACCCGGTACCGGGCCTTGCACTGGTTGGTATTGCCGCGCAGCGTGATGAGCCCACTGCCGCCACGATGCACGATGCCGCAGTTGCCGCCAATCACATCCAGCAGAGGGACGTTCTGGCCGGGGGTTACATTGACGATGGCGGGATTTGCATATTCAGCCATGATATCAGTCCTTTCTAAAGGGGTCGAAATCGACCCGGTTAAAATAAACGGCGAGGCTATTGCCCCGCCGCTGTTGTTGAGATCGGCACGGGGCCGAACAATTTCCAAAATGGAAATAGTCAAGCGCTATGGGATTTTAGCAGTTGCAGCCGCCGCAGGGGACCTGCACGGGGGTGGGAGGATTGACCCAGTAGGCGGGGGTGGGGCACTCAGCTCCGGTGCGGCGCAAGATCTCCGCCTTGTTGGCGTCCATAGCAGCCATCAGGACGGCGTTCTGGTTGGCCTGGGAGGCCGCCAGCTTCAGGCCCTGGTTCTCGCTCTCCAGAGAACGGATGTAGTTCTGGTTCAGCGCGTCGAGGATGGCCCGGGAGTTGGCGTTCTGGTTGTCGATGATGTCCCGGGTGGTGGTCTGGATGGTATTGCGGGTGTCGCAGGCCTGGGCGGCCATGTCGTAGCGCACGCCGTCAATGGCCCGCTGGGTGCCGCAGCAGCAATCCGCAAGTTGGGCGGACAGGTTGCAGAAGCCGCGCTCCACGCCGTTGAAGCCCTGCATCATGCCCATGTTGGTGTTGTTGAACCCGTTGGTTAGGGAGTTGGTGATGGCATAGGTGCTGTCACAAATGCCCTGGGTGATGCCGTCCAGCTTGGTCACAACGGCGGAGTGGTCAAAGCCACGCTGCACCTCGGAGCCTACACCGCCGTTCTGTCCGCCGAAGCCGCCGAAGCCGTTACCCCAGCCGCCGAACAGGCCGAAAATCAGGAACAGGATGATCCAGCTGGACCAATCGCCGCCCCACATACCGTTTCCGTTGCCCTGATAGGCGGGCTGAACGGGCATGGTCATCACAGTGCCGTCAGAAGAAAGACTCATTGCTTTATCTCCTTTGTAGATTTATTTTCAAAACCGTGGCCACGGATTTTGAGACTAACTTGCAACTTTTAGAGCAAATATTTAAAGTACACTTTGCTCATTTCCCAAACATCCCTCGGAGGGGTTCAAACATCCCCTGCATCTGCCGGGCCTTCTGCTGGGCCTGGTTCAGCTGGTCCTGCGAGAGCTTCCCGCTCTGAACCATCTCATTGATGATGGCGTTGGGGTCCTTGCCCTGCATCTGGCTCATGAACTGCTGGAACTGATGCATCATGTTGGGACGGCCACCGCCGCCCATGATGCCGAAAAAGGGATTACCCATTGTCCGGTTCCTCCTTTGCCGCCCGCTTCGCGGGCTTTTTTTCTGCGGTAAGAGCCTCCACACGGGCCGCAAGCGCCTCCAAGTCTGCTTTGGTGGCAAACTCTATGCCCTGGGGTGGTTGTTCTGCCCTCGGGACGCTGGTGCGCTCCACAAGGTCAAATACCTTGATAGACGGCTTTCCAGATGCGTCCGCCTGCTTGAGGTAGATGGTGGGGGCGTTGCTGTCCCACAGGGCTACAGCGGAGTTGGGTGCCACCAGATAGCCCATGGCCTCCTGCTCCCCGGACACCCACACCATGCTCTGCCCGCCGGCCTGCTGGGGCGGCTGCTGAGCGAATTGCTGGGGTTGGTACTGCGCCCCCCGGAGCTGGGCTAGCTGGTCCGGCATGGGCGGCTGGTAAAACTGCGGTTGCTGATAGCCGCTGTAATATGGGTAGCTCATGGGTCATTCCTCCTTACACCAGTAATAGAGAGGGACCTCCCCGCCGGAGTCCCAGGTGTCGTAATAGTCCCCGTCCATGACGCACACCACATGACCGGACAGGGACAGGATATAGGTGCCGCTGGGGTGCTCTGCGGCGAAATCCGCCACCGTGTAACAGTCTGGGCACTCGTCGGGGATAACGGCCCGCCGGAAGCCCATCTCTCGGAGGTATGCGCCCCAAACATGGTTCGCCGACGGCATATCGCCCATCAGGAAGCCTTGCAGAGACAGCCCTACATACGTTGTCTCCCAGTTCTGTTTCAGGGCCGTGGAGATGGCCCGAACAGTGCAGTCTCCCACGTTTCGCCCGTCGGGGTTCTCGTTATGCCTGGCCCACATGGCTGGCCTCCAGTGCGATCACATAAGCCTCAAGGCCATCGTCATCCCCCTGGGCTTTGAACCACATAGCTGTCTCAGCGGCGCACTCCTGTGTCATTCCTGCGGCAATCAGCCGCTCGATCATGGTCATATCCACACACGTCCTTTTTCAAAAATCAAAGGAGGATCGTGGGGAGGGCGGCGACGTGTACCAACCCTATATCCCCACGTCCTCCATGGCTATATTTTCGCACAAAAAATCCCCTGCTGGGCGGCGTTCCAGCAGGGGGAGTGTGTTACTTGTGATCAATTTGTGTGATTCTTGCCGCAGCTCGGCCTACCTCTTCAAAAATATGTGGGATGTGCCGCGATATGGTGGACCGTTCCCACCCAAGTTCCGCCGCAATGTCAGCCTGCGCCCACTTGTCGATCATATATCTCCGGGCAATCAGGTCATCATCCCGGTGTAAAGCAGCCTCATAAATCGCTTTCTCAAGTTCTGAACGCAAAAGAGACCTCAGAGATTCTGGTATCTTCCCTCTTGCGTTCATCACTGTCACGTCCTTTCTATCTTACTCAACCGCCTTATTGACCATCAGTGCAACCTCTTCCCGGGTCGCAAAGCCGCGTGGTCTGGTCCCGTCGGTGATGCCTTTGGCCTTGGCCTGCTCCAGGCCCTCCTGGGCCCACTGGCTGGCGGGCTCCTTGGCCTTGCGGGCCATCCAGTCCTCCATCATCCGGTCAAACCATGCCTGTTCCTCCGTCAACTCCGGCTCCTCCTCTCTCGCCTTCCAGCGCAGTACGCTGTTGATCCGCCGGTTTTCTGCGGTCTTGGAGACCGCCCCGTCCCGGCTCTGGTAGTAGCTCCCGCCGCCATCCAGCTTGAGCACATCCACAAAGCCCAGCCCCCGGAACACCCGGGCGGCCTCGCCGCTGTCCAGCAGATTGGCGGTCCTGGACTGCCAGCCCATGACATACACCATGCCGTCTCCCTTGAGGCCCACCAGCGTGTGCCAGGTGGCCCGCAGCGGAGAGGTATCCCAGCCCTGCCCCTTGGCCTGGGCGGTGGTGCAGGCCTTCCCGTCCCGCAGCACAGGGATGCCGGACACGGCGTAGTCCGTCCCCTCCGGCACCGTCCGGATCTCCTCCACCCGGGCCTTGCCGCCGGAGATCAGCAGGGTGGAGACTGCCTTGCCGTGCAGGGGGTTGGCGTAGGACCACTTCCCAGCGTCAAAGGTAAACCTGTCCCCCTGGAACCGCCCACGCTCCTGGCAGTAGTGCCGCGTCCACTTGCCTGCGGCCTTGTAGTCCCCCACCAGATGGCCCACGGGCAGGGTGAACGGCTCCCCCGCCTCGGAGTAGTTGGCGAAATAGCCCGCGTTGGCGCAGTTGTCGCCGCACTCCCCCTTGGGCCGGTCCACCAGCTCCACCGTCAGATCTCCCGCCGGGACCGCGGTCAACAGGACCTGCCCGCCGCCCTTGGTCTGGAGGTCATACACCTCCACCAGCGCCGCCGCCAGCCCGGCCGCCGCCTGGTCGGCAAACTGCTCCGTCAGGATGATGGGGGTGTCATTGGTCGAGTCCATAAACCCCAGCTCGATCAGGGTGGCGGGCATGGTGGTGTAGTTGAGCACATACAGGCTCTGCTCCGCCAGCGGCTGTGCCCGGTTGCCCCGCAGGCCGGTGGCCGCCACGGTATAGCGGTACGCCGCATCCCGCACCACCTCGCTCTGTTTCTGGTGCTTGGGGGCCACATAGGCCACGATGCCGCCGCCGGAGCCGCCGTTGATCCCGGCGTTGTGGTGGATGGACAGATACACGTCCGCTTTGGCCCGGTTGGCCGCCGCCACCCGCTGGGACAGGGTCACGTCCCTCTGCCCGGTCACATCGTCCACCCGCATCGTCCGGCAGTCGTACCCCGCCAGGATGGCCTCCAGCTTATCTGCCACCCGGCTGTTCAGGGTCCACTCCCGGGTCTCCCCGGGGTCGATGCTCTTGAGGCACCGCTTGCCGGGTGTGCTCAGGCAATGTCCCGCATCGATGCAGATCAGCATGGGGTCACACCTCCTGACCGGCCTCCTGCTGGGCGCGCTCCTCGTCCTCCCGGATCCCCGCCTCCACGGCGGCGGCGAAGGCCTCACGGTAATGGCCCGCGAAGGCGTCCACCAGGGCCTCATAGTGGTTGCCCACAAACTCGTTGATGCCCTGCTCCGTCATGCCCTCAGGGATGGGGTGGGCCGACTTGTGGTGGGCCAGGGCAATGGTCAGGTCGGGCAGGTCCAGGTCCTCACAGGTGGCAAAAATGTCATAGATGTAATTGGCGTTCATTGTTCTTTCTCCTCTCATGTTGTCAGTTGTGTGTTACTTACTCAGCTGCTTGGCCGCCTGGTCGACGCCGGTGGCCGCAAAGCCGCTCACGATGCCCACCGCCAGGGCGGTCACCGGGTCCGTGGCCGGGAAATCCGGCACCGCCAGAGCCATGCAGGCAATACCCAGCAGTCCGCCGGACACGCCGCAGGCGATGGGGATCCACTTGTTGTCCACCCCAGACGCCTTGACCACCTGGCCGATCAGATAGCAGATCACCGTGATGGCCGCCACGCTCGCAATCCCAAAGTCCATAGTCTCACCCTCCTCTAATTTCTAATTGCTCCACCCGGCCCACCAGATCCCCGACCGACGGATCCCCATCTCCGAGCTCCAGGTAGGACTGGTACAGTCCCTTGATGGTCTCCAAGGCAAACGGCGGTACACTGCCCTTCTCGATGTAGTGCAGGCATTTGTCGATCAGTTTGGCCCGCAGCAGCATCTTCACCCCGTTTTCCATGGCCCTGTCCTTTTTGTGAACGGACCGCAGCTGCCCGGCCGCCCAACCGGCTACCAGAGCCAGCACCGGCGAGCACGCCGCCAGGATCCGCGTCAACTCCTCCATCCTGCTCCTTTCCGCCGCCCTTCTGGGCGGCTTTTACAGTCTTACAGATTGCGTGGTCGGGCCACCCTTTTCAAACGTAACCGTCTTAGTGGTGACCCCACCCTCTTTGCCATCGTCTTTCTCAAATGTATAGGTCCCATACTGATACACAAATAGGTGATATGTGACGCGTGTATCGACTGCGCTTCCCAAATGCAGGCGCTGGGCCTTCCCATCCGGCTTCCTCATTTCGATGTACTTTGTCGCTGCCATAATACGGGCGGACAACTCAATGTACAGATCCGGCGTCTCCTCCGGCTCCGCACTACTGCCACCCACGATAACCGGATTGAGGATCATGCGGCCACCTCGTTTCTGGAAGTCACTCGACGGTAACATCTAATGCAGGCATAACAAAATAAAAATGCCCTGCTGGGGCTCTTGTAGCCTTTGTATTTAAACGCGCGTCGAATATTTTCCCAAGTGGAACACTCGGATACCCTCTTATATAAACCCGAGGGGGGGTCTATTCCTCCGTAGGCGTCCAATGACCGAACAAATTCTCCAGCCTTTGCACTCGTTGGAAATCTAATCTGCGAAGTGTTCGTGATCTTGTACTCCTTCTCGGTCCCGCCGCCCTGTATCACCGGATTCAGTATCATAAAAATTCCTCCTTTTATGGTTCCCCGTATTCGATATATGGGTCTCTCCCGGCGGTTCCGCGGATTCTATCTTCATTTACTGTCACATCAGATAGACCCCGGTAGGTCTTTACCACGGCAACCACCATGCCCGATTCACAACCGCACTCAATTATATCGCCGATTTTTACATTGACAGTGTGAGTGTCTGGACTATTGGCTTGTGCGTAGAGTACATCGGCTCCATTTACGCTAACCACAATATTCTCGTCCCACATGGCCCAGTTAGTAACCAAGGTTAAAATTGTATCACTGCTTTTGCTACTTGGAACTGGTACACTAAAAATCATCCCTGCCTCACCTCCTGCACGGTCACAAACACCGCAATATCCGCTGTCGGCACAGTCTGGCACTTGAAGGTCAGCGCATTTGCCTCCTGCAAGGTACAGGCAATCCCTGCCGCAGCATAATCGTTCTGGCTTGCCATTGCAGGCATTGGCATGATGAGCTGTGCGCCTTCATCCGCCAGTACACCTCGTACTGTTACCTTCTGAGCCTTGGAAACAGAATCCCAACCAGCAGTGGTGAGTGTGACCTTTGCCGCTTTTGGTTTTTGGTCATCAACATATTCTTTATTGGCAGCAGATTCAGAGTGTTCTGGATAGACTTTAAGCCGAACCTCTCCGTTGAATACTGTAGGGGAGTGAAACTGTGCATACGATGTAGCAGTAAAAGTACCATCAAAAGCGACATCCCCGTGTACTACCCCGCCAGACAACTGTAAATACCTCTCGTCGGCCTGGGTTTGGGTCATCCCAGATTGTGGTGCATTTTGAGGTATGGCGTTGCCCTTTTCGTCAAACCCCACGAGCTGCCCAACTGTTCCGGTTAGCTTATCCTGCTTCTCGTTTGCGAGCGCCCGGGCGGCGGCAGGGAGGGCATCACTGCCCATCCCCACCTGTACGCCGGTATCACTGATGGCTTTCAGGGTATCGTCTACGTTTTTCTTAATGCGGTCAATTTCGCTTTGTACGCTCATGCCGCACCTCCTTAGATGGCCGCAAGGGCTTCCTCGATGTCGTTCGTAAGGCTGACCGTTCCGCCGCTTGTATAGCCCGCTGGGACGGCATAACTCGTCTGGGTCAAGCCGTCAATGCTGCCAGCGATAGCACCATTGTTCACCATGGAGCCGGTCACCAGAGCGCCTTTCGCGTCCACGAACTTTTTCCCAGCCAGCACATCACCAGCAGCAGCTGTGACGCCGGTAACATCCTGATAGGCCGCAGGGATCGCCGCAACCTCGACAGAGGAGAGGACTTTCCCTTCAGCCGGTTCAATGGTCTGCGCGCTCTTTGTTGGTGTTGCGGTTTTTGTCTCGGGGACAATCTTCACTGCCCCGGTGCCGCTGTGATACCCCTTGGGGACACTGTAAGACGGTTCTTCCAGGGTCAACGTCTTGGCTACCGCCCCATTGTTGGGCATCGTTCCCGTGGTGGTTTTGCCTGCCTTGTCCACAAAAATTTTACCTGTGAGGACGTCTGCCCCAGCTGCTGTTACGGCAGACACATCCTGATAGCTATCCGGAATGGCGCCCACAGTTACATCGGACAGGCCATAATAGCCGGGGTCCGGTGTCACATTCTGCTGCGCCTTGGTGGGAGTCACGGTCTTGCTCTGGAGATTGTAATTACCGCCACCAGCGACGCCGGAGACAGTTCCGGATCCGTTGTGGTATCCCTTTGGGATGGTATAAGTATCGCCCTCCTGTACCTGCGCGGACACCGCGCCCCGGTTTTCAATCGCGTCGATCTCCGTGGCCAGGGCATCCAGTTGGTCGTTACTGGTCCCGATTCCGAGTTCCACCGCTTTGGCCCGGATCTTGTTCCGGGCAGCCTGGAGTCTGCTGATCTCCGTTGCTACGCTCATAGTGCTTACCTCCTTTAAATCGTCCCGAGGAGTACCTCGATATTTCCAACCTGTTCTTGCACGAGGGCCGCTGTGGCAGGCAGTGTGTTGTCCCCAGCAAAGTTGTTGACCGCATCCACCTCCAGAGTGGTGCCTCCAGTAATCTTTAGTCCGTGGCCAATAACATATCCTGTCCCGCCGCCTCCATCCGGCAAGGGGATGTCGGATGGGACATATTCACCGGTATCAGGGTCGTAGATCTGCCAAAATCCGTTTGAGCCCGGCCTGGGGGGATGGTTATTGATGTCTGTCAGACGGTCCTCCATTTGCTCAAATTCAGAGGGGAGGGGAGGCGGGAAAGCGTCTACCGCATTGATGCTGTGATGCACAGCGGCATAAAACTGATTGCTGTGCCGGATCTGCTCGCCCAGTGTCCCGCGGACCTGTAACAGGTATAGACCGCCGGAGGCCAGCATGGATGATGTGAGCTGGACGGAGTAAACCTGACCACTCCGCTCAAGCTGGATGATGTTTTTCTTTCCCTCTTTTTCCACATCCAGCTTTAGGTCCCAGCCCTCCGGCAGATCTGTGTCCAGTGCCAAGGTAACGGCCAGATTATCTCCCTCGAAGCCCAGGGAAAACCCAGGAGGAGTGCATACCCGCCAATCTTTGAGATACAGCATAGATGCCCCTCCAATCATGTGGTTTTGCCCTGCTGGGCCTTGACCCAGTCCAGCAGGGAGTCGATCTCTTCGCCAGAATACCGGCTGGTGTAATATTCTGTGGGTTCCTCCGCAGCTGCCTTCATTGACACCCGCTCTGTCAGCGTCAATACCTGACGCTCCAGCGCATCCAGGCGCTGTTCTTGTGTCATGTTGTCCTCCCCCTTATACAATGATCCTGCGGCCCAGGCGGTCTAAGATGGATAGATCGTTTTTGTCTTTGAGTTGGCCGGAAGCCAACTTCTTTCGTACGCCATAGTACAAAATAATGCAGCCATCCGCCCCAGCTCCGCCGGAGCCGCCTGCTCCTCCACTACCAGCGTAGTTATCGTAAGTACGAACATAGGCATAGATGGGGAGTCTATAAGTTGAGGAAGTAGGCGGTGTTTTAACGGTGACATTTGCCGATTGTCGGGTGGTCAGGCTGCTGGAACCAGCGGCTCCTCCACCTCCTCCGCCTCCTCCGCCATCACCAGAACTCCCATAGGACTCCCCCTTGTTTCCAGATGCTCCAGCTCCGCCGTCGCCTGGAACGGGCGCTCTCAATGTGCCGTTGGCGGTATTTTCTGATAGCCTGAAACTGAATGACCCATTTGATGCGCCTCCTCCAGAAGACCCGTTTTTCCCGCTTGCTTGACCGCCTGCGCCGCCTCCGCCGGCTCCAGCCACACTTCCGCTGGCACTGGCGGAATACTTAGCTGAGTATATAGTATTACTTGCAGAATCGGTCCCTGAGTCATCGTAGCTTCTGGACCGGACTCCAGATCCTCCAGAGGCACCTCCGGCACTGCTCCCGCTATTCCCAGGAACACCACCATCGCCTCCCTTCTCGCCTGCCGTTCCAGCTTTGGCGTAGGTCACACCGGTTACAACATCGGTATACCCGGTCGATGTTGCCGACCCGGACGCAGATGATTCTGCTCCAAAAGTGGTGTTGCCACCGTTCTGCCCATTTGTCTGTCCGCCAAATCCGCAGGAAAAAGATATTTGCTCTCCTGCTGTAACAGAAATCGTTGTTTGCAACACATTGCCTGGGGTCCCGGCTGCACCCCCGGATCCACCAGTGCCATTGTCGGTCGTGCTTCCACCAGATGTACAAGAGGTAGATTTGGAGTAGACCTTCCCTTCTGTATCATTTCTTGTGATTTGGATTTCTTCGCTCTCGTATGTATTCTCGCCAAACCCACCATAAAACCCGCCGGTTCCTGCACTGCCATTATGGCCAGCTCCACCGCCGCCAATCAGAACAGCAACCACTTCTGTAACCCCTTCTGGGACGGTCCAGGTTCCGTTCCCCGTCAACAGCTCATGATTATCATAGGTCACAATCTGTTCTTCTTTGGGCGGTATAAACCCAACCAAAAGGCTCTCATCGGCCTTTAGGGTGTTGGACAGGTTGATGTCGGCAGATTCTAAGCAGGCTGTGACCCCAATTTCGTTGTATGGGTGCCATACGGCCAGACGGTTCCCTGGATTCTCCCCTAGATAGACAGAGGAAGTCTGTATTGTCTCAACCCACTGAAAGTAGTTGGCCATGCGCTGAGCCACAGCGTTGGAATTGACCAAGGAAACCAGTGTGGCGTTTTTTGCAGTTTTGACGTTTGGTTCCTGTGCGGTGGATACGTCCTTGTATACCTCCCTGGTGTTGTGGACGTATTCATGTCCAGTGAGTGTTCCAGACCCAGCAGATACCTTAGCGTAGTTGGCTCCATGCTCCAAAATGGAAAAGCCGGACACCTTCAGCCCATACATAGGCCCGTCAAATGTAATGATGTCTCCTTGCTGTGCTGTGCCCTCAAATAGCTTTTTTTCATCTCCGCCCTCTACATACTGATGCTCCGTTACAATAACCCGGGTGACCTCGGATCCGTATTTGACGGAAGGCCCCTGATACATCCGTCCACGGCCCATGTCTCCGCTGATCCCGTTCCATAGAGTCTCGATTCGAAGCACGCCGTCCAAATCGTTTTTGACTGTCGCCCCAATTGCAAAGAGCACCTGGGCCAGGTTGTCCCGGGGAGAGGATACCGGAAGCCAGCCATACAGTTTGATGCCCTCCAGATTGCTTTTGACGGCATATGGGACCGTGCCGCACAGCCCAGGCAACAGTTCAGACACTGTCTGGCCAGTATAGATCCCGCCATAGTGCTGTCCATCACTAAGTAGTCCAATGGCCGATGTGGCAGAGAATTGGTACAGGTCTGGTCCCGTACGCTGGACGTCCTGGACATAAAACACGCCTTTTTGCCTGTCATTGTAAAAGTAGATCATAGGTGTGTTGCGTTTGAACTCCACCAAGGTCCGGTCATCACTCTTGATCACAGGCGAAAACGTGTTTGCCTCCAGAGAGGAGGACAACAGAGACGTGGCAATGTGCATTTTCCCGCCCTTGATGTCCAGACCGGAAAAAACTCGACCGTCATATAAAATCTTGCTTTTGTTTGCCATAAGACCCTCCCATGCTATGGCGCGATTTGTGCCTCCATGGGGATAAAGTTCACTTGAATTTCTCCCCAGTAGTTTACTCCAGCCTCTACTTTCTCCAGGTCCTGCGATGCGCTGGTGTAATATGCCTCATAGGACAGTACAGTTTGTCCGTCAGCCGCTTCCAACTGAACGGATTCATCCACAGAGTGCGCGACCAGATAATCCCAAAACTCGTCCAGTCCAGCTTGGTTTTCTCCCCGGCGGAATACGGTGATCTTATGCCCGATATAGGTCCCAATTATGTCCCGGACCATGCGGCCACTCATCACCCTTCCGGCGTTGTCCCCGTCAAGTACATTGAAATTCCGGTTATAAGTGGAGATAGCTACCTTTGCATCGAATTCTACTCCATTGAGTTTTATGTAACTCACATTACACCTCCACCAGTTCCACACCAACCCGGCGGCTCTCGGCCTGGTTGGCTCGATAAGTAACCCGGCCCAACACCTGACGGTCAACCTCCAAAATAACAGTGGTATCGCCGCCTCCAGTTCCACCAGCGCGCTGAATGCCGCGGGCCACAGCTGCCTCGATCTCGGAGATAGGAGCCTCGATGTTTGTCCCTCTTGTCTGGTCCCCCAACACAGCCAGAAATTCCCTGTTCGGTGGGATAACTGCGCCAGAGGCTAGCGCCGGTATCGGATAGGAGGAAATGGATGGCATGGAGGCTAGAGCTGCCTTTGAAAAACCACTGCCACGCTTGAGTGAATTGCTACCCATCTTCAATGCGGTTCCGCCACCCAGGAGCGCAAGGCCAGCCATAATAAGGCCGATATTTGTCGTTGTGGCTCCAATTGCAACCATGGCAATCCCTGCCAGAAGCATAGCCGTGGATACCCATCCGGCTACCTCCTGCAGATGCAATGCCTCTACCCAACTTCCAAAAGTTCCACTCTCCGCCCCTATCGCAAGTCCGCCCAACAGCATGGCTGCTCCTGCCAGAAACGCAAAGATATTCCCAATTGAAAGGCCAACTCCCACCAATCCAATACCAACCAGCATCAGGGCAACCGAAACCCAACCAATGACCTGATCTAGGCCAAGCGTTTCCACCCAACTTTTCAGTGTATCGTTTCTCTCCCCAAGCGCCAAGCCTACACCAAGAAGTCCGGCTCCCACAAGCAGAAGTATCATATTTGCTGTGGCTGCACCAATAGCAATCATTGTGATTCCGGCGAGCATGAGCGCGACCGTGATCCACTGCATAACCGTGGTCAGCTGCAGCTTTTCCCACCAGGCAGTTAATGTCTGCTCATCTACAACATCTAGGACAATCCCAACCCCAAGGAGAGCTGCTCCAGCGATGACCGCCAGGATGCTTCCCTTGGCGGCCCCAATGCAGATTAAAGCAAATCCGGCAACTTGAAGGGCCGCCGCCACATAGTCAAGGGCAGAATCAAGACCCAGTTTTTTTGCCCAATCGCTTATAACACCACTCTGCGTTCCAACATAGATTCCAACTGCCAACAGAGTCAGCCCGGAAATAACCATCAGAATATTGCCCTTTGCCGCTCCGATACAAACCAAGGCAAATCCTGCAATCAGGAGCGCCGCTGTAACATACTGCGCAGCCCTGGATAAGCCCAACTTCTCCGCCCAATCTTCCAGCATTCCGGAGGCATGAGCATAGACCACCGCCGCGCCGATGAGCATTAAGCCGGCCATCACCAGCAAAATATTTCCGGTCATGGCTCCAATCGCTACCATTGCGATTCCGCCCAGCATTATTGCTAGGACTACAAACTCTTGTACACTATCCAAGCCAAGTTTGTCTACCCAGGATTGAAGCTCTTCATTGTCTGAAGCGAGCGTTCCTCCATACGCAAGCAGAAGCAGGCCAGCCGCCACCAGAGGAAGGGACCCCATGGATGCCCCGATGGCGACTAAAGCAATTCCGCCCAAGAGCATAGCGACCGGAACCCAGGCCGCCACCTTGTTCATCATGCCCTCCAGCCATTTAGACTGTTCCCCCAACCCATCAAAATCAGGGCCACCACCCTGGTTGTCTTTGCTCTGGTTTGCCCCACCGGACAGCTTATTGATCTCGTCAAATGAGGCTAGGGATTTGCTTGCCTTTTTAGCTGCATCCCCTGTTCCCTCTATTGCCTCAGTCTCCTGATTCAGATTCTCTGCTGACTCTTTTGATTCTTCCAATGTTTTTCCGAACATGGCAGAGAGCATTTTTGCAGTCAGCATCACAACGCTGGTCAGGATGTTTACAAATTTTGTGAAGGCTGGGAGAATCACATCCACCAATGGCTGAGCCATGGTCAGAAGGGCCGCTTTCAGCCTGTTTATCGCTGCTGATGCCTCATCATTGCTCTTAATTACCTTTCCAAGCCAGCTGCGAAAGGATGCCAGCCCCTGACTGATCAGCGTAAAAACGAGTGCGCTTCGGATCACCTCCCGAAGACGGAGCGAAAATCTGGTTGCACTTTTTTGTGCCTTTTCTATGGACTTTGCCATTTTTTCGCTGCTCGGCTCTGCGGAAGCCATCTTTTGATGCAATTCTCCAGCCTGATCCTTGGCCCGCTCAAGGGCCTCGGCCTCCTGTATGGCCTTGTCAGTAAGCTTGGTGTACTGTGCATCCAGGCGTTGAACATCCTTGTCCTGCTGCTGGAGTATTGACTCCTGTTCCTTCAGCTCTGTGGTGAGCCTTTTTTGGCGCTCCAAAGCTGAGATATAAGAGGTTGGATCAGTCGGAGTGCCACCTGAGATAACATTTTGTGCAGAGGCCAATTCCTTCTTCAGACGCTCCACCGTGTTGATCGTTTCTCCCGCGGCTTGCTTGGCTGCCTCCAGTTCTCTCTGGATTCCCCCTCTTTGGGCTTGATCTGAGGCCAGGGACTGCTCCAACTTTTCAATTTTCTTCGTAAGCTTGTCCAGCTCCCGACTTGCCTTTTTGTCATCTACTTCGGTTGTGATGACAATAGAGCCATCTGCACTTGCCATTGTTTCACCTGCTTTCTATACTTGGACAGTCCTGCATCAATTCCCGCCGGTCCATGCCTTCAACACATTTTCTTCCTCCGCGGTGTATGTGACTTTTAAGTCAACCATACTCCGATTTTTTCGATAAAATTCCCGGTCAGACTTGTCCAGTGGCTTACCCTTAGCCTTTTTCTCCCGGATCCGGATCACCTGTGCGAATAGACATTCCCCAATTTCGTAATAAGCAGAGATGAAGGACCACCAGTGCAGGTATTTCTCTGCTCTTGCTTCCAGTCCTAAGATCCGGTTGACTGGGGCGACGATCAGTTTGAAGTCCTGTCCCCAGTCAACCAGTTTTGGTGATTTCCTCGCCTCGCCTTCCTCTCCGCAGTTGATAAACCAGATACATTTTTGCACAGCCTCCTGATAGTGCTCCTCCGGCATATCTGCAAAGTCCGAATAGAAAATGTCCAGCAGGACAAAAGATTTTTCCTGGCTTCCAAGCTCCGGGTCCTCCAAAGCCATGCAAATATCCAGAATTGAACGGTAATCAGAGCGGATCTCATAGACCGTGCCATGGACCTCAACGGAGGTGGGAAGATCATAGATCATCGGTGATATTTCTCCGTATACTTGGCGATCCTGGGATTCGTAGCCTTCTGCTCTCGGGAGAAGGTTGTGTCGATTTCATCCATGACCGCCAGCATCAGATTGCACCAGACGGGGAGGCCGCCAGCCACGGCATATACGCTCATCCCGCCAAACAGGGAATCGCTCACCGGTGCATCGAACAGCCCGTCGATGACCTGACGCATCTCCACATCCCGTTCTCTGGCAAAATCAAAGATTTCCCTCTTATCCGCTAACTTTTCAACCTGAGTTTTATAGCTTTCCTGCTTCTTATCCAGGTCCTCAAAAGCCAAATACAGACGTTCCACGAAGTTGCTGTCTGTTGGATTAAAAGATACTTGGCACTTCCCATTGATATTGTAAGTAACCAGACCACTTTCAAAGTTCAGGGATTTCACGTCGTTCATATTCTTCATCCCTCCGAATCCGGGGAGAAGGTCACCGTGCTGTCTTTCACGGCGGCAGTCCCGGTGGTGCGAGTTCCTCCAAATGTAACATCGATGGGCATCCCGATGTTTCCGCCGCCCTCTCCCCCCAGACCGGAGGGCTTGATAGAGCAGGCGGAATATCGCTCAGCAAAGACCGCAGTTTTTGCCGTGCCGGCATATAGATGGACCACCAGCATATCCATATTGGTCAGCGCCTGGGCATTTTGCTCTTTCACAGCCAGGTTCCAGATCTTCACCTGTGCGACATCGCTGGCGTCCAGCTCGCAGGGATCAAAGGTCTGGGTAATGGTGGGCTTCTTCATGGTTGTGTAAATATGGCCGAAGATGTCAGTCTTGCTCTCCTCGCCCCAGTCGTACTCTTCCGAGCTGTCCTCCACGCGCTTTCCGATCGGGGACCAGGCTGGAGTCCCTTCCTCGCCTGTGTTGAGGTACAGTACCAGAAAGGCGCGGTCTACGGTTTCTCCGGGCACCGTGTTGAACGTCAAATCTGCCATGGTTGTTCTCCTTTCACACGCCGACCTCATAGGTCAGCTTCATTAAAATTTGATAGTCTTCGTAGCCGTCCTCATAAGCCGCAAACTTAGAGGATTGTGTGGTCGGCTCCACCTTAAGGGCGTTGATTCCTTCGCCCAAGTCTGGTTTCTGGGTCCTTGCCCAGTCTCCAAAACAGTTCAGCATTTCATCTGCTTGAAGCCGCTTATTGTTGCTGTTTCCTGGTTTGATACGGGAGATCAGCTTGAACTGGTATTCCGCCTGATAGCCTCCAACAATGTACTGTCGGGTAATGTACGTCCCCTGGATAGTGGAAAGGGCCATTGCGGTTTCATCTCCAGCGGCATCGTCTATGTCCAGAAACTCGTATTTTATGACTGCCACCGGCTTATCAGGGAATGTGTTGGCCCACACCAACATAGACCGTGAAATTTTTTCGACTTCCTCGCTGGAAGCAAGGATTTTCGGTTTTTCCTGTCTATCCGTACCGCTTCACCGCCTTTCTGGCCACTCTTAACCATTTATTCATGTTTTCTGCCTTGCTGGCCTCAAACCAATGATCCTGAGCCTGGGAGTGCATAGCCTTGTTGAACACAAGGTTTTTGTCTGTCAAGACCTTTATTGCGCCCTTTTGCGCGTAACTACTCCCGGTCGCTGGGTCGACCATCAATTTCCCATAGTAGAGATACCGAGCATACGGGCCAGGATAAATAATCTGATTTTCATTCACCCTCGTCCTCCGGTCTAATGATCCGGTCAAAGCCGGAACATAAGGAGATGTGTCCTTTTGCGCCTGAACTGCAACTGTATGTTCCGCTTTTTCAGATGCATTGCGAAGCGTTTCCCCAATTCCTGAAAAGTCAGAATGAACAGTAAATTTCAGCACTTTAATTCCCTCCGACTTCCCAGTGCGACATCTCTCCGCCAAAGTCCTTGAAATCAACCATGTTCACGTCGTACACGTTGTCATAGGTGGCGTCTATTTTCTGGGATGTCCAGTCAAGGTGAACGGCCTCGCCCTTTACAAAAAATGTGTTCTGACCAGTTGAGAGCGTCCAATATCCGGTTTTATCTTCCATCCTCCAAAACTCAATGGGCCCTTTGTACTGTTTTGGCCTTCCGGTTACGCCGTCCACGGCCTCTACATCCATAGGAATATAAAGAGTAACAGAATCCGCATTTACAAGGCCGCTTTCGTTTACGTTCTTGGCCTTTACAGCATCTAGAAGCACACCTCTCAGGATGGTGATATGGTTTACCCGGGTAGGCTCAAACCCATTTTCGGGTTTCTCTTCCGTGTCTACGTTATAGAGCGTCACCACATGTGGAAACATATCCATGTGCGCACCCCCTCCCACGGTACAAGAGACCTGTATGACCCAAATACAGCCGCGCCACGGCAGCAAGCGCGCTCTCCGACACCCGAGCGACTTCCGCAGCCTCCTTGGCGCTGTCCCCTCCGCTTCGATAGGTCTTTGACCAGCTTCCCACGCTTTGACTTTGGAGTTCCCCTCCCTTGGATTCCAGCGCTGCGGACAGAGATTTTTGTGCCATGGACTTTGCCGCATCAATAGACAGCTGTTCCTCCGCTATAGCGCAGCAGGCCATACGCCATTCATTCTCATGAGCCTCCGGAACAGGTCTCCCCATAGTGTAGTAACGCAGAAAGCTATGAGCCCGGGTGATGAGGCGATGGAAATCGGCAGCTTGGATCCGCGTCCCTCCGTATACCCCGGTATAAAATTCATAGCTGACACAAGGAATCACCCTGACACCTCCTTCAGCACTGCAAGGATCTCAGCCTTTTTCATAGAGCCGCTGACACCCCCCGCACCCAGTCCTGCCGCATAGGAAAGCAGATCTGCCTTCGTCATGCTGGACAGGCTGGGCGCAGGGAGCGAGGCTGTTTTCAGCGGTTCAGTTAACCCCCCGCGGGCTCGTAAACAGCAAACGGGAAAGCCTTGTTGTTGCCCACATTAAAGGCGTTAATGGGATTGGGGATCTCCCAGCCCAGCCGCATGACTGCACGGAGGGCGACCATGTCGTTCTGCATCAGGTTATATAGGATAGCCTTAGTGGCTGGGTCTTGCACGATACCGCTGTCGAAGATCTTGAAGGTCATGTCCTGACGCACGGAATAGACCAGCTGGCTCCAGTCTCCAACAATGGCCAGGGACTTGGCGGGATCGAATGCGCCGTTGATGGGGAAATACATATCCATGCCGTCCAGGGCATAGCGCGTGCTGCCCTGCATGTCGGTCTTGAAGATGGGCTGACCTGTGGTGTCCTTCAGGCCACGGAGCTTAGACCGCAGCTGGATTGCCGCCATAACGCCGTTTGGGATATACCCGCTCTCCTCCACCTTGGCGATCACGCCGCCCTCACCCATGATGTCATCATAGATGTTGTCGGTGGCCTTTACGGTGGCGGTGGCGGTAGTGGCAGATGCCAGCAGGCCATCGCGCCAGGAGGTAGGCTTGTTGGTGCCATACAGAATGGCGGCGTCAATGACTTTGCCAAACGCCTCGGTCAAACGGGGGCGGACCTCACCCCAGATGTCATAATCGGAATCGTCTAAAACAGCCTCAGGGATGGGGACAATCACGGCGATCTCCTCGGCGTGGATTTTCTTCTTATCCCAGGCCATGCTGGTTGTCTGCTTGAAAGCGGCCTGCTCCGCGCCGGTGGTGGTGGCCTCACCGTTCACAAAGTAGGCGGTGGGCAGGGCGTCCAGCACGTTCAGTGTCTGGGTCTTTGAGGTCATGTTGGGCAGCCGTCTGGCCATCCGCAGCACGGCGGACTCTGCCACGGCACCCTGGATGATCTCACGGGTTACAGGCTCCGGGATTAGCCCGGAAAGATTGGTTCTATCAATAGCAGGCATTTATAATCTCCTTTCTTATTTGAACGCGCCACGAATCAGGGCGTTCATTGCGTCATTTGCTCCATGCTTTTTGTCGTCCCCGCCCAGGGGGGCGGTCCAGTCGAATGTGGTTTTCTTCCGGTCGGCGGTCAAAGTGTCCACAGCTTGCTCAAAGGTGGTCTTGTCGTCCACCATCTTCCCGGCCTTGAAGGCGATAAACTCCGCTTCCTCGCCGGCCAGGCCCTTGGATGCGAGGTAGTTGCTGCGTTTCAGTGTCTCCAATTCAGCTTGTGCGGTGGTCAATGCCCCAGTTGCTGTCTCCGCCTCGGTTATTTTTGCCTTGAGCTGCTTTGAGAGGTTCGCCGCCTCAGTGGCCTTGGTATCAAACACGCTCTTTGCCACATAGCCGCTCAGGTCTACCGCATCGGGGATTTGCAGCCCCAGCAACGCAGTGACCTTCTCGTCTGCTGTCATGCCGTCAAAGCCCTCAATCGCGCTGGTGTCAATCGTTGCCATATCAATTTCTCCTTTGGGTTTTTAAGACTTCTCTGTCTTTTTGGGATTTCCGGCTTCTCTGCCGTTTGGGTTTTTATGTCTTCTCTGACAAAGGCCCGTTGGCCATAATTCACTTGCATTTTCCTTGCGTTTGTGGTATATAATAGACAAGAGCCGGTCGCTGTCCACGACCCCTTCTTTGAAGGGCGAGATGGTGTGTCGGCTTTTTTCATGCCCTTTTTACCACTTTAACAATCCGGTTATCTCTAACAACAATAATTTTTTCCAGCCACCCAGTATCAGCGCGGTCAAACAGCTTCTCAATCTGCTTATCAACTTCTTTATCCGAGAGTCCAGATATGCTTACATCAACAATAAAATTTTGCGCCTGTTTTGCCGCTTTTTTTATGCGGTTAAATATCGTATTTGGCCCTGCTTTTTCTCCAATCGTTTTTAAGTCATAGCCGTTCCCCCTAAATAAATAATCTGGTGTTGAGATCCCCTGAGGATTGTTGACCCTAGGAACCATATACAGCTCCCCGCCGAACTCCCGTTCAAGGAGTTCGGCAATTTCTTTTTCATGAGGAGAATAATCAAGGACCACATTGTGGCCGTCCACTTTGTATGTAACGCCGCCTGTTGTGTATTCTTGGAGGTCTTGCAACTGGTGGCTGTTTGGGGTTGCGGTTTCCCTCCATTGTGCTGTAACATCTGTATATTTTTCTTTTTGCCCTGAAAGGGGCAAATTTTTCTGCACTGTTGGAGGAACATGAGCCGTTGGAGGTTTTGCGTAATTTCCTTTGTCTATGATACGCATCCTATCCATCTGCAACGGCAGCCCCGCCGCTTTGCTGAATTCCCTGTATTTCTTGGTCAGCCGGTTAATTCTGGACTGTGTCGCCGTGGCGTCCTCTGCCAGCCCTGCAGCCTTTTGAGCGACCTTCCTGCGCTTGATCGCCCTCACCGTCCGCTCTATCCGCCTCTGCTGCTGGGTGGCCTCATAGGCCGTGTAATGCCGTCCCTCATATTCGCAGCCCAGATGGTCGTCGATATGGGCCAACTGTTCATCGGTGTATGTCCGCTCGGATACGCCATCCACAAACGGGTATCTGCGGTGGCGGCAGTTGGCTCCCTCCAGGCCGTCCACATAACCCAGGCCGCACACCTCATAGATACTGGGGTATTTATCCCCGGTTCGGGTGGAGTATACCCGGCCCTGCCATGCTTTGTGGTTCTGCCACGCTACGCCTGTATCTCTGGCCCCACTGTGGGCTGACACCTCAAAATGGGGCGTCCCAAGGTATTCCGCGCTCTGCTCCGTGTATCTGGCGCACAACTGAGATACGCCGGTCATCACAGCCCGTCGGGCGGCAACGTCGATATGGTCCCGGTGGCCGCTCTCATAGTCCACAACCCGAAGACCGCCGTCTGCCAGCTGCTTGACCGCTCCACTAATGGCCTGATTATAGGAGATGGCCCCGCTCATAACCTCCATCTCTGCCCGGTCCAGCGCCCACTGGTAGGCTCTGGCCGGGGGCAGCACCATCCGCCCATTATCCACCAAGAAACCCATAGACCGGGTGAGGTTGCGGAAGGTCTGCTTTGTCTGCTCGTAGATTGCCCAAGTGTCTTCAACATTTACCAGCGTCTCCGGCTGTGTTAGCCCCGCCAGGTCGATGACCTCCCGATAATACTGCTGGTTCCGGGCAACCACATCGTCAAGGAGCTGGTTCAGCTTCTGTTTGCTGATCCCCGCCGTCTTCTGAATCGCCTTTTCGATTTCCTCCAGGCTGATGCTGTGGGACCGCAGCGCCCGGATGTCCTGTACAGTGACCTCGTTCAACTGATCCGCCAGCTTCAGTCGGGAGCAAATCTCTTCAAGCAGCGTAGTTTCCAAATCACGGTATAGCTCCGCCAGTTCTTCTGGGAGTGTGTCAAGGAATTCCGGTTGAAACGGGTATCTCATTCGACTTCATCCTGTTCCTCAGTCGCCATATCCTCCATCTTTGGAAGCGCCGCCTTTGCCGTGGCCTCGTCCTCGTTGTACCACTTCGCCCGATACTCCCAGTCATTCATGATGCCGGCCGCAAGGTCCTGACGGTCATTGTTCCGTTCGGCGGTCTTGTCTTCGATGATGGAGTCATCAAAGTCAATAGAGATTTCCACATCTTCATCCAATCCGGCGTTCATGGCTTCATTGCCCAGATGGAGAATTATACGACACAGCTCCACCAGTACCTGCTCCAGCACGATTTCATGTTTCTTGATGGTACGGAACATGGTGGAATTCTCACTGATAACCTGGGTGGCTGTTGCAACACTGCCACCGTTGAACCGGTAATATGTTTCACCAAAGCCGCACTTGCTGGACAGAAGATTCAACTGGTCCTGTATGCCAGTATTATGCTCTTCCGTGCGAAGTGTCATATCGATGGGCGTAATCACCGCCCCATCTTGCAAGTCTTCCGGCAGAACATAAAACACAACATCGTCTGCGTCAAAGATCGGCTCTCCGTCCAGATACTCGGTCGCAGACGGCTTGACCATGATCCGCTTCTTCCCCAGGGCGAACTCATTGACATAGCTGTCATAGGAAATATCCACGCCCCGCAGCACATCCACAGCATTTGCGTAGACAGAAATCCCGAGCGGAACAGAATAGTCAAAGTTGTTTGCGATATTAGGCCGGTCAATCACGAATTGGCGACGGTCTGTTTTGGTATGTACCACAGGGGGGACGCGCTCAAACCCGTTCACATCAGCTAGGTTGACTTCGTTGTCAAGATTATCGTTTCGATAGCGATAGATCCGGTTATCGATGTCATACAGCCCGTTAACTTTGTGGTGGATTTGGAGATAGCAGTAGGATTCGCCGTTTACGGTAACAATGCTGGAAAAGGCGCACTCGGTAATAGTTCCGTTCTTCCACGCCAAAGGCCAGATGTTTTCCACCGTTACATAGTCAAGATCGATCCCAGCTGCGCTTCCGGGCGTCGGCCCCGCCTCTGTGATCTCCATCCCAACCACACGGGGGATGAAGGCTACTGTTCCCAGTGCAAAGGCCAGTTCCTGCATCTCATTTGCCTTAACCAGAAAATTGTTTTCCTCAAGAACACGATCAACAAATTCCTGCTCCTTCTTCCCCTCCAAGGTAATACCTACTTTTTCATTCATCAGTAGGTTTGCCCAGTCTTCCGGGATCTTCTTCCCCATCCCAAGAGAATACCGGCGGCAGCGAACCGTATTGTGTCCATTCCTGACCTTGTACTGGTGGAAGCCCTTAACGTCCCCTTGATACCAACTCTTCCACTCGCCCACCTTGCGGTAAAACTCCTCCGGAATTGTAACATAGCCAAGGGATTTTAGCTTTTCAATGATGTTCAATCTGGCATCACCTCTTTACAGGGAATTTTCTCGCTAAAATCGTACGGCAAAAATACCGAATATCATCCATGGCGTGGTCGTTCTCTTTGATGGGCTTGTCCTCTGTGGACTTCTCGTCCCACCGATACAGGCCAAACTCCCGAATTGCATCCTTGCACCGCCTGTGGATTTTTACACGACCCATCCTCAAATACACCGCCGTCTGCCTGATCCCATCCAGCACTTCGTTTTTTGCTTTTACAACGCGGAACTCTCCGTGTCTGAATACAGTTGTAATAAACGACGCCGCTGATGGGTCAATAACGACATAGTCTATACGATGGCCGGTAGCCAGCTCCTGCAGCTTTTCGTAGTATTCTTCATCGGTTTTCTGCCCGGTCATTTCACGCCCGGAATAGTAGTATTCATCTACTCTGACCGCCTGGTCTTTTGTGACACACCACAGGCCAGCGGAGAAGGGGTTCAGCGTGCCATAGTCTACGGAGATATAATATCGGCCATTCTCCGGCTCCACGTCCACGATCTGCTCCTCGCCGAAGAAGTCATAGACAAGGCCCTCGGCCAGTACCCATAGGCCACGGATGTACCGGTCGTAGAATACGCCAGTGAACATAGTCTGATAGCGCTCGATGGTCTTGGCGCTCAGGCCGGGGTTGTCCGTCATCTCGAAGTGCAGGTACAGGGCGTTTCGCTCCTTGTGCCGCTTGATCCACTCCAAATAAAACCAATGCTGCGGACTCTCTGGGTTGCAGGAGAACCACAGTTTGGCTCCATCCACAGAGCAGCGGGTCAACGCCTGCTCCACGAAGCTGCGGGGCATCAGCGCCACCTCGTCCAGCAGCACGCCGGCCAGTGTGCGGCCCTGGATCAGTGTGAAACTGCTCTCATCCTTGCCGCCGAACACCTCGAAGTAGTTGGTCACAGCGCCCCGCCGGACCTCCAGCACTTTGTCCGCCCGCCGCCAGCGCATGGTGTAGCGCTCCTTGGCGAGGTTCATGGAGATGAACGGGACCACAATATTCTTCGACGCCGAATCCACAGTCTTGCCGCAGATGCCGAACCGCTGGCCGCTGAACTGCCGCATGGCCCAGTCCACAAAAGCCCACATCATGATAGAAGTCTTGCCAGAACGGACAGCGCCGTCACAGATGATGGCGTCGTAGCGAGAGTATGGGAATGCGAGGATTTTTCGTTGCTTTGGGCTAATCATCGCTCTCCAACTCCTCCGCCAATTCCCGCAGGCTCTGGCTGAGCCCGTCCTCTTTCGTCTCATCCTTCGGCGCTCCAAATGTTCCGTTGAGCATTCCGAGGTGCTTTGCGACACTATCCAGCGCTCCCAGTTTGTTCGTGATTTTATATTTCTTTGTGTATGAGGTAACTCCCGTGTCTGGGTCAACCTCTTTTATGACCTCCAGACCGGCAACCGCCGCTGCGGTATCGTCATCCAGTTCTGAAATGTTCAGTGGGTTGCCCTCTGCATCAAACATTTTCCTCGGGTCAAAGAACGCAATTCTCGCATATTCCTCCAGAACGCGGTCTTGTGTAATCTCTGTCCTTTTGCTTCTGGCCGCTTTTGCTGCCTGTATCGCTTCCGAAACACAAGTTTTCCCAAGCAGCTCCGGCCCGATCCTGTCGGCGGTCTTCTTGCTGTATCCAGCCCGGATAGCCGCTTGTGTCGCGTTAAGGTCTATTAAATATTCCGCAACAAATCGTTGTTGCCTATCCGTCAACCGTACAGCCATGCCACCACCTCATCATTTTATTCCCAGATCCAACCCTCCCATCTTTTCAGCGAGACGGGCTCACCCATGATTCATTCGGTGCCGCATAGAGGGTGCGGCCCTCCGGCCCGGATCATGGGCTGGTTCTCACCTGCGGCATATCTGCCGCCCCTTGTGCGGATCGGGGCGGCTATTGGTTAGGATGGCCCGTTTTTCGCCACGGAGCCGGGCAGAAGAAAGAAGGGGGTGGGTATCCCTACCCACCCCAATTTTCTCATGTATTTTGAGTCCTGTCCCCTATATCTAGGATTTTCAAAAATTTTTTTAATTTTTTTCGGGCAGGAATCGTATGAATGTCTCTTCTGTCTCAAACTGTGCTCCACACGCTGAACATCTCCTCCGGCGAACAATTTTCCCTTCCAGCGTTTCCCGAGTGTCGTACACATAGCTATCCTCTCCACAAAGTGGGCACATCCGGGCCGCTCGTTCTATGTCCAGCATCCCGCTCATGTCACGCCCTCCCTGGTCCGCCTGTCCCAACGCTCCAGCTTCTCAGCCTGGATCCGCGACACATGGGCCCGGTCCACAAAGCTGATAGCCTCCAAAGCCTCCACGCAGTTGAGCACGTCGGCCACCTCCTCGTTGATGAGGGCCCGTGCCTCGCCCTGCGTCAGCGGTGTGGTGCCCACCAGGGCCCTGCGCATCTTGAGCACTGCCTGGGCCAGCTCAGAGCACTCCTCCGCGCACTGGCATAGGATCTCCTCCGGCCCCATCTGCTCCGCGATCCTGCGGAGCGTATTATTTTCTCTCATCTAATCCTCCATATTGATCGGCGTTCCCACCGTCCCCACGCTCTCGCCGCTCCCTGTTGCCCGGAAGAACTCCCCGGGCATGGGGAACATCCACCGGAACATCAGATAGTTGGCCGCGTCCACCAGGTGTTCAGTGTTGTGGTCCCGGCAGAACGCATCCAGGCACAGCTGGGCCGTCTCCAGGGCGTCCACCCGCCCCTCGCCAAAATCTTGCGGGCTGGGCCGTATTTGTGATACGACACCTCCACACGGTTCCTGCGCAGCCGGTCAAACTCCTCGCTGTAATCGTTGTTGGCGCTCATTGGAAAACTCCTCTCTCAGCGCCTCCGCGCTGTCAAAATATTGTGTGCTGTACATCCCAGGCCGCCACCGCTCCAGCCGGATCAGGTAGGGCACGGACCAGGCCCGGGAGGCGGGACAGGTGCTCACCCGCACCCGCAACGCCCCCAGCGTCCGCTCGATCTCCATCTCACCGCAGCGGCGGTGGGCCCGGGCGATGGTCTCCAGATCATTTGCAGTCAGCAGATTATCCATCGGCGTCCATCTTTGCCCCGCAGTTGGGGCAGTATTTGTAGTCAAAACTTGCGTGCCATGTCGCCTCTGTATACTCTCCACACTCTGAACATCTGAGATGATGAACACCACTGATATATGCGTTTATCCACTTCCCATGCCGCACCGGGGCCACATATCCGCCCAGCCGTTTTAAGGCTCTTTCACAAGTGGGACACAAATCTTGCGGTGTGGCCGTCCCAAACCACTCCCCACACGCTTTACACTCAGCCATCCCGCTCACCCAAGCTACAAAAATCGTCCAGCATCATATCTCGCTCAAAATTATTGCAAAATATGATTTCGTCACCAACACGCCCTTTATAAATGCACTCCCTGCATCGGACCACCGGTACAACATCCAGCCCAAGGTCAACATCAATGGGGCCGTGCGCCAAATGCTCGTTGCACCTCGCCATAGGAATAAAGGCGGGGATGTGGATTTTCATATCAGTCACCCTCCTCCGCTGGCTGCTGGAGCCAATTCAGCAAACCACCATTATTATCGCACTCTCCGCAATGCGGACAGTCTTGGCAATACGTTGATCCACAAATAAATTCCGCCAGCTCCTCGTCACTCATGCCCCGGATGCAGTCAGCATTGGTCATCGGGACAGCACTGCCGCAAACGTCCGGCTTGCACTTGCACATATATTGCGGAGAGCCGCTGTTGCAACAATCACCGCCATGCTCGAATTTACACTTCATTCCTCTGCCTCCTTCAGCGCCGCTTCGGCATCCTCGCGGGTCAGAAATACGGTTTTCCAAAATTGTTGGAATTTCCACCTTCGGAATGTTTTAGAACCACATTTTCCGACATAAACAGTAGACACACTGTTCCTGTTGTCGCTCGGGTACCCCACCGAAAACCCAGTAACCTCATTTTCAAACACTCGACCCAGATGGTGATTTAGGACATACACGTTGTCGCCAATCATACACGGCAGCACCACGCACCGTCCCTCCCGGTCGGCCTGCGCCAGCTCCCGGAGGCAGTCCAGGTCGTAGTCATCGCCCAGGATATCCTCAATGGATTTCAGCCGTTCCCACACCTGACGTTGGGAGCAGTCCCCGTCCTCGCAAAATGAACCGCCCGGGACAAATCGACACATGGATATGTCGCAAAATTTCCCATCAAATGTTAATCTCTTCATATCAATCCTCCATATCTAAAAAAGTCTGTAATTTACACCACCATCTTTCAGCATAGACCACAAAAATCGATCTCCAGGCCGTATCAGGCCTTCGTCCTCCAGTTGAAACCGTTCGTCATAGTCATGGACCGTTCTACCATCCGGCTTGAACGATACAGGGCTGTCCGAATCCCATTTGAGCATCATCGCCCACAGATCTGGGTGGACCTTTCTCAGCAACCGCAGCTGTCCGACGCCCTGATTGTGGCAAAACCAGCAGCCCCCCCTTCCAGACGTTTCGTATATAGGGCTTAACAGACCGCTATATTTACACCACAGACCACATAAATCTTCCTCCCATCCAAGCTCCACGAGGGGTAGTTTTATGTTTGGCCGATTGATGTGTCGTGCGATGCGCTTCGGTTCATCTGCTGCTATGCCAAGATATTGGACGCACCCATTTGTGGCCGCTGCCATTTGAGAGAGCGCATTTAGTTTCAGCTTGGCACACCAGTTTCCCTTTTGCATAGGGAAGCCCTTAATTGTACCTGCGAATTTCCCGGAGGTCATTTTTCGGTAGAAGCACTCCTCGTAGCTCACGCGTTCGCCGGCGATTCCTTCGGCGCATCTGGTGGTATAGTGCTCCACACGGATGCCGTACTCCCGCCAAATCATCTCGTCTGCGCAAACCTTAAACTCAACCATAGCGGGAGGGTCCGCCGGGATAGTCGGTGTCGCCCACAGATCAGCAGTGACAATCCGATCCAGCGGCCATCCCAAGTGCTTGATTGCGCCCAGGCAGGCCATGCTGTCTTTTCCGTAGGAAAGGGAAAGGACGTACTGGGTATTCTGTTTCTCTATCATTCTCCAATCCTCATCTGCTCCGCCCCGGTCTCCCGGATCTCCACCACCCGCGTGTCTCCGTACCGCTCCAGGCACATGGCCAGTTGCTCCTTCACGCCGATGGCCTGACCAGGCGGGGCGTCTACCCGAATCACGATGGTCAGCACTACACCGCCACCGCCTTTTCCAGTTCCTCCATGGTCGTGATTGTCTGACTGCACCACTCCGGCAGGTTCGCCCGCACAAGTGCCGTTGCCATGGGTGGGCATACCGCGTTCCCGCACCGTGCCACCTGCTTTGTTTTCCCGTACTCGTTGCCCAGATAATCCCGGTCGATGATGTAATCCGGCGGAAAACCCATGGCGTTATAGAGTTCCCGCGGCGTCAGCATCCGCAGAAGAATGTCCGCGATAAAGTAAAGCCCTCTGCCGATCTCCAGCAGCAGGATTTCATCGTCTGCCATCTCATACCCACAATGGCGGTTGAGCAGATCGCGGACTTCCGGCCAGTGCATCAGGTCTTGCCCCCCCACCTCAATCAGCTCTGCCCGGCAGTCTGCAAATTCCCCGGCAGACGCCGTGATCGTGCGCAGTGGCCGACCTGCATCCTGCCCAATGTCTTGCCCTTTGAACTCGACAATATGGGCCGCCGCTACCGCATTGTGGTCAACCGACGTCACCGTCGGCAGCGGCTCTTGTGCTTCCGCCCCTATCACGCCTCCGTAATACTTGCAGATGTGGGCGCAGACTATCGCCTCCCGGTCGTGGCTCGTTACCGTGTGCATCGGCTTTCTCACATCAATCGGCTGCCCATTCCCGAAATATTCTACAAGCTGCGCCGTGGTCAGCCCGTACCGGTTGGAGGCATCCACTGTCGGCAGCGGCATCCTCAGTCCGTTTGCCCGGACCCGTTCTGTCTGCTCCGTGTGGTACTGAATCAGGTTGGCGGAGGCCATAATCTGCCCGCCCGCCGTGCGGATCGTGCGCACCGGCTCGCTCACGTCGGCTCCCACACTCCCTCCGGTGTTGCTAAATGTGAACGGAGCAAGCAGGGGATCACATAGCCCGCCGGTGTACTTCCGTGTGATAGTGTTGAGTGGTTCACCGTCCGCCCTCGCATGACCGTCCCCTCCGTGATTGCACTCCACGACGAAAGGCCGCCCGCTTCGGATGGTGAACTTGTCCACGCCCCGGATAACCCTCCGCATGGTGTTATCCGCCAGTGGCCGGACGGCGTTCACACCATATTTTTCTTTCAGCTCCCGCTTGCTGGCAAATACAGAGTAGCAAGGTACGCTCCAGTCGATGATCTCCGCCGCGCTTTTCCATGGCAGCAGCCGCCCGTCCCGTACCTCCTCGCTGTCTCTCGGCCCATGCGTCCGTTCCGGCCACACGATAGGCCGCCCGTCGCAGCGGGCAACCAGCACAAAGCGTTTTCTTGTGGTCGGTGCTCCCAGGTCCGCCGCCACGATTTCCCGGTGTTCAACCTGATAACCCAGCTCCAGAAGCTGCCGCTTCCATTTCTGAAAGGTCTGCCCAGCTTTTTTCTTCACCGGTTTCCCTTTCCGTACAGGCCCCCATGTTACGAACTCCTCCACATTTTCCAGGATAATCACCCGTGGGCGGACAGTCCCAGCCCAGCGCAGGACAATCCACGCAAGCCCCCTGATGTTCCGGTCTACCAGTGCCGCACCTTTGGCTTTGGAGAAGTGCTTACAATCCGACGAGAACCACGCAAGCCCCACCGGGCGGCCCCGGCAAACTTCCCTCGGGTCTACATCCCACACGCTCGCCTGCAGGTGTTCCGTGTACGGGTGGTTGGTGCGGTGCATCAGAATCGCGTCAGGGTCATGGTTGATTGCTATAGCGACAGGACGCCCCGTCGCCAGTTCGATCCCCGTAGACGCCCCTCCGCCGCCGGCGAAGTTGTCCACGATGATTTCATCCAATAGGTTGATCTGTTCTCCGCTCATTTTCGATCTAAGTCCTCCAATCTCCTCGCCCGCCGCTTATACTCCTGCAATGTCCTCGCCGACCAAATCCCGGTCCTCCGCATGATCTCCGCATCGGTCATCCCGGCCCGCATACAGGCCGCCACCGCCCAGACATCATACTTCGGCTTCTGGCCCCGCCCGGCGGCATAGTCCTTCCCATCGCTTACATACAGCGGGCAGGCGAGCACATGGTAAGAGGCCCCGCAGCCCCGTTTCCAGGTCGCCTCTGCCGTCCACCCGGGCACGGGCTGGAATTTGATGCGCTTGGTCTCCGGGTCCCGCTCAGACCACGGGCAGTCTCCATAGCACTTTGCGCAGCTCAGGCATAGTGTGTCAGCCATGGGCAGCCTCCCACATGTCGGCCTCCCGGAGCAGCGCATTCCACTCCCCGGGGCTCATTCCCCGGGCCGCAGCCTCCCGCAGCGTTGGCAGCCCACGCTCCCGCAGTTCCTGGTGCCACTCCGCCTGCCAGTCATCTAGTTCCTTCTGCTTTTTCTCCATGGCCTCTAACAGGCCATCTGGGGCGTTTTTCTCTGCCCCCTTGTCTCTTATGGGAGGGAGATATGCCGCCAGTTCCGAGGGGTCCGGAAAAAATCGGTTTTCCCGCGCTCTCTGAACCACTGCGCTCCTGACTTGCGCATAGCTCCAGGGTTTCAATATCTCTGCCCAGATTGCCAGCGTCACGTTGTCACGCGGCTTCTTTTTGCCTTGGTAGATCTGTTCCAGCAGGTCAAACGTCCTGCATACGTCCTCTTTTGTCAAATCGCACCTCTCGTTTTTGGGGCGGGGGTCCACCTTCCAGTCGCCGCTCCCTGTTCTTCTCTTAGAGCTCTTTCAGCAGCGCGCCCCCCGTTAGAAGTAGATGGTGTAGTTTTTTGAGTTTTATCTTTAGAACTACCTCTCCTATCCCTATACCTATCCTATCCTATGTGTCATTCGCAGGCCGCAAATGGGCATTTGCATGACGCAGATGGGCGTTACCCACCGTTTTTGGGTATGAAAACCAAACCGACGCTCTCGTCGGCTCCCAAGAGCCAGTAATCGGCTATGACAGACCTTACCCGGCGTTTTTTCAGCGCCGGTACAAAGCTGCGCTGGATGCCCCTGCTCGTAAGTACTCCGTGCCCCTCGTACAGCATGCGGTCAAACAAGCCAATACGCAAGCACAGCCCGACGGTATCCTGTACCGCCTTTGACCCAACTCCGCCGCCGATCCGTCGTGCAACGCTGGCGGCATCATCGCAGGTCCATGGCAAAAAGTATCCATGCAGCCCGAAGGCCCTTTGGCAAAGGTAGAAGTAGATCGTAAACCCGGCCACACCCTGGCCGTCGATCAGCTTGTCTATCTTTGGATCTTCAAATACGTCCGTGGCCCAGCCGGAGAACTCAATGCCCTCCTTCTGCCGTCCGGCCATCTCATCCCCCGCTTTCTACCGGCGGGGCCAGGACTCCCCAGCCCCGCCAGCCGCTGTTTTAAGTACCGAGAAATTTGTTTATGAAATACTGCTGTCCACGCCCTGTTACCTTGGGCGTTTTCTTGGTATCAGTGTGCCCGTCTGCGTGAGCCACCACGGTCTCCTTGATTTCAAACAGTCCCATCTCCATGGCCTTCTGGGTCGGCATATTATAGTCGCTCCCGTTCCGCCGGATCAGATAGCCGTTCTCTCTCAGCCAGGTGAACAGACGGTTCTGGCCCATGTCCACCCCGTTCTGCTTCAGCACCTTGGCCAGCTCTCCCACAAGGATGGAGGTCCTGGCCGCAGCCACCGCATTCGCGAACAGGACCTTGGGCCGGTCCAGCTCCCGCTGTTCCTCCAGACACCGCAGTTTTTTGTGGGCGATCTCCAGCGCCCGGGCCATGACCCTTTCCGGGCTGTTCCAATCCCGCTCCAGCGCAAGGAAATACTGGCGTGCCAGTTTACCTTTTTCATTGCGCTGTAGCATACAGATCTCCTTGGCCATGTCGATGGAGAGGGCGGCGTCCTGTGCTGGGCGTCCACCTGTCGGGGTTTTACTCAAAAATGAGTAAAAGTCCTCACCCTCCAAAAACCCATACTCACACATCCTGGAAAACCAGTCGTTAAACCTGGTTTCCACCCCCAGGAACTCATGCAGCTCTCGGGCCGAGACTGCGGGCCTCTCCCCAGAGAAGTCCACTTTAATCAATTCGTTCATTTTTTCTCCTTTTCATCGCGTACCGACTGAAGCTCGGCATAAATATTTTTCTCCAATTCGTCACTCAAATCGCAGAGATGGCGATATATGCCAAATAGCCCATCCAGGTAACATTCCGGGGATGATGACCCTTCCTCCATGGCGGTATGGATCGCCCCCAGCGCATTGACCCCACACGAAAATCTGAATTGAAGTTGCTCCACAGCAAATAGAAAGTTGGTTGCGTGATCGGTGTTCATAAGGCAGCCTCCGTTCAATGTTATAATAACATCATTATAACATCGATTTCCTGTGTGTCAATATCAAAATGATATTATTTCAACATCAAGGTAGCTCTATCTTTTTTTGCTGTTCTGTGATATTGTTCTAATGTCAAAATAACATGGAGGTAACGCTATGAAGATCTCAGACCGTAATTACTTCAAAAAGACGGGACACACCACAGTTTTCAGCCTTCGGCTGGATGACGAAGTGTACCGCCTGATCAAAGAGGTCGCACAGGCCGAGCACCGTTCTATCAACTCTCAGCTGACAGATTTCATCGAGGGGGCTTTGATCGAGTATCTTGAGGAGCACCCAGACTGATCTGGACACTGCCCTCATAGACCTTCATCCCCATAAACATCAGATGGAGCATCACACCGTTCTGGCTGTCTCCAATCTCAGCCGCGAGCGCTCTGATTTTCTCCAACAGATGTTCCGGGACCCGGATCGTGGTGGCGACGCCGGCCGGGTTTTCTTTCGCTGCTGCCATTTTTATTGACTCCTTTCTTTGGGGCACACCGTGACCTGCACCCGATCCCCCACCACCTGCTGCACCAGGCGGCGGAACATCCACTCATTTCCGCAGGCGTCGGACAGGTGCATCAGGTACACCTCCCGCACCCGGGACTTGTCCAGCCCGGCCAGCCAGGCGCAGGCCCTGGACGCGCTCATGTGGGCGTTGGCCACCCGGCGGCGCACCTTCTCCGGAATCCGCTCCGACCGCTCCAGGGCGGCCTCGTCATAGTTGCACTCGATGGCCACCAGATCCACACCGGGGAACTGATACCCCAGGTTGACCGTGTCTGTGGCAAAGACCAGCTTGTCCCCGTCCGTCCGGCTGCGGATCAGAAAGCCCATAGGCTCCGCCGCGTCGTGGAAGGTGGGGAAGGGGAGCACGTCGAAGCTGCCCAGGGCCACCGCCTCCCTGTCCTCCAGAGGCTCCAGCTGTTCGCACCCCAGGGCCTCCGCCGTCCCGCGGCTGGCGTAGACCGGGACCCCGCTCCGGATCAGCTGCTCATAGCAGCCGGCGTGGTCCTTGTGCTCGTGAGAGATCAGACACCCGGCAATGCCGGACACGCCGAATCCGGTCAGCTTCTGGAGTTTTTTCCAGCTCACTCCGCACTCGATCAGCAGGCAGGTCGTTCCGTCCTCCACCAGATAGGCGTTCCCGTGGGAGGAGCTGGCCAATGGGATCAGCTTCAAATGGGACAACCCCCTTCGTCCTTGCAAAGTCCGCTTCGCTCCGCCTGAGCCGGGAAGTCCACCGTGTCCGTTGGCGTGTGCTCCTTCTGGTACTGGGTGGACTTCTTGATCTTCTCCTGCACCCATTCCGGCAGCGCCTGGAACACCGCGTCGTCCCATCGTTCCATGTCCCAGCAGATGGGTTCTGTGTCCGTCTTTGGCGCCGGCATCCCCTTGGGCAGAGGGATCACGCTGTCCACGTTGGCATACTCCCCGGTGTCGTTGAGCACCACGTTCAGCTGACAGGCGCGGCCAACCTGGTCAAATACCTCCAGCTCTCCAAACTGCTCATCGCTGTACTGCACTCCGTTCCAGCTGCTCAGGAATCCCCTCAGGCTGCTCTTTTTACCGACGGCGAAGGAGAAGGTACGGGAGAGCTGCCGGGGCTTCACTTCTCCATCCACCTCCACTGTCTCCCCGGACAGCTCCCAAATGAACTGAACCTCGTTGCGGTAGTTCTTGAACTTCTCGCTGTACTGCTCCCCCAGATCCACCACGCCCACGCAGGTGGCAATGTACACCCCCGGCTCCACAGGTGGGAGCTTGGGCTTCGCCCGGTCCTTAATTTTCATATTCACACCTCAGCTCTTTATCTCCCGCGCTGACCACCAGGCGGACGGTCTGGCTCCCCACCGGCAGCAGCCCGGTCACGCTCTCCGCGTTGTCAATGAACAGCGGCACCCGCATCCCATAGTGCTCCGACAGCGTCCGGATCACGTCCAGGCCGGCGTTCACTCTGGACCCGTTGTTCATGGACCGGTACGGGACCCCATCCACCGTGGCTTCACAGCAGTCGGCCAGGCCTCCGTTAACCTGCTCCTGGAACAGCTTCCACCGAACCAACCGGAACCGGCCATTGATCTGGTCCTCAATGTACCGCACCTTGCAGCGGCTGAACTCGTCACACAGGAACAACAGCTTGTCCAGCTCCTCCAGCTGCTGCCCACTCTCCCGAGCCTCCTGCCGCAGGGCCTCCATCCGCTCTTTGGCATAGTCCAACATAGCTCTCCGGCCCAGATCTCGGTCCAGTCTGTCCATCTGCTGCTGGAGTTCCGAAATGCGCCCCTCGATCTCGGTTCGGATCGCACCGTTCTCCCGGCTCAGACTATCCGCCTGACGGCGGGCCTCCTCCAGGGCGGCGGTCAGCTCCGCCTCCTGCCGGGCAAATCCGGGAAGGTCCTCCACTTCCGCAGGGGCCGGGGCTCTGTACGCCTCCAACTCCGCCCGGAGCCGGGCGATCTCGTTTTCCGCCCGGACCCCAGCCTCAATGGCGTCCTCCCGGCGGGCCTGTGCCGTGGAGCGTTCCGCCTTAACGCGATCCGCCTCCTCCACGGCCTCCGCCTGGACTCTCTTCCGGTTCGCCTCAAAGGCCGCCCGGGCGGCCTTCTGTGCCTCCTCCGGCATCCTCTGCCCGCAGGTGGGGCACACTGTTTCCTCAAAAGTCTGCTCCGCTGCTTCAGACCATCGGGCCCGGCACCGCCCGATCCGCTCCTCCAGATGCTCCATCAGGTCCTTTTCGTTCTGGGCCAGTTGTGTGCAGCGCAGCAGATCCCGCTCTGCCGCCCGGATCTCCGCCTCCAGCGCCGGCCTCCGGTCCTCCACTGGGACGATCTGGCTCTGCCGGTGCAGCCGGTTCTCATTTCGCAGTGCGGCCAGCTCGTTCTCAAGACGGGCCACATCATTCCGCTTGGAGGCCAGCAGGGTGTTGTTCTCCAGCTGGATCAGTTCCCCCCGCAGGCTGTCCCGCCGTGCGGCCACTTGGCCCCACTCCTCCTCCAGAGCGGTGAAGTCAATCCCCTCCAGCTCTGACACCGTCTTTTTGCACTCGTCCAGACGGGCCGGAACTGTATCCCTGGCTCCATTCAGCCCCCGGCGCTTGGCCTGCAGCTTTTTCTTGTAGTCCTCCAGACTCAGCCGGCCCATGGACTCCATCAGCGCCGCGAAGCGCGGCTCCCGCTCCATGATCTCCCGGTCGGAGGCCACGCCACACACCTCAAACAGGGCCTCCCGCCGTTTCCGCCAGTCCAGCCCCTCGCAGAACCAGCCCACGCTGGTCAGCATCCGCCATCGGTCCTCACCGGCCAGCTCGTCCACTTTCGCCTCAAAGGCGTACTTCTTGACAGGGACATCATCTACATAGTACTCGCTGGTGTTCCCGTCATAGGTGGCGTCCGCGTTTCCACGCTTCACACTCCACTTCTCGTAGTAGGTCTTGCGCAGGGTCACTGGCTCCCCGTCCGCCCACAGCGTCGCAGAGACCTCCGTCACCGCCCCATGGTCCGCCACCTCTCCGGCGGCGTCCAACGGCTTGATCTCAAAGCTGCCGTTCCCACGGCTGTCCTTCCCAAACAGCAGCCAGGTCAGCGCGTCATATACCGTGGTCTTGCCTGCGGCGTTGTCCCCATAGATACTGGCGCTGCGCCCATCCAGCGGCAGAGATAAGCTCCCACAGCCCTTAAAATTTCGGATCTCCAGATCCATCAGCTTCAAATCCATCTTGACGATTCCTTTCTTGTCCCATATAATATGGGTGTCTTACTATTTCTTTGCCGTCGTGGGTGTTCCAGCACCTGCGGCGGCTCTCTTTTTTGTGCGGTAGGCCCGCATATAATTCCGGGCTCGTTCCCGCACCTTCTCCCGGTTGGCTTCCCGGTAGGCCTTCTGGTACTCGGCCACCTTCTCCCGGTTGGCTTCCCGGTAGGCCTTCTGGTACTCGGCCACCTTCTCCCGGTTGGCTTCGTAGTAGGCCTTCTTCTGAGCGGCCACCTTCTCCCGGTTGGCTTCCCGGTAGGCCTTCTGCCGAGCGGCCAGCTTCTGTTTTTCCATAGGCAGGGCTCGGAACTTCACCTCTCGGTCCAATTTATAACTCCGATCCAGATCCTCCTGTGTCAGACGGAACTCCGCTTCGATCTCCGCGTCGGCGGCTGCCATCTCGGCCAACTCCTCCGGGGTGAACATCACGCCACCTCCGTCAGCCAGATGCCGACGCTCATGCCCAGCGCAAAGACGCCGAACAAAAACGCGGTGACCAGCGCGATCCACAGCAGTTCCTGCGCCCGCTGCTTCCGCTCATTTCTCGTCTGATTCATTTCATCACCTCTCCCAGTTCTATCGACCCACCCAGGACAAACAGGTTAAAATACTGCTCCTGATCCAGCCGGACAGGCTCGTCCCTCAGGAGCTTGCCCATGCTCTTCTCGCTGATCCCTGTTGCGCTGGCCAGCCTCCTGGCGTCCAACCCATGGCGGCTCATGGCCGTCTCCGCGATTCGCCGCACGATCTCATACGCGGTTCTCATTGTTATTCTCTCTTTCTGCCCACCGATCCAAAACCTTTGACATAACAGCCACAGTATTGCCCATCAGCTTAACCATATCGCCAAAGGTCACATCATACAGAGATTGGTTCAGCCGGTCCATATGGAGCTTTGTATTTGCGTTCTGCTGCTCGATTTCACGAGCGGTGCTGTTGTCATTCAGCATAAATTTTCCTCCTTGCTCTTGACGGCTCGAAGGAAAAGTAGTACACTTGTTCCAACAAGCCTAGTCGGCGTAATCGATTAGGTTTGCAGCCCTGTCGGATCTGCTCATCCGGCGGGGCGTTTTTATACCATTCCACGGCTCTGGACGATCGCCTTCGCCACCAGGTCCGTCTCATAGCCCCTCTTCCTGGGTCCCATCCGGATTGCCGGGATGCCATGCTCCTCCGCCCACCGGTCCCCATTGACCGCCCGGGCAAAATAACCGGCCTCCCTGGCCACGTCCGTGGGAGACATCACCCCACCGTGCCGCTCATACATCAGGCGGCGCTTTTCGGCAACCTCACGTCCCAGGGCGCTCTGTGCGCTTGTCGTGTATCGGCTCATCTTCTCACCTCCTCATGTTCTGCAAAGATTATAAATCCTGCGCTCTCTACACCCGGTTCCAGCCAAAAACTACAAGTGACATATAACGAAAGACTTTTTCGCAGATCTCGGGCTTCCCTGTCAACTTGTGCTCCGCGATTACCAGTGCAATGTCCTGTCCAAGCGACTTGAACTCATCTGGGCCGAGAATCTTGTCCAGTTCATCACCAAGCGTCGATTGTTCGGCGCTTTTTTTATTTTCCATCTCCTTCCCTTCCTTCCAGTCCGGTTTAACGGGCTTCTGCTGTGCTATCCTGCTTCTGGTTCGGTAAATCCAGAATCTCGCAGACAGCACAGCTCTTTTTCTGAATGGCAGAATCAAGAGCACATTCCATCCGCTTTCTAATACCAGGAGGCTTGCGCTTCCCATTCAAGATCATGGAGATATAGGATTTTGTAACGCCCATCTCCTCGGCCAGTTCATCATATGTAATGTCCTTATTGTGCATCTTTCCAATAAGGTTCCCAGTCCATACTTCCGGCAAAATCAACCCTCCATTCTGTTTAATATGTTGACAAAGCGGGAAAGAACAGGTAAAATCAGGATGCCATCTGGCAAATAAGGCGGTTTCCGTCCCAAGAAGGGAGGTATCGCTATCGTCCAGAAGGTGTTCTGTGTCTCCGAAACGGAGAAGGACAGGTATTTGAAGGACGGATACGCCATTGTTGCGCTATCCAAATTCTTACCTAATGGGGCAATCTCTTACCACCTGGAAAAAGGCTCTCAGTGGAGCCGGATACTGGGTAGTAAGTAACCCCATAACCGCCCTGTGTCACCGCACAGGGCAGTTTTCTTTCCCGCCTAAGTCAATTTATTTCGCCCATACAGCCCCCGAATAGAAAGGGGGTGAGAATATAGAGAAGATTCTGACTTATTCCCCTGCCGAAGTTATCCAGCTTTTAAAACAGGGGTACAGGTTGGATAGCATGGGCTACTTCCAGAATGGGAGTGGCGCAAGCTATACACTTGTAAAAAACTAACCTAATTCCTTTTTAGCACCCATTCTATGGGGGCTGTATGGGAGAGATAAAAAGTAGTTGCAAAAGTTAACAATATGTGCTATTATGAATTTGCGAGATACATAAAAGCGGTTGACACGGGAGGCAACTCCGGGGTCTGGTGTTTTGTTATCATTTGCAACTCACAAGTTCATTATATAGCTAGCTCAGTTAGTTGTCAACCGCTTTGTAGTTAACTTTTTGCACTTTGTTGAGTTGCACAAGTTTAGAGGCTGTTATTTATGTTTTATGACAAATTTATATCTTTGTGCGCTCAAAAAGGGGAATCACCAACTCAAGTATCTAAAAATATCGGCCTTTCTAATGCCGCTGCAACAGGGTGGAAAAACGGGAAAAAGCCAAATGATATAACGATTAAAAGATTGGCGGATTATTTCGGCGTACCTGTTGATGCATTAAAAGAACCGGAAAATGTCTTTTATGAAAATTATCTGAGGCTTTGCAATTCCGTTAAAAAATCACCGTCGGCTGTTGCCCTTGAAGTTGGATTGAAAAAATCATCTGTAACAAGGTGGAAAGCGGGCGGGAATCCTACAGATGCCACCGCACAGAAAATCGCCGACTACTTCGGAGTACCCATATCAGAACTAACAGAGGAAAAAGAAAAAGCGCCCACCCTTACAAAAAAGGATGAGCGCGACATTGAACGGCGTTTATCCGCCATGATTGAAGACCTAAACGGCCCAATCGATAGTTTGATGTTTGATGGGGAGCCGATCGACGAAGAAACCAGGCAATTGCTTGAAGTCAGTCTGCGGAATCAGCTGGAAATCAGCAAGCGAATCGCGAAGCAAAAGTTTACTCCTAAAAAGTACCGTAAAGAGGGAGAATAACGTGGATATTAAGGGTCTGGCAGAGCAAATCTGCAAAAAGCACAATTCAAGAGACCCGTTTGAGATTGCAGAGGGACGGAACATCATTGTTTTGTATGAACCGTTGGGCAGTATTCGCGGCTATTACAGCAAGAGCCTGCGTCAAGCATTTATCCACATAAATCAGGATTTGGAACGGCAGCAGGCTCTATTTACCTGTGGGCACGAACTGGCGCACTTCATCTTACATCCAAACACGAATACGCCATTTTTGCGGGCTTCAACTTTCTTTTCTGTGAACAAGCTTGAGGTTCAAGCAAACCAATTCTCTGTCTGTATGATTTACTCCGATGAAGAATTAAGACCATTCCTGAATCGATCTATTTGTGATGTAGCTCTTTATATGGGGGTTCCAATAAATTTGGCGGAATACAGAATGAAAAATATTGTGTGTAACCAATTCGCTGGAGAGCGAAATATATAGAGAGGAGAATGAACGATGGTATGTCCGAAATGCGGAAGCGAAAATGTCACAGTTCAAATGGTAGAGGTGGGAAGCAAGACTGCAAAAAAGGGGAATGGGGTGCTTGGCCATGTGAACAATACAGCCCGCACACTCACCGCTCTCTCTACATTTGGGATGTCTAACCTTGTTTGGAAAAAATCAAAAGGAAACGAAAAAACAAAAACCATTATAGAAAAAACCTGCCTCTGCCAAAGTTGTGGGAACTCTTGGGTAATAGAATAAAAATCCCAGCCCCGGTGCTGGAATACCAGAGCGGAAGCATAGAAGGAACCATAAACTAAATGGGAGATGCTGTATATGGCGATTATTCATTGTCGAGAGTGCGGAAAAGAAGTATCCGACCAGGCGCCGACTTGCCCGCATTGTGGGTGTCCGATGAGCCAAGAGACCCTATATGGCGTGATACACTTTCATTGGGATGACCCGAAGTGGAGCCTGCTTGTAAAAACCGATATTCTTGTTGATGGTAAAAATGTTGGATCTATGAAGTGCTCTGAGCAAATGGACATAAGTGTGCCGTTCGGAGTGCACACGGTTGAACTGATTCTTAACCGCAAATGTGCCGTTCGTGAAAGTGTTGTTATCGGCGAAGCAAATCCAAAAGAATATTTCATATATAAAAAGACTATATTCACGTTGGAGCGAATTCACGATACAGACGTTCGCGGGACCAGAGAACGAAAGAAAATTAAGGCAACACAGACGGTGTTCGGTGTCATCCTCGCTGTTTCGATTATAGCATTTTCCGGGATTATTGCCTCAATGCTGGATGAGGTTCCCGAAGCAGAACCATCTACCTCCGTAAGCGGATCTATGTCAGTCGAAGAGCCGCCCATCAGCGTCTCCGCAAGGAACCTATACACTGCCTATACACAAAACGCTGTAAACGCTGATGCGCTATACAAAAACAAGCGAGTTGCTGTCACAGGAATAATTACAAATATCGGCCAGGATATGGTTACAAAAAAACCATGTATCAGCTTGGACTCCGGCTCAGACCTTAACCTTTATCCGGTCCAATGCTTTTTCCAGGAATCAAGCAGTGACTTGGCCTCACTGAGAGATGGAGACTCTGTAACGATTGTCGGAGAGTGTACAGGCTTTTTTGTCGCAAACGTCCAGCTGTCAGATTGTACACTGCAATAATAAAAATCCCCGCCAAGTGCTACCAACACCGGACGAGGAAAGGGGGCAGAAGCTTTGACAGGCACTCTGCCCTTCTATTTTAAAATGAATAGGAGGCATTGTCAATGGGCGAATACATCCGAAAAACCGCCCGGTACAACGGGAAGAAGTATGAGGCCACAGGAAAAACCGAACTGGAGGCCATGACCAAGCTGGCGGAAAAGCTGTCGGTGGTCAAAAGGGGAGAAGAGATCGTATCAGGATCCATGACGGTCAACGCCTGGTATAAGCAGTGGATGGAGCTGTACAAAAAACCGAAGGGCTTGACCGAAAAATCTCTGGCCATGTACGACGAAAAATATAATGGGTACATCAGAGGCTCTATTGGTCACATGAAATTAAAAGATGTGCGCGATGTCCACCTTCAGCGGATCTTAAATGGAGAAGCCGGCCGGTCCGCATCCCATGTAAAAAAACTGAGGATGCTGTTGCAGGAGATGTTTAAGCGGGCCCGTCAGTCTCGCCTGATCCCATACGATCCCGCGGAGCTTCTGTCTCTGCCAACTGTCACGAAGGGCCGACGGCGCTCTATCACGGAGGAAGAACGAACTGCAATCTTGAGAATTTCTCAACATCACAGGGCTGGATTGTGGATACTCACCCTGCTCTATACCGGAATGCGTCCGGGAGAAACCGCTGCACTTACCTGGGCTGATGTGGATTTTGAGCATAATGAGATCCACGTTCATGCCGCCAAAGAAAGCGGAAGCCGAACCATCAAAGGCCCTAAGACCGCCTCCGGTGTCCGGGACATTCCAATACACGCCGCTCTGCTTCCACGCCTCTTGGGGTCCCGCGGGAAACCGTTCTCATTGGTATTCCCCACCAAGGCCGGGACTGTGCAAAACGAAAGCAGCATGAGGCGGATGTGGAACAGTTTCATCAGAGAGATGGAAGAGGAGTCCGGCCCTGTTGCTGATGACCTCACTCCATATTGTCTGCGACATACCTTCTGCACAGATCTCCAGCGCGCTGGAGTGTCTATCAACGTGGCAAAGGAGTTGATGGGCCACGCTGATATTCAAACAACAGCAAATATTTATACGCACAAAGACAGTGAAACTCTGCACAAAAGTATCGCCCTTCTTGATGGTAGTGGTGGAAAACCTGGTGGAAATGTGAAAGTAGGATAGCGGATTCGCCTAGAGTCCCAATGGATTGCATATTTAAACTATTCTGATTCGAGTTCTGTAACTCGCCTTTCCATCACTTCAAGTATAGTATATGATTATCCACTGCATTCGACACAAAAGAAGCATCCCCTATGAAACGTCTCCCCGGCCAAAACCGGAGGCTCCCGGACCACCGTGGGCTGGAGTGCAGAGATGCGGAGGAGTTTCAGACACTGCCGGACCATCTGGAGGAGAGGCCCACGGACAGGCCATTCTCTCTACCGCCGCGCGGCTGTGCGGCTCCGGCGGCCGCCCTTGACCTGACATAACAGATGACTATTTACTTGACTATTACAATGACTTTACTATGACCTTTTACTATTACCCTTAACGCAGCCCCTAATCGCACGGGAACATACATCTTTTTCCCCCATTTCACCCACAGTCAGGAGGCGATCTTATGAAATCCGTCCCACGCTCCCCCTTCACCACCCCGCTGTCCCGCTCCGCCCGGGAAACCGAGCCGCCTATCCGCAGCATCTTCCAGTGGAAAAAGCAGCGTCCGCCCCTGTGGGCCATGGTCCTCACCGCCGCCCTCATTTTAACCTGCGGCGGGCTGGTGTCCTGTCAGGCGGAGCCCGCCGCGGATGACGGCTCCACCCCGCCCGGGGAGGAGCCGGATGATGCCGGCTATGCCCAGGCCTTTTACCAGATCCTGACCCAGGACGCCCCCTTCCTTGACTCCAACAGCGGCATGACCTGGCATCTCTCCCAGCTCAATGAGATGATCTGGAACGACCCGGGGATGGATGTCCGGGCCGAACAGTTCGCCATCGCCGACCTGGACGCTGACGGTACGCCGGAGGTGGTCATTCTCACCGATCAGCACATCCATTCCGAGCCCATTCTCGTCCTCCGCTGGCAGGACGGCCAGGTGTACTACTACCAGGAAGTGGGCCGGGGGATGCAGAACCTGAAGGCGGACGGCACCTCCGAGTGGTCAGACAGCGCCTTCTGCAACGGCTTTGGCCGGAACCGCTATCAGCCCAGCGAGGACAGCGGCGCCGACATCTGTATGGCGGATATGCTGGGCGAATACGACGGTTTTTCTGAGGAGCCGCAGTACACCCTGAATGGCCGGGAGGTCTCCGTGGAGGAGTATGAGGCCGCCCTGGCCGACCAGCGCGCCAAGCCCGGCGCAGTCTGGTACGAGCTCACCGCCGAGAACGCCGCCTCCGCCCTCGGCGTCTCCTCCCCGGCCACCCGGTAGGGCGGGCACCGGACTCCGGGCCGCATCCTCCCTCGACATACCCCAATTCCTAATTCCTAACTCCTAATTCCTAATTGCTCAAAGGAGGCTCCCAATGAACAAATTCCCCCGCTCCCCCTTCACCACCCCGCTGTCCCGCTCCGCCCGGGAAACCGAGCCGCGTATCCGCGGCATCTTGCTGTGGAAAAAGCAGCGCCCGCCCCTGTTGGCCCCAGTCCTCGCCGCCCTCATTTTGTCCTGCGGCGGGCTGGTGTCCTGTCAGGCGCAGGGCGGGACACCGTCCGACACGCCTGCCGCCCAGAGCGGCGAGGCCTGGAGCACCCAGGCCGTCCTGGACGCCCTGTTCCAGTCCTCTGACGCCTCCATCCTCTCCCCGGACTCCATCCAAGGCGAGCTGCTGGACACCCAGGGCACCTCGGAGGATCTTACCCTGGCCGCCGGGCACTTCTACGACAACCTGGGCCAGTACTCCCTGCTCCTGGGGGTCGTAGGCCGGAACGGGGCGGAGAGCGGCGTCCCCTTTGTCGTACACGGCTCCGGAGGCCGGCCCTGCACCGCCGCCTTTGAGAAGGACGGCAGTCAGTACCTGCTCTACACCGCCACATGGGCCGATCAGGGCTTCTCCGACGGCGAGGCGGGCGTGGTCCGCCTGGTGGATGGCGATTTCACCTGGGTGTGGCCGGTGGAAGGAGACGTCCGGGACTCCCGCTCCCAGGCTTATGAGGACTACCACGACTATTGGGAGGGCAAAAAACCTCTGATGGCCCCCGGCGGGGTGGAGATTTTTACGGAAAACCAGGACTACGGCATCTATGAGGGCTCCCCCGTCCAGTGGGTCCCGGCACAAAACGAGGTCTTTTGGCTTACCGACGAGGAGGATCTGCCCACCGGCGTCTACGATCAGAGCCGGGCGTGGCTGGAGCAGTTCACCCGGGCAGCGCATAACCCCTGGGACGCCCGGAACACCTCCGCCCTGTGGCAGATCGTGTCCCTCGCCCCGGCGGACGGGGAAGGCCGGGACCGGAACGACGCCGGGGAGGCGGTCTATGAGCTGACGGCCCGGGCGGACAACGGGGAGGACCTGTGGTTTGCCGCCTCCCTCCTCTTTGACCACAGCGGGGAGCGCCCCATCCAGGTCCAGCGCTGGAGCATGGGCACAAGGGCCGAGATCGACCGCGGCCAGATGGTGGAGCGCATCACCGCCACCTGCATGGACAACTAGCCCGCCCTTCAGCTGAGGAGCAGGTCCAGGTCCTCCACCCGCAGCCCCGGGTGGAGGGCCAGACCGATGCCGTAGCCGATGACCTTGGCCAGGTCGCTCACCTGGCTGTCGATGTCCTTTGGCGTGACCAGCAGGTCCCGCCCCTCCCCGAGAGGGGGCAGCTCCGCCGTTCCCAGCAGATCGGCGGCCAGGGTGGCCCCGTCCACCACTGTGGGCACCCCCACCGCCAGCACCGGCACCCCCAGGGAGGCCCGGTCCAGCGCCGCCCGGTGGTTGCCAACCCCGGAGCCGGGGGCAATCCCCGTATCGGACAGCTGCACCGTGCGGCACAGCCGTTTCAGGGACCGGGAGGCCAAGGCGTCCACCGCCACCACACAGGCCGGCTCCAGCCGGCGGCACACTGCCTGGACCAGCTCGCCGCTCTCCATCCCTGTGGTGCCCAGCACTCCGGCGGACAGGGCGGCCACCGGGCGAAAGCCCCCGAAGTGCTCTGGACAGCCCTCCACCAGGTGCCGGGTGACCAGGGTGTGGTCATGGACCTTGGGCCCCAAGGCGTCCGGTGTGATGGCCCGGTTGCCCAGCCCCACCACCAGAGCCAGCCCGCCGGCGGGGACCCCCTCCAGCAGCCCGGCCAGCTCCCCGGCCACCGCCCGGGCCGCCCGGCCGAAGGCCCCCTCCTCCCGCCGGGCCAGGCCGTCCAGGGTGAGGGTCACATACCGCCCCACCGGCTTGCCCAGGGCCTCTTCCCCCCGCCGGTCCAAAATGTGCACCGTCTCGGTGGGGAAGCCCTCCCGTTCTCCGGCGGCGGCCTCTACCCCCTCCAGCACCGCGGCCTCCGCCGCTCCCTCCTCCCAGATCTCCTTGGCCTCCAGGGCCAGGTCCGTTCTGCGTCCAAGCATCTGCGCCGCCTCCTGTTCCGCCGGAGCACCCCCCGGCTGTCTTTGGGAATAGTTTCTGCACCCACAGAAGAACTATGCGGCAGGCCGGGCAGGCCTTCGGATCGGGCGGAAAAAATCAGAAATTTTTTCAAAAAAGGAGTTGCTTTTTTTAAGGGCTGATGGTATAATACATATCCGCACAGGGATTCTTGTGTTCTATTTTATTGATTTTAAAAATCGGAGGAGGTGTTTGGTTTGCCGAATATCAAGTCTGCCAAGAAGCGTGTCCTGGTGTCCCAGACCAAGGCCATGCAGAACAAGGCCGCGAAGTCCGCGCTCAAGACCGACATCAAGAAGTTTGAGGCCGCGGTGGCGGAAGGCAACCGCAGCGAGGCCGATGTCGCTTACAAGGTGGCCGTCAAGGCTGTGGACAAGGCTGTTGTCAAGGGGCTGCTGCACAAGAACAATGCCGCCCACAAGAAGAGCAGCATGACCATTAAGCTGAGCAAGCTGGCCTGAGCATTCTGAACCAAGCAAGAGAGAGAAAGCCGTCTGCGTCGCAGGCGGCTTTTTGCTTCTCTCCCCCGGCGCGGCGCGGCCCGCCCCGCCCGGAGGAGCACCGTTGAGAGGAGGCACGCTTCCATGTGGAGATCTCTGCTCCGCCTGCCGCCCGTTGCCTTTGTGTGGGGCGTGGTGGACACCTACAACCGCCTGGGCGTGGCCCGGGCCGCCGCCGCCCTGGCCTATTTCCTGATCCTGACCCTGTTCCCCCTGCTCATGTGCGTCAACTTCTTCATCGGCCTGCTGCCCCTCAGCCCGGAGGACGTCTTTTCCGCCCTGGACTCCATCCTCCCCCGGGAGAGCCTGTCCCTCATTCTGGACTATCTGGACTATGTCTCCGCCATTCCCCATAGTCAGTCCACCCCCCTGCTGCTGGCCTGCCTGTTCACCATCGGCCTGTCCGCCTCGGCGGGGCTGCGCACCCTGCTCCAGACCATGGACGAGCTGTATCAGGTCCGCCGGATCAACAGCCTGCACCGCCTGGTCCTCAGCGTGTCCCTTTCCCTGCTGTTTCTGCTGACTATCTACCTGTCCATCGTGGTCATCTTCACCGGGGAGTGGTTCTTCCGCCTGCTGGAGTCCCGGCTGCCCCAGGCCCTGCTGGATCTGGTCCCTCTGGTCACACTGTCCCAGCTGTGGGGCTGGCTGCGCTATCTGCTGCTGTTTCTGCTGGTGCTGGTCCTGGTACTGGCCGTCTACCGGCTGGGGACCCCTCTCCCCTTCCGCCGCACCCGCACCCTGTACCTCACCGCCCTGCTGTCCGCCGCCGCCCTGGTAGCCTGCTCCGTGCTGTTCTCCTGGTTCATTGGGATGTCCTCCCGGTACTCCCTGGTTTATGGCTCCCTGGCCTCCCTGATCATCCTGCTGGTGTGGCTCTACTTCTGCGGGAACATCCTGCTGCTGGGGGCGGTGGCCGGACGGGTGTGGGGAACACTCCACACCCCCTCCGGAGACGATTGACGGCGGCGCTTTCTCTGTGCTACAATGGGAAAAACCGCCCAGGCGGTACTGTGTACAGAATGGAAAGGAGCGCATCCCATGAAACAGGTCATCCACACCGAACACGCCCCCGCCGCAATCGGCCCCTACTCCCAGGCTGTCAAGATCGGCGATCTGCTGTTCACCTCCGGCCAGATCCCCGTGGATCCCGCCACCGGAGCCGTCCCCGAGGGAGGCATCCAGGCCCAGGCCCGGCAGTCCCTCAGCAACATCAAGGCCATCCTCAATGCCGCTGGGACCAACATGGGCGCGGTGATCAAAACCACTGTGTTCCTCAGCGATATGAACGACTTCGCCGCCATGAACGAGGTCTACGCCCAGTTCTTCCAGGAGCCCTACCCCGCCCGCTCCGCCGTCCAGGTGGCCCGCCTGCCCAAGGATGTGCTGGTGGAGATCGAGGCCATCGCCCAGCTGTGAGCCCGGTTTTCCCCGGATCTTCCCAAGCCGCAGAAAAATCCTTGATTTTTCTGCCTATGTGTGGTATAATGTTCATTGCGTCCGGGATTTTCCGCCGCATTTTTGATTTTTCGCCTGTCTGGACAGGCCTGAAAGGAACGATATTGATATGAAGTTCGCCCTCACCATCATTCAGCTTCTGTGCGGCCTGGTCCTGATCGCCGTGGTCATGCTCCAGTCCGGCAAGAGCGCGGGCCTGTCCGGCGCCATTGCCGGCGGCGTGGACACCTTCCTGTCCAAGAACAAGGCCAAGACCTGGGACGCCAAGCTGGCCAAGATGACCAAGTGGGTCGCCATCGTGTTTATGGTGCTGACCCTGGTCCTGTGCCTGATCTGACCGATTGATAAAAGCCGCCCGGATGCTGTGCATCCAGGCGGCTTTCAGCTTGTCGAAAAGACCTTTTCGACAAGCTGCCGAACTTTTGAGCACATTAAAAAGTGCTCAAAAGTTGTTTGATTGGACGTGAAAGACAACCCTGACGGTTTTCTTTCACACTATCTTTCCCTCCGAAGCCTTTGGATGGAGGTTTTTTGTCCATCTCAAAAGCCGCCCGGATGCTGTGCATCCAGGCGGCTTTTTCTCACTATGAGCCTCATACCGCGGGCCGTGTCCGCCCCTCCAGGAACCGGGCCAGCGCATCCAGATCCCGGGCCAGAAAGACATGGGGCCAGACGTCGAAGGCCGACGCCGGGGTAGTCCCGTTGAGTACCGCGGCGAACTCCAGCCCCGCCCGCTGGGCGGCCTCGGCGTCCAGCACCGTGTCCCCGCAGTACAGGACCCGCTCTGGGGGCAGCCCCAGCCGGTCCAGGGCCATCTCCAGCCCCTCGGGATGGGGCTTGTGGTGCTTCACATCACTGCTTCCAATGACAAAGTCCAGGCAGTCCCCCAGCCCCAGCCGGTCCATGATGTACTCGATGGTCTCCCCCGTCTTGGTGCTGACGATGCCCAGCCGGACGCCCTGGGCCCTCAGCCCCTGAAGCAGCTCCGCCGCCCCCGGGAACAGGAAGGTCTCCTCCCGCTGTCGGGGCTTTGCCACCTCTAAAAAGTAGGCCCGGAACCTGGCCTGGCGCTCCGGGTCCCGGTCCCCGGTGAGCATGGTGTATGCGTCCTCCAGCAGATAGCCGATGGTGCCCCGCACCGTCTCCCGGTCCGGGATGGGGTGACCCAGCCTTTCAAAGCCATACTGAAAGCCCGCCACGATGGAATCGGTGGAGTCCCCCAACGTGTAGTCAAAGTCAAAGCAAACCGCAGAATAGTGTTTCATAGCCTCTCCCTGCTGGACCGGATCCGGTCCCATGTCATTCCGGACGGTCAAGGGGAACGTCGCCCGCGCGCCCCCGCCCGTCCGCTGTCCGGTTGATTATAGCATGGGGGAGGAAAAAGGACAAGGGGCGGGGCGCGTCGGCTGCGATGCTCCCGCCCTGCTGACACAGCGGTCTCATGGATCAGCCCGTCACCACCTGATGGGACAGAATATGCCTAAAAATGCAACAAATAGACCAAAGTTCCCTCCGCCGCCCCACATTCCTTGAAACAGACGGCTCCCATGCCCAGGGCGGCAGGGCATAGCACCGCAGATCAGACGCAGACAGAGCAAGAGAAATGATCAGGCGGGAACATCTGAAACGACGCTCCTGCCTGATTGATTGAAATATTGCAAACAAATATCTATTCACTGCCCTTGATCTCATAAAGCAAAGCAACAATTTTTTCTATTCCCAAAAATGTCATACCAATCAAGAATGCTGGAAACCAGTAACCAATCGCATCTGAAAAAACGAAGTGCCAGCCTACGGTATTGGGAGCCGGAGAATATGCCTGACTTCCAGAAGACAATCCGAATAAAAAACCAACTACAAAAACAACGATTGCAAGTTTACCCCAAATTGTTTTCTTAATCAACCTATCCATATAGGATTTCTCATCCTTTACAGGGGGATAGAGCAACTCGTTTGGATTCGTATTTAGGGTTTCACTAATCTGGACAAGCATATCTAAATCCGGGTATGAATTTCCACGCTCCCAGTTTGAAATCGTTTGACGGGTCACCATCAATTTTTCAGCCAATAACTCCTGAGATAAGTTTTCTCTTTTTCTTATCCGCTTTAAGTTACTACTAAAATCTGCCAATCTAATTCCCCCTTTTTATTGAATTATAGTACAACAGGCTATTGCAAACAAGCAAAGATGCTTTGCATAAAAGAAAAGGGCGAAGACACGAATCCTCGCTCTTTTCAATCAAAGCACATTTTCAATAGAAATGATCGATCTGAACACATGACCCACCCGGATCATGCAGTTCAGATCATGCGTAAAGGCAAGCTCAGAGCGCTCTGTCTCTGCGATCACCTGCAATCACCCCAACCCCAGCCCAGCGGCATCCGGTTCGCGCCGGACCAGCGGGTCCGCTAAATAAGCCCGCTCCGGCCGTTACAAAAACTGGAGCCGAACGGTCGACATCGATGTTTCTGCCAGAAACGAAAAACCGCCCGCAGGGCGGCCTGCCAACTGCGAGTCCAGCAAATCGGGCCGCAGTTGGAAAAGAGGCGCAACGACTCAGTCCCTTCCAGGAACAAAAAAATTAGAGCAGACGCTGTGCGTCTGCTCTAATTGGTCCGAGTGCTGAGATTCGAACTCAGGGCCTCTTGAACCCCATTCAAGCGCGATACCAAACTTCGCCACACCCGGTTATCCTTGCCGCTCAAGGTGTCTCACCCGGACGGCTCATATAGAATACCACAGCTTCCCGAAGAATGCAAGCCTTTTTTTTAATTTTTTCGATTTTATTTTTTGGTGCGGTTTCTTCCGAAAAAACGCCCCCTTCGTCTTGTCAATGGGGGCAAACTGTGCTTTAATTGGGATATCCTAAGATTGGAAGGAAGGTCCTGCTTATGATCGAATACCGTGACGTCCAAGCCGCCCAGGCCAGGATCGCCCCCCACATCGTCCGCACGCCCCTGCTCCGTGTCCCGGCCCTGGATGAAGCCCTGGGCTGTCAGGTCTATCTCAAACACGAGGGCTTCCAGACCATCGGTGCCTTCAAGCTTCGCGGCGCCCTCAACAAGGCCCTCTCCCTGTCGGAGGAGGAGCTGGGCCGCGGCCTGGTGTGCGCCTCCTCGGGCAACCACGCCCAGGGGGTAGCCTACGCCGCCCACAAGCTGGGGACCCAGGCGGTCATCGTCATGCCCACAAACGCCAACCCGGTCAAGCTGGCCGGGGTCAAGCGCTGGGGTGGACAGGTGGAGCTGGTGGGCACCCTCTCCTCCCAGCGGGAGGAACGGGCCGCCCAGCTGGTGCGGGAGCGGGGCATGGTGGAGATCCACCCCTACGCCGACCCGCTGGTAGCCGCCGGTCAGGGCACCCTCGCCCTGGAGGTCCTGGAGGACCTGCCGGACGCCAGTCTGATCGCGGCCCCCATTGGGGGCGGCGGGCTGATCTCCGGCATCGCCACCGCCGTGAAGGGAGCCGCGCCCCAGGTGCGCACTGTGGGAGTGGAGCCGGCTGGCGCGCCCCGGTACACCAGAAGCCGGGCGGAGGGCCGCCCCGTCCAGCTGGAGTCCGTCCAGACCATCGCCGACGGCACCCGCACCGACCACGCCAACCCGGACAACTTTGCCGTCATCCAGGCCCGGGTGGATGAGCTGTACACCGTGGAGGACCGCTGGATCGAGGAGGCCATGCGCCTTCTGATGACCACCGCCAAGGTGGTGGCCGAGCCCTCCTCCGCCCTCCCCGTGGCCGCCGCCCTGTGCGGCGCGCTCCCCGTCCGGCCGGAGGACAAGGCGGTGTTCGTCCTGTCGGGCGGCAATGCCGACCCGGCTCTGCTGGCCCGGCTGCTGGCCTGACGGCGATCTCCTCTGTGACCTGGTCACAGAGGGTTCGGCGCTTCTGGGTTATACTGAACACAACAAGCAAGGGAGAGGAGGCGCAGCGGGATGCGCTATGACATCATCGTTCTGGGGGGTGGCCCCGCAGGCCTGTCCGCGGCGGTGGCCGCCCGGGGCCGGAACAAAAGTGTGCTGGTGGTGGGAAACCGCTGGCAGGACAGCCCCCTGGCCCGGGCCGAGCGGGTAGACAACTACCTGGGCCTGCCCGGCGTCACCGGCACGGAGCTTTTGGAGCAGTTCCGCCGGCACGCGGAGGAGCTGGGCGCCGACTTCGTTCTGGGCCGCGTCATTTCGCTGATGGCCTGGAACGGCTTCCACCTGACGGTGGGCAGCGAGATCTACGAGGGCGAAACCCTGATCCTGGCCCCCGGCGTGGTCCGTCAGGCCAAATACCCTGGCGAGACGGAGTACCTGGGCCGCGGGGTGAGCTACTGCGCCACCTGTGATGGGATGCTCTACCGGGGCAAGCCGGTGGCCGTGGTGGGCCGCAGCGGGGACGCCCCCCGGGAGGCCTCCTATCTGAAGAGCCTGGGCTGTCAGGTGGTCTATGCAGCCGCGAAACGCCCTGAAACCCTGGAGGAGGACATTCCCTTCGTTCAGGCTAACCGCCTGGAAATCACCGGGGCACAGACTGTTACCGCCCTGGTGGCCGACGGAGCCCCCATCCCGTGCAGCGGCGTCTTTATCCTGCGGGACGCGGTGGCCCCCACCGACCTGCTCCCCCAGCTGGAGACCCGGGAAAACGCTATCCGGGTGGACCGCTCTATGTCCACCAGCGTCCCTGGCGTCTTTGCCGCCGGCGACTGCACCGGCGGCCCCCTCCAGGTCTCCAAGGCGGTGGGCGAAGGGCTCGTCGCAGCCCTGTCCGCCGCGGAATATCTGGACCGGCGGGGTTCGGAGCCCCCGGCCGGAGCCTCCAGCAGGACCTGACCCGTTATCCGATCAAATCAAAAGGAAGGAATTTCAATATGGCATTACAGCATTTTACCAAGGAGAGCTTTGACCAGGCCCTGAACGGGGGCCAGCTGATGATGGTGGACTTTTGGGCCAACTGGTGTATGCCCTGCCGGATGCTGGGCCCGGTGATCCAGCAGCTGGCGGACCAGTACGACGGCAGGGCTGTGGTGGGCAAGGTGGACGTGGACGCCGAGGACGAGCTTGCCATGCGGTACGGCGTGATGAACATCCCCACCGTCATTTTCTTCAAGGAGGGCAAGGAGATCACCCGCGAGGTGGGCGCTCTGCCCCCAGAGGCATTTACCCGGATCCTGGACGAGAACCTGTAAGACAGACGGGAGCGGTCCCCAGTTGAGGGCCCCTCCCGTTTTTTCTCTGCACCAAAGAAAGAACGTGTCCCGCCGCCCACAGGGCGGCGGGACATCTTTTCTCTTCAATCAGGATGCTTCGGATATGGAAGTATACAAGCGGCGCACAAACTCACGCCTGCTTCTCAGCGGCAAACTTCACTAAATTCTGGAAGAAGTTCAGGCACACGTCCGGATCGCACTTGGCCTCCTCGGGCTTTCCGTCATGCAGCGCCAGCTTGGCGTCGTTCTCGGGGTGGAACTGCACGCCCAGGCAGAAGGTCTTGCTCTGGTTCTCCACGGCCTCCACGATGTCCAGGCCGTCCACGGTGGTCTTGGCCACCACGGTCAGACCAGTGTCAGCGGTCACATCGGTCACCGCCTGGTGGTGCCAGGAGGAGACGTTCTCCAGCTTGTTCGCACCCACGATGTCATGCATCCAGGAGTCGTTCTCGATGATGTCCACCACATGGCGGGCATAGTCCCGGTCAGGAGTGTCCACGGGCATCCGGTGAGTGTCGTCATAGGTCTTGCCCTGGGCCTGGTAATAGGCGGGGATGTCCTGGATAAAGCCGGTGCCGGAGACGATGCTCATCACCTGCATCCCGCGGCAGGCGCCCAGGGTAGGCATATCCTTGTCCAGGCAGTAGGCCATCAGTGTATAGTCGGAGATGTCACGGGTGGCGTTGATTTCCTCTCCCATGTTGGCCTCCTTCTGAGGCGCCTTGAACAGGGAAGGACTCACGTCCTCGCCGCCGGTGAAGAACACGCCGTCTATCCCAGCCATGGCCTCGCCCACATTGCTGTTGGCAAAGTTTTTCGCCTTGATCTGGTCGGCATACTCCTGCTTGAGCATCCCGCTCTCCTCCAGATAGGAGTCCAGGATCTTACCGTCCTTGTCATAGGCGACCGCGGTGCTGGTCACCTGGTCCAGCTCCACCGGGTTGCCGCCGGCGGCGCGGATGACCGTTTTAAAGGAGTCATAATCCTGTTTATTGCTCTTCCAGCTGATGCCGATATAGGGCTTTCCGATGAGGGCCGCACCGTTCTTCAGCATGGCTTCAAACTGCGTGGCAGTCACCACCTCAGCGCCATCGAACGCAAATCCTGCGGTCAGGCCCACCCGGACCGCCGTGTCCTCATAATCGGCGGGCCAGGCCTTCAGCATCTCATCAGGCACCCCGGCGTACTGCATGACGGCCGCCGCCGCCTCCAGCTGGGTGGTCTTGGCGTCGGGACGGAAGGAGCCGCCGCCGGTACCGCTCATCAGGCCCTGGTCATAAGCAAGATTGATGTAGCCCTCATAGGCGCTGCCTTCGGCGACGTCCTGGAAGGCGCTGGTCTTGGCGGCATACTCCGCCGCCTGGCCGGACAGCCCGGCCCCCTCCACCAGGAGCTTGGCCATCTCGCCGCGGGTCATGCCGCTGTCCGCGGCGTGGGCAGTGACCACCATTCCAAGGGTCAGGACTGCTGCTGTGGTCAGGGACAGGATCTTACGGAATTGCTGTTTCATTTCAGGACCTCCTTTTTCTTATTCTCGCCAGCAGAAGGGACGGCGCCAGTGTCCGGGCGGCGCGCCCTCGCCAACTGGTGAAAATGACGTCTTTTCACTTCAAAATCCACATTTCATTGTGTAAATTCATTATAATCACTTTTGTTTTTCCTGTCAAGCACGATTTCTGTCCCCCAGCGCTCCCAGACACCTCCGCCGCCCGCCCTGCATAGGCTGGTGCAGCATTGAGGATAAAGGAGGTCCTGCCATGCGGCACGAACTGAATTTCTGGGTCCTGGGGGGCGATATGCGCCAGGGCAAGCTGGCCCAGCTTCTGGCGGAGGATGGCCACCGGGTCCACACCTACGCTCTGGAGGATGGGGCCGTCCCAGCTCCCGGACTCACAGCGGAACCCGGCCTTTCCGGGGTGGAGCAGGCGGACTGCGTGGTCCTCCCCCTCCCTGTTTCATCGGGCGGGGGACTTCTGAATGCCCCTCTCTCCCGCCTCTCTCCTCCGATGACCGACGTGCTCGCCCCCCTATCCCCGGGGCAGATGCTCTGCGGCGGCCGGGTGGACCCGGTCACCGCCGCCTTGGCCGCCGAGCGGGGGCTCACCATTCGGGACTACTTCGCCCGGGAGGAGCTGGCAGTGGCCAACGCGGTGCCCACCGCCGAGGGGGCGGTCCAGATCGCCATGGAGCAGCTCCCCATCACTATCCACGGTGCGCGGGTGCTTGTGGTGGGCTTCGGCCGGGTGGGCCGGGCCCTGGCCCAGCGGCTGGCCGCCCTGGGTGCTAAGGTCACCGTGGCCGCCCGGCGCTACGAGTCCCTGGCCTGGGCCCAGGCCAGCGGCTACGGGGCGGAGCAGACCGGCCAGCTGGCCGGCTGGCTGTGCGGCTATGACCTGGTGGTCAACACCGTCCCCACCCTGGTTTTGGGTGAGGCGGAGCTGGCCGACCTGAAGCCGGACTGCCTGGTGCTGGATCTGGCCAGCAAGCCCGGGGGCGTGGACCTGGAGGCCGCCGGACGGCTGGGCCGCACCGTGATCTGGGCCCTCTCCCTGCCGGGAAAGGTGGCCCCCGTCACCGCCGGGTCCGCCATCAAAAACACCATCTACCATATGCTCCACGAGCTGGGAGCATAACGCGGAAAGGAAGGTTTTTCTTGGAAAATAAGACCATTGGATTTGCGGTCTGCGGCTCCTTCTGCACCCACGCCCGGGCCATGGAGGCGCTGGAGCAGGTGAAGGCCCGCTTCGCCCGGGTGATCCCCATCGTCTCGGAGTGCACCGCCGCCACCGACACCCGCTTCGGCTGCGCCCATGAACTGATGCGGGAGATGGCCCGTATCTGTGACCACCGGGTCATCTCCACCATCGCCGGAGCGGAGCCCATCGGGCCCCAGAAGCTGCTGGACCTGCTGATCATCGCCCCCTGTACGGGCAATACCCTGGGTAAGCTGGCCGCCGGCGTCACCGACACCAGCGTCACCATGGCGGCCAAGGCCCATCTGCGCAACGGCCGCCCCATCCTCCTCGCCCCCTCCACCAACGACGGGCTGGCCGGCTCCGCCCCCAGCCTGGGCGCCCTGCTCAACCGCAGGTACATCTATTTCGTCCCCTTCGGCCAGGACGACCCGGAGAGGAAGCCCACCTCCCTGGTGTCCGACTTCTCCCAGGTGGCCGATGCCGCCCAGGCCGCCCTGGAGGGGCGGCAGCTGCAGCCCCTGCTCACCGCCTCCTGAACCGTGAAAAAAGCCTGTGGACCGCCGGAATTCCGGCAGCCCACAGGCGTTTCTTTATCCAATGACCCGTTTGGCGATGTCCACGCTCTCCTTGGCGTCCCGGGCATAGAAGTCCGCCTGGATCTGCCGGGCGTAGTCCGGGGTGAGCACCGCGCCCCCCACCATGATCTGGCAGGTCAGGCCCGCGTCGTGGAGCATGGAGATGGTCTCCGCCATACTTTTCAGCGTGGTGGTCATCAGGGCGGACAGGCCCACCAGGGGCGCGCCGTACCTCCGGACGGCCTCAACCACGGCGGAGGGGTCCACATCCTTCCCCAGGTCCACCACAGTGTAGCCGTAGTTCTCCAGCAGGACCTTGACGATGTTCTTGCCGATGTCGTGGATGTCCCCTTTGACAGTGGCAAGCACCACCGTCCCCCGGCTGACCGAGCCCCCGTTCCGCTGGGCCAGGCTCTCCCGGATGACCTCGAAGGCGGCCTGGGCGGCCCCCGCCGACTGGATCAGCTGGGGCAGAAAGACCCGGTTCTGCTCAAAGTCGGCCCCCACCTTGTCCAGGGCGGGGATCAGAACGTGATCCACCACGTCCATGGGCTCCCGGGTCTCCAGCAGAGCCCGGGCAGCGGCGGCGGCCTCTCCCTTCAGTCCGGCCTCCACCACCTCAGCCAGGCCCCGCCCCCCGCCGGAGGCCGAGGCCGCCGGAGCGGCCCCCCCGCCGGAGATGGAGGTGCTCACGGCAGCGTTTCCATAGGCGGCGATAAACTCCCGGGCGTCCCGGTCCACATTGGTCAGCAGGTGATAGCACCGCACCGCAGCCATCATGGTGTCCACATTGGGGTTGAGTATGGGCAGGTCCAGCCCCGCCGCCATAGCCATGGTGAGGAAATTCTGGTTCACCAGGGGCCGGGCGGGCAGGCCGAAGGAGATGTTGGACACCCCCAGCACGGTCTTCAGCCCCAGTTCCTCCTTCACCCGGCGCAGGGCGGTCAGGGTCTGGGCCGCCCCCTCCTGCTCAGCAGAGACGGTGAGGGTCAGGCAGTCGATGTACACATCCTCCCGGCGGATGCCCAGGGCCAGCGCCCGCTCCAGGATGCGGCGGGCGACCTCCATCCGGGCCTCCGCGCTCTTGGGGATGCCGCCCTGGTCCAGGGTCAGGCCCACCACCGCCGCGCCGTACTTTTTCACCAGGGGCAGGATGGCGGACAGGCTCTCCGCCTCCCCGTTGACCGAGTTGACGATGGCCTTGCCGCAGTAGACCCGCAGAGCCCGCTCCAGCACCTTCGGGTCGGTGGAATCCAGCTGGAGGGGGGCGTCGGTCACTCCCTGGAGCGCCTTCACCGTGCGGACCATCATGTCTGCCTCGTCGATCTCCGGCAGACCCACGTTCACATCCAGGATGTCCGCCCCGGCCTCCGTCTGGGCCAGAGCCTGGTTGAGCATATAGTCCACATCCCCCCGGCGCAGGGCCTCCTTCATCAGTTTCTTGCCTGTGGGATTGATCCGCTCGCCGATGACCCGCACCCGGTCGATGGGCACTGCCTGAGTGCCGCTGCACACGGCGGCGGGGACGGTCCTTGTGACCCGGCGCACCGTCCGGCCCTCCAACTCCCGCCGCAGCAGGGCGATATACTCCGGTGTGGTGCCGCAGCAGCCGCCGAACACCTGTACCCCCAAGTCTGCCAGGGCGGCCAGGCTGTGGGCAAACTCCTCCGGAGAGATGTCATAGCCGGAGCCGTCCGGGTGAGGCAGTCCGGCATTGGGTTTCAGGACGATGGGCAGAGTGGTCCACCTCAGCAGTTCCTCCACCAGCGGGGGCATCTCCCGGGGGCCCAGGGAGCAGTTCACTCCGATGGCGTCCGCCCCCAGCCCCTCCAGGGTCAGGGCGGCGCAGGCGGGGGAGCAGCCCAGGAAGGTGCGCCCCGTGGCCTCATAGGTCATGGTCACCAGCACCGGCAGGCTGGAGTGCTCTCTGGCCGCCAGCAGGGCGGCCCGGGCCTCCTGGAGGTCGGTCATGGTCTCAATGGCAATCAGGTCCGCCCCTGCCGCCGCGCCGGCCTCCACCACCTCGGCAAAGATGTCCACCGCCTGTTCAAACTCCAGGGTGCCGGTGGGCTCCAGCAGCTGGCCGATGGGGCCCACGTCCAGGGCCACCAGCCCCCGGCCCCGGGCCGCCTCCCGGGCCACAGAGACGGCGGCGGGGACCACCTCCGCCACCGTCCGTCCGCAGTGGGCCAGCTTCTCCCGGTTGGCTCCGAAGGTATTGGCATACACGATCTGGGATCCGGCATCCAGATAGGCGCTGTGGATCTCCCGCAGCCACTCCGGGTGCTCCAGGGCGGCCGTCTCCGGCGCCGCCCCAACGGGCAGGCCCCTGGCCTGGAGCATGGTGCCCATGCCGCCGTCCAGCAGGACGGGTTGGCCGGTCTTTAACAGTTCAAGAAATTCCACAGTGTCCACCTGACTTTCGATATTGGCAGCCGTCGTGTGCGGGACAGCCCAGACAGCTGCGTACAGAGGCTTGAATGGGATGGTCGGCCACCCCCAGAATGGCGGTCACCGACTTGCGCGGGGTGAGGATATGGCTGGCGCTGGCACACAGTCCCACCTGCCGCGGGGCGTCCAGCAGGGCCAGCAGGCTGCTCTGAAGGGTGAGAGGCAGATCCCCGTACCCCGGGCTGTACCGGAATGGGAAAAAGCAGCCGGGAAACTGCCTCTGGAGCTCCAGCTCGATCTGATCGCACAGCTGCTCCACCGCGGCGGTGGCGCAGCTGTCCAGAGCCAGGGCCCGGAGCATATCCCCGCTCTCCGCCCGCCGGATGAGGGCGTCCGCCTGAGCGGACAGGGTGGCGCAGAACAGTACCGCCCGGCGGCACCCCGCCAAATGGCGCTTCAGATCCTCCCCTGGCAGCAGCAGGCCGGAGGACAGACGCACGCCCCCCTCCTCCGGCGTCAGCTCAAAGGTCCGCGCCGCCCACCGGGGGCGGACCACGCCCAGCAGCTCCCGGGCGCACCCCTCCGCCAGCTTTCGTATGGCGGGCTCCGCCCGGTCGGGGGGCGTCCCCATATAGCGGAGGACCTCATCGATCTGGAGGTCGGTCAAAGAAATGGGCAAGGGCAACACACCTTTCTTGCGTTCAAGGCTTCATGGCCCGGCAGGGCGGCCAGGCTCAGACGGTCCGGATGGAAGCGACGCTGTCGCTGATCTGCCGGGCCACGGCGGGGTTGTTCATGGTATACAGGTGGACCCCATCCACTCCAGAGGCGATCAGGTCGGCGATCTGGTCGATGGCATAGGCCATCCCCGCCTCCCGCATGGCCTGGGGGTGGTCGCCGTATCGGGCCAGGATGCGGGTCAGCTTCCGGGGCATGGAAGCGCCGCACATAGACACCATCCGCTCGATGGAGCCCTTGTTCAGCACTGGCATGACGCCCGCCTCGATGGGCACGTTGATGCCGGCGATGCGGCACCGCTCCACAAAGCGGTAGAAATCGTCATTGTCAAAAAACAGCTGGCTCACCAGATGCTGGGCCCCGGCGTCCACCTTCTGCTTGAGGTAGCGGATGTCGTGGATCATGTCCGGGCTCTCGGGGTGTCCCTCGGGATAGCAGGCCCCGGACACGCCGAAGTCCCCCCGGCGGTGGATGAAGGAAACCAGCTCGTCGGCATGGAGGAAGTCCGTCTTGGGCGGGAAATCGGGATTCCGGTCGCCCCGCAGGGCCAGCACGTTCTCCACCCCGTTCCGCTTCAGGCCGGCCAGCAGCTCGGCGGCCTCCCCCCGGGTACAGGCCACACACGTCAGGTGTGCCATGGCGGTGATGTGGTACTGGTTCTGGATGATGGAGGCGATCTCCTGGGTGGACTGGTTCACCGCGCTGGACCCTCCCGCGCCGTAGGTGACGCTGATGAAGTCGGGCCGGATGTCCTTCAGGCCGTCCAGCGTCTTATAAATGCTGTCCACCGGGCTGGTTTTCTTGGGGGGAAATACCTCACAGGAAAAAACGGTTTTGCCCTTTCCAAACAGTTCTGCGATTTTCATGGAATATACCTTCTTTCTGGGATCATTTCGTGATACAAAGCCCTCCCCCTGTGGGAAAGCGCCCCAGCGGACACACTGGGATCAATGAGGGAACGAGGCGTCTCCGGCCTCAGGCGGGTGGCGTCCTCACCAGGCCGCTACCGTTCCATCACAACGGGGCTCTGTGCCCCCGATGTACAGGCCGTTCTCTGTTTTCCAAATGATCTGCCCCCGGCCCATGTGCAGGTTGGAGTTGACGATCTCCACCTCATGGCCCCGGCGGGCCAGATCCTGGGCGATGTGGGCGGGGACCTCCCGCTCCAGCTGGATGTGCTTTCCTCCGGTCCACTGGATCCGAGGCGCGTCCAGGGCCTCCTGGGGATTCATGTGGTAGTCCACCGTGTTCACCACCACCAGGACATGGCCCTGGGGCTGCATAAAGGCCCCCATCACGCCGAAGGGGCCCACCGCCTCCCCGTCCCGCATCAGGAACCCGGGGATGATGGTGTGGTAGGACCGCTTCCCCCCGGCCAGGCAGTTATCACTCCCCTCGTCCAGTGAGAAGTTGGCTCCCCGGTTCTGGAGGGAGATCCCAGTCCCGGGGATGGCCACCCCCGCGCCGAAGGTGGTGTAGTTGCTCTGGATGAAGGACACCATGTTCCCCTGGGGGTCGGCGGTACACAGATAGATGGTGCCGCCGCAGGAGGGGTCCCCTGCCTCGGGCGTCAGCGCCTGTTCTGAGATCAGCGCCCTGCGCCGGGCGGCGTACTCCTCCGACAGCAGATCCTCCACCCGTGTTCTCATGTACCGGGGATCCGCCACATAGGTCCTGGTGTCCGCAAAGGCCAGCTTGATGGACTCCAGAATCTTGTGATAGGTGTCGGCACAGTCCTTCTGATCGGACAGTTTTAACCCCTTCAGCAGGTTCAGGGCCATGAGCACCGTGATCCCGTGGCCGTTGGGGGGGATCTCGCAGACGGTGTACCCCTTGTAGTCCGTGGAGATGGGCTCCACCCACTCCGGCTTGTAGTTCCGGAAGTCATCCTCACAGAAGTAGCCGCCGGTGGCCCGGCTGAAGGCCACGATCTGCTCCATCAGAGGACCGCGGTAATAACTCTCGCAGCCGGTGGCCGCCAGCTCCTCCAGGGTCTGAGCGTACTCCTCCCAGCGAAAGACGTCCCCCGCCCGGTAGGGCGTGCCGTCCGGCTTCATAAACCGCTCCCACCAGTAGGCGTGGGGGGAGGGGTCCCGCTCCATGGCGGCGGCGATCCGCCGGGCGTCCTCCTCCCACATGGGCTCCAGGTTCACCTGGACGGGAACGCCCTCCCGGGCGGCCGAGATGGCCGGGGCAAACAGCTGGGGCAGGGGCTTTGTCCCGAAGCGCCGGTTCAGCTCCGCCCACCCCGCCGGAGCGCCGGGCACCATGGTGGGTATCCAACCGGCCTGTGGCATCGTCTGATGCCCCAGCTCCCGCACCAGGGCGGCGGACAGGGCCGCTGGGGCCACGCCGCTGGCGTTCAGGCCGTAGAGCTTCTTCTCCGCCTCCACCCACACCAGGGCGAAGCAGTCAGAGCCCAGGCCGTTGCTGGTGGGCTCCAACAGGGGCATGGCCGCCGCCATGGCCACCGCCGCATCCACCGCGTTTCCCCCGGCCTTCATCACATCCAGCCCGATCTGGGCCCCCTGGGGAATGGAGGTGCAGGCCATGGCCTTTCGCGCGTACACCACATTCCGCCGGGAGGGATAGGCATAGCTTCTGGGATCAAACTCCGGCATTTCTCTCTCTCCTCTCTGGATGTCCGGCCCTCATCAGCCGGCCTGATTACTCTTTCTGCTCCATCCCGCTGTCCATAATGCTGCGGTCAGTGTAGCTGTGGCCGCCGGGCGCACACAGATCGCCAGCGTCTTCAGATGTCCACTTCCAGCAGAACGGGACAATGGTCGCTGCCCTCCACATCCGTCAGGATCTCCGCCCGCCGGATCTTGTCCCGCAGGCGGTCGGAGACGATGAAGTAGTCGATGCGCCACCCTGCGTTGTTCTTCCGTGCGTTGAAACGGTAGGACCACCAGGAGTAGACTCCCGTGGCGTCCGGGTAGAGGTGGCGGAAGGAATCTGTGAAGCCGGAGGACAGCAGCGCGGTCATTTTTTCCCGCTCCTGGTCGCTGAAGCCGGCGTTGTTCCGGTTGGTCTTGGGATTTTTCAGGTCGATCTCCTGGTGGGCCACGTTCAAATCGCCGCAGTAGATCACCGGCTTGCTCCGGTCCAGGGACATGAGGTACTCCCGCAGGTCGTCCTCCCACTCCATGCGGTAGTCCAGCCGCTTCAGCCCGTCCTGAGAATTGGGGGTATAGCAGCAGACCAGGTAAAAGGACTCGTACTCCAGGGTGATAAGCCGCCCCTCGTGGTCGTGCTTGTCCAGATCCATACCATAGGCCGCGGCGATGGGAGTATGGGGGGTGAACACCGCAGTGCCGGAGTACCCCTTCTTCTCTGCGGAGTTCCAGTACTCCAGGACCCCCTCGCCCAGCTCCACATCCGCCTGTCCCTGCTCCATTTTGGTCTCCTGGAGACAACAGAAATCGGGGCGTTCCCGCTGATAGAACTCCAAAAACCCCTTTTTCAAGCAGGCCCGCAGGCCATTCACATTCCAAGATATGAATTTCATAGGTTTTTTCTCCAGTCTGCAAAATGATAGTCTATTATAAAAGACTTGTCCCGACTTGGCAAGGGTGTGCCGTTCAATTTAATGCCAATTTTATATCGTGTCTCCCTCCGAAGACGAGGGACATATCCAAAGACAGCCTGGTCAAAGCGCTTCTCCAGCCGCTCCTGCTCTGCGCCATGCCGGTCCCACGGCAGAGAGAGCCCAGCACACAGCGAACCGATCCGCAAGAATTCACGGGAATTTCCCCGTCTGTTCATGGCTTCTTCCGAAATTTTCAGTATGCCACCCTCTGTGATTGCAATTTTTGCATTTCTGCACTATAATATGGGGCATCCGTCCGGATGATCCGAACCTACAACAAAGGAGTGTTCTGTTATGGACCGTTCCCGTATCCCTCAGGGGTACACCCCTCTGCTCAATATTTATGAAACACAAAAGGCCATCGGCCTGCTCCACCGCCTGTTTGAGGACCGCCTCAGCGGCGCCCTCCGCCTCCACCGGGTCTCCGCCCCTCTGTTCGTAGCTAAGTCTTCCGGCCTGAACGACGATCTGAACGGCGTGGAGCGCCCCGTCGCCTTTGACATCCGCGGCGTGTCCGACACCGCCGTGGTGGTCCACTCTCTGGCCAAGTGGAAGCGTCTGGCTCTGAAGCGCTATCAGTTCCACCCCGGCGAGGGCCTGTACACCGACATGAATGCCATCCGCCGGGACGAGGATCTGGACAACCTCCACTCCGCCTATGTGGACCAGTGGGACTGGGAGAAGATCATCACCGCCGAGGACCGCAATCTGGACTATCTGAAGAACACCGTCCGGGCCATTGTGGGCGCGCTGCGGGACACCCAAGCCTTCCTGCGCTCTGTGTTCCCCCAGCTGTCCGTCCTGCCGGAGCTGCCCGGTGAGGTGACCTTCGTCACCTCTCAGGAGCTGGAGGACCTGTACCCCGACTTCACCGCCAAGGAGCGGGAGAACGCCTTTGTCCGGGAGCATCCCGTCTCCTTCCTCATCGGCATCGGCGGCAAGCTGCGCTCCGGCAAGCCCCACGACGGCCGCGCCCCCGACTATGACGACTGGAACCTCAACGGCGACCTGCTCTGCTGGGACAGCATCAACGGCCACGCGGTGGAGCTCTCCTCCATGGGGATCCGCGTCAGCCCCGAGTCCCTGGACCGCCAGCTCACCCTGGCCGGCTGCGACGACCGCCGGGAGCTCCCCTTCCATAAGATGCTCCTGGAGGGCCAGCTGCCCCTGACCATGGGCGGCGGCATCGGTCAGTCCCGGGTCTCCATGCTGCTGCTGGGCAAGTCCCACATCGGAGAGGTGCAGGTGTCCCTCTGGGACGACAGCTCCCTCACCGCCTGCGACGCCGCTGGAGTCATGCTCCTCTGATTTCTGTCTCTTCGGTCAAAAACCGGCCGCCCGCGGGCGGCCGGTTTCTTGCTCCTGTTGGGGATTTCGCCCCGCAGGGGCGTTTCTGCCCATCCCCCTGTCTTGCTGTGATCCGCCTGAAACCCCGTAGGGGCGGGTCTCCTGACCCGCCCGCCCTTCGCGGACCATGACGCTTGTAGGGCGCGACGACTCGGCGCGCCGCGCCTCACAGGTTTCGCCCTTTGGGCGACCTCCTTTGCCCGCGGCGGCAAAGGAGGCAAACCGCCGCCGGGGGCGGGCTCCGATGGGCGTCCCCGCCCATAGTCGCTCCTCCCCCGGACCCCCATTTACGGGAGATACCCCTACACCCTTCCGCAAAAGTTCCGGCGCGCAAAATACGGTTCCGGACTTCATTCCTTCCGGGCTACTGGGCCCTGGTGCGGTGCAAAATTTCGGTTGGTACGGTTTCACCTCCGCGCCTGGTTCCGACCAGCCGTGGCAGAGGGTGCGAGTCGGGGGTGCGTCGATCGGAATTGCTCCGAAAACAGAAAATGGGCGGGCCAATGTCCCGCCCCTACGGCGTTTTTAACAGCTCCGTTTGATCCTGGATGGACAGGCGCGGTTTCATGGCTGCGGCGGTCATCGCATCACCCATGACCGAAATTGCCCCGCAGGGGCGGCTTCAGCCGCCCGCCGGTTCTCCCCCGCAGAAATTGGGTCCTGAGCCATCAGGCGCGCCCGTCCGGTCCAGCGCGGTGTGCGATCCTGAATTTGAACTGACAGCGGCAGCGGCGCAGATGCGGGGTCAGTCGTGATCCCTCCCGCGCCTGACAGTGACCGACAAACTCCCAGAATTGGGCCCCCGTAAATTCCGGGGGTCCGGGGGAGGCGCGACTATGGACGGATACGTCCATCGGAGCCCTCCCCCGGCGGCGTTTTGGTTCCTTTGCCGCTGCGGGCAAAGGAACTCGCCCCGCAGGGCGAAACCCTCAGCTTGGAACGAGAGCCTCCCGAAAAACAGGCGGGCGGGTCAGAGACCCGCCCCTACGACATCTCAGGCAAAATACAGCAAAATCGGACAACGGGCGCACACTGTGCGCCCCTACGGCGTCTCAGGCAGGACACAGCAAAACAGGGCGGCCCGCCGGGGCCGCCCTCATTCATTCTTCCCTGCCGGAAAACAACATCCGAAAGCCCAGCCACAGCGCGGCCCCGTTGACCAGCGGAAGCGCTACCGCCCACCACTGGCCGACCCAGAAGCACATCCCCATGGCCAGCAGGCTGACCGCAATGCTGAACGCACTGCTCCAGAGATAGGCCCGCCGCCCGCCTGGGAGAAGCTGGGTATTTTCATCCTTCTTGAACCACCACACCCCGCTGGTGAAGGTCCGCTTTTCTAACCAACCGCTGACCGCCAGCAGGAGCGTCAGGATGGTCACATTCACGAACAAAAGCGGACTTTTGTTGTAGTTTAGATACCCCAGCCCCTCACGCAGGGCCCTGTCTATCAAGTGATTTTCCCAAAGTGGGAGCGGGAAAACCGCAAGGAACCCCAGGACCGCATCTCGCCGCCGAAATGGTTTCATGTCCGCTGTCTCCTCTCTTGTGTGGCCGTCCCTCTCTTTATTCCTCCGCTGGGGCCCGTTCCAACAGGGTCAGCTGCTCTGGGGCAAACAGATACATGAGAAAGAACACAGACTTCAGCAGCATTTCTGTCGCCAAATATGCGGGGAAGTTGTCATTTACGATGATCCATTCTTGATAATTCGGGTCGATAAAGCCCAAAGCTATGTCAAGGCCAAAGGCAATGATAAGGAACAGGATCAACGACAGCCGCCGAAAAGACAGCTTATGGAACATCAGGGCCCGTGTTAAAAAGGAACTCTGTGTCTTGGGACGGCCCACAGCCGCCCAGCCCGAAAACGCCAGTCCAAACGCCAGTACCAGCAGCTGCTTCAGCAGGGACATGGGCACAAACCACAGCGCATAGGCTGCGCCAAGCGCGATCAAAAATGCCAGTACCTCCGAAAGCTTTCTTGTCCGCATAGACATCATCCTGTTCACCTCACAGTTCCAACTATTTTGAAGAAATCCAACTTGTTCTTTCAGTTTACGCTCACCTTTCTCAAATTTCAGGATACTTCCAGAACCTTTTTCACGCTTTGGTACTTTTCAGGTATTTCTATGAATTTAGCGCGCACATCTGCCCATTGGAATCACCCCTCAAAAATTTGCTTCTACTTATATATGTCAGGAGGAATCCATTTTGTTGCACAAGAAAAATTTTTTTAACATTTTGATATAATTATAAAAAACAGCCCCGGAGCGCGGCTGAACCTTCGCTCCGGGGCTGTGATCGATGATGTGGGGACAGTCTCAGCGCTTGCGGCTGAAGATGCGCTCCAGGATGTCCCAGTCGTCGTCGCTGACGGCGGCCTTCTCCGGCTCGGGAGCCGGGGCGGCAGGGGCCTGGTACTGGGCGGCGGGGGAGGCGGCGCGCTGCTGCTCCTCCACCTTGGCTCCGGCGGCGGAGAAGGGCTTGGCTCCCATGGCGGCAGGCTCATCCTTCTCGTCAAAGCCGGTGGCGATGACGGTGACTCTCAGCTCGTCCTCCAGACTGTCGTCAAAGGCCGCGCCGAAGATGATATTGGCGTCGGGATGGGCCGCCTCCTGCACCAGGTTGGCGGCGGTCTCCACCTCCTCCAGCCCGATGTCCATCGAGCCGGTGACGTTGATGAGCACGCCCCGGGCTCCGTTGATGGAAGTCTCCAGCAGGGGGCTGGAAATGGCCATCTTGGCGGCCGCCTCCGCCTTGTCCTTGCCGGCGGCGCGGCCCACGCCCATGTGGGCCCGGCCCGCGTCCTTCATCACGGCGGACACGTCGGCGAAGTCCAGGTTGATGAATCCGGTGTTCTTAATGAGGTCAGAGATGGACTGCACGGCCTGCTGCAGCACGTCATCGGCGATCTCAAAGGCGTTCTGCATGGTGATCTTTGTGTCGCTGGCCAGCTTCAGCCGCTCGTTGGGGATGATGACCAGGGAGTCCACCTTGTTGCGCAGCTCGGCGATCCCGCCCTCGGCCTGCTTCATGCGGCGGCTGCCCTCAAACCGGAAGGGCTTTGTGACCACGCCCACGGTGAGGATATCCTGCTCCTTGGCGATGTCGGCCACGATAGGGGCCGCGCCGGTACCAGTGCCGCCGCCCATGCCGGCGGTGATGAACACCATGTTGGCCCCCTCCAGGGCCTTGGCGATCTGGGTGCGGCTCTCCTCCGCAGACTTGCGGCCCACCTCCGGGTCAGAGCCCGCGCCCTGCCCCTGGGTCAGCTTCTCGCCGATCTGGATCTTATAGGTGGCCGCCGACATGGTCAGCGCCTGCTTATCGGTATTCACCGCAATAAAATCGACACCCTTGGTGCCCGTATGCACCATCCGGTTGACGACGTTGTTTCCACCGCCGCCCACACCGATCACTTTGATGTTTACCACACTGTCGGGTCCCATATCCATTCCGAAGGCCATGGCCGTTCCTCCTAAGTATAAATTAAAATCCGTCAGATAAGACCGGATCCGTAATCAAGGCTATACCTTGATTTATTGTATCGCTCTTTTTCAGGCTGGTCAAGAGAAAATGCTGGAAAACAGGAAACTTTCCACCGTTTTCAACCGCTTGCCGGGGTAAAGGCGGCGTCGTACTCCTCCTGGGTCAGGTCCATGATCCCAGCGGCCTGCTCGCCCCGGGTCTGGACGGTGTCCTCCACCGCCAGGGCCAGCACCCCCAAAGAGTGGTCCAGGTCCTTGTCCAGGGGGATCCGGGCCTCGAACCGCTCCCGGTACACCATGGAAATCCAGGTACTGTGGGTCAAGTCGATGGAGCCCACCTGCTCCAGCATCCCCGCACGCTCCAGGGCAGACAGGAGCTTTTTCAGCGTCTCCAGCCGCTCCTGCTGGCTCTGGGGGACCGCCATCTGCTCCCCCGCCCTGGGGGACAGGACGGTCAGCCCGGTCACCGGGATGGCGCCGGAGTCCTCCCCGGCCTCCTCCAGCAGCTTGCCCGCCGCGTTGATGAGCCACGGGACCGTGGCCGCGGTCCCCTGCTCCTCCGCGGCTCCCGCGGTTTCGCCGGAGGTGTCCTCCCCAGACTGGTCCCCAGGCTCCTCCCCGCCGGCCTGCTCCGCGGGCTCCGGGTCGGCATAGACCTCCACCTGGGCGGCGGCGGCCCACTCCTTCACGGTGAAGGTCAGGGTGCTGGGCAGGCCGCGCTGCACCGTCACGTCCCCGATATAGGGCAGCTGCTGCCGGATGCGCTGAGACACCTGGTTCTTGTTCATACGGAACAGGTTGTCCCCTACCGCCACGCCGGAGGCCGCGATGACCTCCTCCGGCGTGTAGCGGCTGCTGCCCACCACCGCGATGGTCTCCACCTGGAAGAACACCGTGGCCCCCACCGTCAGGGCGGCCGCCAGGGCCGCCCCGCACAGCAGCTTGAACAGCAGGCCCATCCGACGCCGGCCGTGCTTTCGTTTTCGGTTGTGTCGCGCTGATGCCATCGTTCTCTCCTGTCGCCCCGGTCCTGCCGGGTCGTGTTCATAGGTGGTCACAGCCGGGGCCGGATGTCCGCACCCAGGGCGGAAAGGCTGTCGTCCAGCCCCTGATAGCCCCGGCGGATGTGGCTCAAGCCGCTTACGCGGCTGACCCCTTCCGCACCCAGGGCGGCCACCACCAGGGCGGCCCCGCCCCGCAGGTCGGTGCTCCGCACCGCCGCCCCATGGAGGCGGCTCCCGGTGACCACGGCCACCCGGCCTGCCAGCTGGATGTCCGCCCCCATGCGGGCCAGCTCATCCACATGGCGGTACCGGCTGTCGAACATATTCTCCACGATCATGGTGGTCCCTGTCCCCCCGGCCAAGGCCGCCATCAGGATGGCCTGGGCGTCGGTGGGAAAGCCGGGATAGGGCGCAGTGCGCACGGTTCGGATGCCCCTCATCCGGCCAGAGGCGGCGATGGACAGCCCCTCCCCGTCGGTGTGGAGGCGGCAGCCCGCCTCCTCCAGGCAGCAGCAGACCGCCGCCAGATCCGCCGGGTCCACCCCCGTCAGACGCAGCTCCCCGCCCGCCGCGCCCACGGCGCATAAGTAAGTGGCGGCTGCGATTCGGTCGCCCATCACGGTATGCTCCGCCGGGTGGAGGGGCGCGCCCCCTTGAATGGCGATCATCGGGCTGCCCGCACCGGACACCCGGGCCCCCATAGCATTAAGGAACCGCTGGAGATCCACGATCTCCGGCTCCCGGGCGGCTCCCACAATGGTGGTCAGCCCCTGGGCCCCGCAGGCGGCCAGCATGGCGTTCTCCGTGGCCCCCACGCTGGGGATGGACAGGCACAGCTCCCGGCCCGCCAACCCCTGCCCCTGGGTGCAGGTCAGCCGCCCCTGCTCCTCCGTGATCTCCGCCCCCAGCCCCCGCAGGGCAGCCAGGTGGAGATCGATGGGCCGGGGCCCCAGCTCACAGCCTCCCGGATAGGACAGCTCCGCCCGGCCCAGCCGGGCCAGCAGCGCCCCCAGAAAGATCACCGAGGAGCGCATCTCCCGCATCAGCCGGTCGGGGATCCCGCAGCCGGTCAGCTGGGACGCGTCTATCAGAACGGCGTCCCCCTCCCGGACGGTCCTGCACCCCAGCAGGCGCAGGATCTCCAGGGCGGCGGTCACGTCGGACAGGTCGGGACAGTTGCGGATCACGCTCTGGCCCGGGGCCAGAAGGGCAGCGGCCAAAATGGGCAGGGCGCTGTTTTTGGCTCCCTGCACCCGCAGCTCCCCCCGGAGGGGCCGTCCGCCGCAGATCTCATAAAAACTCATGGGATAGCCTCCGTTTTCTGGTTGGATTCAGGCTATCCTATGCCAACAGGCGTTATTTGGTCCGCCGGGTCTCCATGACCTCCCGCAGAGTCTGATAGATCTTCTCCCCCGCATCCGGGACCGCCATGGAATTCAGGGCCCGGACCATCTCCTCCCGCCTGGGCCGGTCCCGGAGCAGGCCCTCCGCCTGCTCATACAGGGCGTCCCCCTGGCAGTCCTTTTCCAGCAGCAGCACCGCCGCCCCCTGACCGGCCAGCACCCGGGCATTCTTCTCCTGGTGGTTGGCGGTGACGTTGGGGGAGGGTACCAGAATGGAGGGCTTGGCGATGGCAGTCAGCTCGGAGATGGTGGACGCTCCGGCCCGGCACAGCACCACATCGGCAGCAGCCATGACCAGAGGCATATCATAAATATACTCCCGGAGCTCCACTCCGTTGTCCCCCAGCTTCAGCCCCCGGCGGAGCAGCTCCTCCTGCATCCAGGCAAAATCCCGGCCAGCGCCGTGGATGTGGCGGTAGGGCGCCCCCTCATAGCACTCCTTGGCGATGAAGTCCGCCATGCGGCGGTTCATGGCCTCCGCCCCCAGAGAGCCCCAGTAGGACAGGAGCAGGGGCCGGTCATCGGTGAAGCCCAGCTTCTCCCGGGCCTCCTGCCGGGTATAATGGAAGAAGTCCCCCCGCACTGGAGTGCCCGTGACCACCACCTTCTCCGGGTGGTCGTAGTGGGCCCGGCTCTCCTCAAAGCCCACCATGACACAATCCACCACCTTGGACAGGGCCTTGGTGGTCAGACCAGGGACGGCGTTGGACTCGTGGACCGCCGTGGGGATATGCCGCCGGGCGGCCTCCTTCACCACGGGGAAGGAGGCGTATCCCCCCGTTCCCACTACCAGGTCGGGGCGGAACTCATCCACGATCCGCCGGGCCTGCTTCTGGGAGGTATACATATTCCGCAGGGTGCCCAGATTGTGGGCGATGTCCGCTGGGGCCAAAGAGCGGTGGAAGTTGGTGATCCGCACCGTCTCAATGGGGTAGCCCTCCTTGGGCACCAGGCGGGTCTCCATGCCGCCGTCCGCCCCCACAAAGAGGACCCGGCAGCCCGGCTCCCGCTCCTGGAAGATCCGGGCCAGCGCCACCGCGGGATTCACATGTCCCGCGGTCCCGCCGCAGGTAAATAGGATGTTCAAATCGACCACCTCAGGTAGTATTTTTTATGAAAACAACTCTTTGTATTCACATCATCCACTAATCGTGCTTGGGGGGCGGGATCTGCCGCGAGATACTCAGCACCATCCCCATCTCGCCCAGCTGGATCATCAGGGCGGTCCCGCCGTAGCTGAAGAACGGGAGAGAAATGCCCGTGTTGGGGATCAGGTTGGTGACCACACCGATGTTCAAAAACACCTGCACCGCCAGCAGGGTGATGATCCCCACGATGGTGAGGGCCCCGAATTTGTCCCGGGCGTTGAGGGCCAGCCAGTACCCCCGCAGGATCAGCAGGGCAAACAGGACCAGCACCACCAGCCCGCCCACAAAGCCCAGCTCCTCCACCACGATGGGGAACACAAAATCGTTCTCCGGCTCCGGGATATACAGCATCTTCTGGATGCTGTTCCCCAGCCCCCGGCCCAGCATCCCGCCGGAGCCGATGGCAATGAGGGACTGCACCGTCTGATAGCCCAGGCCCTGCCGCTGGCTCCAGGGGTCCAGCCACAGGTTGATGCGGTTGGTCATATAGGGGGTCAGGGTGATGACGATCCACAACAGGCCGCCCACACCGGTGATCCCGGCCACGAACCAGCCCCAGTGGATCCCGGCGGCAAACAGCACCGACGCCCCCCCGGCCAGCACCAGGATGGTGCCCGACATATGGGGCTGCTTCAGCATCAGGGCGGCCACCAGTAGCAGAATGGCTCCATAGGGCACCAGCTCCAGAAATCCGACGCGCTCCAGGCGGTTGAGCATCCGCCCGGTAAAGGTCCGGTTTTTATAGCGCTTGCGCTTCTCCGTGTCCCGCTTGCTCAGCCGGGCGGCAAAAAAGAGGATGACCGCAATCTTGGCAAACTCCGAGGGCTGGAACTCGATCCCCAGCTTCAGCCACCGCCGGGCCTGGTTGTGGGTCACTCCCAATGGGGTAAACACCAGGACCAGAAGGACGATAGAGCCAATCAGGGCGGGCATGGACATCCAGCGAAAAGTCTGATAGTTGATCTTGGAGACCACGAACATCCCCACCACGCCCACCGCCCCGAACAATGCCTGGCGGGAGATATACACCAGCGGGTCCCCGTCCGTATAGTAGGCGGTGGCGTAAGAGGCGGAGAACATCATGATCAGCCCGATCCCCAGCAGCAGCAGCACCAGCATCAGGAAGGGCAGGTCCAGGGGCCCCCGGGCCAGCTGCTCCTCCACAGTCAGATCTCGTTTTGGCTTTCGGGCCATGGGGCTCCTCCTCTCCGTTCGGCCTGTGCGGCGCAGCCGCAGATCACATGGGATACCGGTACATGACTCCCCAGAAGGCCAGTACGCACAGCAGCAGGGTCAGGCCGGAAAAGACACAGAACAGCTTGTTTTCGCTCCAGCCCCCCATCTCCAGATGGTGGTGCAGGGGCGCCATGCGGAAAAAGCGCTTTCCGCCGGTCTTTTTGAAATAGACTACCTGGATGATGTCGGACAGCACCTCCACCACATAGATCAGGCCCACCACCGGGATGACCATTGGCAGATCCAGGGCAAAGGCCATCCCGCACACCGCGCCGCCCAGGAACAGGGAGCCCGTGTCTCCCATGAACACCTTGGCGGGGTGGAAGTTATAGATCAGGAAGGCGGACAGCCCTCCGGCCATGGCGGCGGCGGCGGTGATCAGGTCGCTGCGGCCGTACCAGGCAGACACCGCCACATAGAAGAGCATCACCGGAATGGTGACGCCGGTAGCAAGGCCGTCCACCCCGTCGGTGAGGTTCACCGCATTGACGGTGCCCACCATGACAAAGGCGGCGAACACCATATACACGATCCAGGGGATCCCCACGATCTCGATGTTCAGAAAGGGAATGTACAGGTCGGGGGTGAGGTAGCCGTCCCGCCGCAGCAGTACGGTGAAGGCGATGGCCGCCGCCAGCTGAAGCAGGAACTTCTGGGGGGCGGTCAGCCCCTCGTTGGCGTGGTGGCGGAGCTTTTGCAGGTCATCCACAAAGCCGATGGCCCCAAACACCAGGGCGAACAGGAACACCACCAGATGGTTGTGCAGTCCGTTTTGCAGGTCCTCCCACCCGGCGGTGAGCACGGCGGTCCCGATGCCCAGAATGAACATCAGACCGCCCATGGTGGGGGTACCCTGCTTGGAGAGGTGCCAGGTGGGGCCGTCCTCCCGGATGGACTGGCCCGCCTTCAGCCGGCGGAGCGCCGGGATCAGGATCTGTCCGGCGATGGCAGTGACGCCGAACGCCACGATAAAGCTGAGAATGTATGTCATCTTGTCAAAACCTCCAGGAGTTCTTTCTCTTGGGTACCGCGGAGAGTCCTCCGCGCTTGGGCAAGCTTATATTATACTACACCGGCAGGCAAATTTCCAGCCCTTTCCCGGCACTGCGCCCGTTTTTCAAAGTATTCCGCCACGATTTCCCGCTCATCCAGAGGGAGGGTCACCCCCTGGACCTCCTGAACAGTCTCATGCCCCTTCCCCGCCAGCACGATCACATCCCCGGACCGCCCCTGGGCCAGAGCCCAGCGAATGGCCTGCCTCCGGTCGGGCTCCACATGGACCTCCCCGCCGGGGCCGCCCATTCCGGTCAGAACATCCTGGATGATGGCCCAGGGATCCTCGGTCCTGGGGTTGTCAGAGGTGATCACCGCCACATCCGCCAGCTCCCGGACCACGCCCCCCATGAGGGGCCGCTTGGTCCGGTCCCGGTCCCCGCCGCAGCCGAACAGGCAGATCAGCCGGCCGGCGGTGAAGTCCCGGGCGGTGAGCAGGACATTTTCCAGGGCATTGGGGGTGTGGGCATAGTCGATGAGCACCGTATAGGCAGTGGGGACCGGCACCACCTCCACCCGGCCCCGCACACCCTTGGCGCTTCGGAGGGAGGCGGCAATGTCCGCCAGCGTCAGCCCCAGGCACAGCCCGCAGGAGATGGCGGCCAGGGCGTTGTATATGGTGAAGCCCCCGGGTATAGGCAGGTGGATCCGCTGGATATCCTCCCGGCTCACCGCCTCAAATTCCACATGGCCGGGAAAGAGCCGGATATTTTTGGCCGTGAGGCAGGCCGCGTCCTTGTTCTCCGAGTAGGTGAACGCGGGGCACTCCACCCGCTCCCCGTACCACCGTCCCGCCGGGTCGTCCAGATTCAGCACCGCCTTCCGGCACTGCCGGAACAGAAGGCCCTTGGCCTGGCGGTAGGCCTCCATGCTCCCGTGGTAGTCCAGGTGGTCCTGGGTCAGGTTGGTGAACACCCCCACGGAGAACTCCAGCCCCTCCACCCGGTGCTGGACCAGGGCGTGGGAGGACACCTCCATCACCACATGGGTGCAGCCCCCGTCCGCCATGCGGCGCAGCAGACCCTGGAGCTCATAGCTCTCCGGGGTGGTGCGCCCCGCCGGGAGGACCTCATCCCCCACCATGTTCTGGACGGTGCCGATCAGCCCCACCCTGGTCCGCAGCACGGTCTCCAGCATATCCTTGATGAGAAAGGCGGTGGTGGTCTTGCCGTTGGTCCCGGTCACCCCCACCAGGGTCAGCCCCTCCGCCGGCCGGCCGAACCAGTTGGCCGACAGAAGAGCCAGGGCCCGCCTTGGATCCGGGGTCACCAGCCAGGGCCCATCCTCCTCCGGGCGCTCCCGGCAGAGGACGGCGGCCGCCCCCCGGTCCAGAGCCTCCCGGATGTACCGGGCGCCGTCGTCCCGGGCCCCGGGCAGGGCCGCGAACAGGGCCCCGGGCTCCAACGTCCGGGTGTCATAGGATATGGAATTTATTTCCATATCAAGATCAGGAGTCTCCCCCGTGAGGGGGACGCTGTGCAAAAGTTCCCACAGCTTCATCACGATCACCCCTCACGGGTGAGTTTCATTCTCTCTAAGCTTTGCTGTGCCGGCGGCTAATTGATGCCGGCGTAGCCATCCTCTGTGACGGTGGCAAACTGGACGTCCACGACGGTGCCGATGGCCGCGGGCTCTCCGGCGGCCACGCTCTGGCTCTCCGCCTTGGAGGTGTTGCTGTAAAAGGTGCTGGTCCCCACGGCGTGCATGAAGAAGCCGGCCTCCTCCAGCCGCTTTTTCGCGGTCTCATAGCTCAGACCCACGATATTGGGCATCGTCCCTGTCTCCTCCGGCTGGGCGCCCCCCAGATAGAGGATCACCGCGGAGCCGCCGGGTACTGCTGCGCCGGCGGCGGGGACCTGGGCGGTCACCACATCCCCCGTACCCACCGTGCGGTAGGTCAGCCCTTTTTTCTCCAGCCGGGCCGCCGCGTCGGCCACGGAGTACCCCACCGCCTGGGGGGTGCTCACATTCACCGCCGCGGACTCCTCCTGGCTGTACTGCTTCTCCACGCCCATGTAGTCCAGGATCTGGGCGATCAGCTTGCCGGCCTGGGGGGCCGCCATGTTGCCGCCGCTGATGTAGACGCCGGTGGTGCCGTATTTGCTGCCGGGGGAGGCCTCCTGTGGCTTGTCATAGGCCAGCAGGACAATGACCTGGGGGTCATCTGCCGGGGCGAAGCCCATAAAGGAGACGATGGTCCGCCCCTCCTCGTCGGTCTCGGAGGAACCGGTCTTGCCGCCGATGCGGTAGCCCGCCTGATAGGCGTTCCCGCCGGTGCCCTCGGACACCACGCTCTCCAGAATGGCCCGGGCCCGGTCGCTGCTCTCCTGGCTGACGACCTGCCGGGTGAGGGTGGGCTCCGTATTCTGGAGCACCGCGCCGCTGGCGTCGGTGATGGACTGGACCACATAGGGCTGATACAGGTTTCCGCCGTTGATGACGGCAGAGAAGGCGGTGATCATTTGCAGGGGGGTCACAGTGAAGCGCTGGCCGAAGGAGGCAGTGGCCAGGGACAGGTACCCCTCCAGGGAGGTGAAGTATTCCCGCCCCCAGTCCTGGCCTTTCTCTTCGCCAGGCAGGTCGATCCCCGTCACCTCTGTCATACCGAAGGCCTCAAAGTAATCGTAAAACTTCTCTGCGCCCAGACGCTGGCCAATCATCATAAAGGCCGGGTTACAGGAGTTCTGCACTGCTTCCGCCAGGGTCTGATGGCCATGTCCCTGAACCTTGGAGCAGTTGATCCGCACCCCATTGACCATATAGTAGCCCGGGCAATCGAAGGTGGAGTTTTCATCCACCACGCCCTCCTCCAGGGCGGCGGCCAGCACCAGCGCCTTGAAGGTGGAGCCCGGCTCGTACGGCTCCCGGATGGCCTTGTTCCGCCACTGGGTCTCCCGCGCCTTTGCCGTTGCCTGGGCGGCGGCCTGTTCCTGAAGCTCCGCGTCGGTTTGCTGCTCCTCCGCGGGCTTCTGGGCGTTCTCCGCCTTGAGCTGCTCATAAAAGCCGGGGATGTCCGCCTGGATCTCCCCCTGGAGCAGGCTGTCTGTCACTGCGGAGTAGCTGTTGGGATCGAACTCCGGGGAGCTGGCCATAGCCAGGATGGCCCCGGTCTTGGGATCCATCACCACGCAGAAGCCGCCGTTGCGCACATCGTACGCCTGGATCCCGGTCTCAATGGCCTGCTCGGCATAGGCCTGGATGGTGCTGTCCAGGGTCAGGGTCAGATCATAGCCGTTGACCGCGTCGATATAGTTGGAGTAGCTGTTGTACATCTCCACATTTTTCGCTGTTTTCCCTGTGACCACCCGGCCGGGGATGCCCTTGAGCACGTCCTCATAGCCGGCCTCCAGGCCGTACACGCCCCCTTCGGTGTTGACAAAGCCCAGCACCTGAGAGGCCAGGGCGGAAAAGGGGTAGTACCGCTTCGTGCTGGGGGTGAGGTAAAGGTAATAGGCGGTCTTGTGCTCCTCGATGAAGGCCCGAATGGCCTCGGCCTCCCCCTCCTCCACATTGGTCAGCAGCACCTCATACTGGGAGTTCTCCTTCTCCAGACGCCGCTCCAGGTCCGCCCGGTCCAGGTCCGGACGGACGGCGCACAGGCCGTCTGCCACCTCGTCCCGTTTCCTCTGGATCTCCGCCTGATAAGCACTCTGGTCCAGCTTTCCATCCTCGTCCTCAAAGTCGTCCTTATCCACGCTGTTAATCAGGTCTTTCGGGGCCAGGATCAGGTTGTAGACGGTGGCCGACATGGCCATCACCTCGCCGTTGGCATCCAGGATGTCCCCCCGGTGAGCCGCTACCGCCACATCCATCAGCTGCTGCTCGGCAGCCTTCTGCTGATAGAAGTTGTGGTCCCGGATGGAGATGTTCCACAGCTGCACCGCCAGCGGGATGAAAAAGCCCACCCCGCATATCAGCATCAGGATCACGGTGCGGCGGAACACCATCCGCTTGGAGATCCGGTTCTGTTCCGGCTGGCTGTTGTTCCGGCGTTCCCTCTCTTCCCATTGACGACCCACGCTGGTTCCTCCTCTCTCCCTGTCGGGAGAAAAATCTCTCTTCTGACATCAGAAGGGCGCAGGGAAGTCGCCTTCCCGCGCCCTTTATCTCTGTCCCGCTCCTTCTCTGGCTCCACTATATGGCCGCGTCAGCGGAAATATTCAGTCAGCTCATGCACAATATTCTTGAACCCCTGAAGCGCGCCCTGTATGCCGGAGGCGGTCTCCTCCTCCCCATACAGCACCACGCTGTCCGGTTCGGACAGGTCCAAATAGACGATCTGCTCCTCTGTGGGGCGGACCATGGTGTCCCCCACGGCGGCCTGGATCCGCTCCATGTCAAAGACCTGCTCATATCGGGCGGACAAGGTGACATTCTCCGCCTGAAGGGTCTTGAGGTCGTTCCGAAGGGTGACCACCGCATCGTTGGCCATCACGAACTGGGCGTAGCTGAAGATCAGCAGGGCGGCAAAGACGCCCACCGCGGCAAAGCCGATCACCGCAAAGGGCGAAACCTCCCCCGCCTCCCGCACCTGTACCTTGGTACGGGTGAGGGCCCGCTCCCGGGTGCGGGGACGGACCTTGGGCCTCGGCTGGAGGGTGGACTCCCGGCCGGGAGCCCGGACCGCACTGCCATCATACGCGGGAGCATAGGCGACGCTTCCATAGGTGCGGTAGGATGATGTGCTATTGCTGCGATGGCGGCTGGCCATTCCACTCACTCCATTCTCCTCATTGTCTCTTCTCTCACGGCTGGCCCGGCACTCCGTACCGGACGTCCGGGTCCTTCAGCTTTTCCGCCACCCGCAGCTTGGCACTGCGGGCCCTGGGGTTCTCCGCCACCTCCTGCTCTGAGGGCAGGATGGGTTTTCGGGAAACAAGCCGCACATCCGGCGTCTTCCCGCACACACACACGGGAAAATCCGGCGGACAGGTGCAGCCCCTGGAAAACGCGGCCAGACCGGTCTTGACGATCCGGTCCTCCAGGGAATGGAAGGTGATCACCGCCAGCCGCCCGCCCCGGTTCAGCCGGGGGACGGCCGACTGGACCATCCGGTCCACACTGGCCAATTCATCGTTGACGGCGATGCGGATGGCCTGAAAACTCCGCTTGGCCGGATGCTGCTTCTCTTTCAAGGCTCTGGCGGGCATCCCGCTGCGGATAACATCCACCAGCTCCAAGGTCGTCTCAATGGGCTTGTCCGCCCGGCGGCGGACGATCGCGGCGGCAATGGATGCGGCATAGCGCTCCTCGCCGTACTGGGTCAGGATGCGCCGCAGTTCCTCCTGGCTCCACCCATTCACCACATCGGCAGCGCTCAGGCCCTGGTCACGGTCCATGCGCATATCCAGGGGAGCGTCCGCCATATAGGAAAAGCCCCGGGAACCGTCGTCCAGCTGCGGGGAGGACACCCCAAGATCAAAGAGCATCCCGTCCACGCCGTCCAGAGCAAGCTCGTCCAGGATCCCGTTCAGCTGGTCAAAATTGCTGTGGACCAGGGTCACCCGGTCCATCCACGGAGCCAGCCGCTCCTGGGCGGCGTCCAGCGCTGCCTGGTCCCGATCCACACAGATCAGCCGCCCGGTGGTCAGCCGCCGGGCGATCTCCCGGCTGTGCCCCGCCCGGCCCAGCGTTCCGTCCAGATAGATGCCCTCCGGCCGGATGGCCAGGGCCTGGATACACTCGTCCAGCAGCACCGGACGATGGGTAAATGTCTCACTCATCTCAGAACCCCAACTCACTCATACAGGCCGCCATCTTCTCCGGCGTCATTTCCTCCTCGTCCTGGTACCACAACTGGGCGCTCCAGATCTCCGCCCGGTCGTTGACCCCCAGGATCACCGCGTCCTTCTCCAACTGCGCATAGCGGCGCAGCTTTTGGGGGATAACAATGCGTCCCTGGCTGTCCAGCTCACATTTTACCGCATTGGCAAACAGGGGCCGCATGACCTTGGACTGCGTCATGGGGAGGGAGGCAAACTTTTCTGTGAATTTGTCCCAGGTACTCTGGGGATAGATGGCCAGGCAGGTATCAATGCCCATAGCCAGATAGAAGGTGACGCCCAACTCCTCCCGGAGCTTGGCGGGGATGAACAGACGGCCTTTGGCATCGATGCTGTGCTCGTATGTGCCGGTCATCTGTGTCACCTCTCCCCCACTTCACTCTTTTTTTATGGGGAGAAGCACCACTTTCCCCCACCCTCGTGTTTTAGTATAAAAGCTGTTGACATAAAAAGCAACCCTTTTTTTCAATTTTGCACAGAAAAAAACCGCAGGATTCCCGCGGTTTCGCCTCTTTTTCGATATAAAACGTACGTTCTATCCAGTTAACAGAATATCTCCTTTTCTCTTCTTCCTCAGGATTCTTGTGTTGTGTATTGCTGTCAATCACTATATCTTGTGCTTCGTGATTCCCACCATGGGACTGACAGCTTTTCCATTGCGGCGCCGGCCCGGTTGTGGTAGACTGGATACACAGTACAGAGAAAAGCGAGGGGACCTGTTATGCTGGATTGGACAGAACTGGAAGCTCAATGCCTCTCCTGCCAGCGGTGCGCGCTGGCGGACGCCCGGCACCATGTGGTATTCGGCGTAGGCGTCCGGGATGCGGAGGTCATGCTCATCGGAGAGGGACCCGGAGAAAACGAGGACCTCCAGGGCCAGCCCTTTGTGGGACGGGGCGGCCAGCTGCTGGATGAGATGCTGGAGCTCATCGATCTGAGCCGTGAGAAAAACGTGTACATCGCCAACATCGTCAAGTGCCGCCCTCCCCACAACCGTGATCCCCTGAACACGGAGCAGGACGCCTGCATCGACTATCTCCGCAACCAGGTGGCACTCATCCGGCCCAGGATCATTGTCTGTCTGGGGCGGATCGCTGCCATGCGCCTCATCAAGCCCGATTTCAAGATCACCCGGGAACACGGCCTGTGGTTTGAAAAGTCCGGCGTTTCCATGATGGCCATGTTCCACCCCGCCGCTATCCTGCGGGACCCCAGCCGCCGCCCGGATACCTTTATGGATCTCAAGAGCCTCCAGGCCAAGATCCGTGAGGTCTGCACCCACACCTACCAGTGAATGAGAAATCAGGAATTATCTTGGGGCGGATACATTTTTGGCCCCGCCAAACCAACACATATCAACACCTACACGCATAAAAAAAGCGGCACGGAATACTCCGCGCCGCTTTTGCACTCTTTCCTGGAAATCCAGAACCGCCAGTACACAGCAATTCCTGATTTCTAACTTCTCATTCCGAATGGACTGAATTACATCATTTTCACGGTATAGTACACCAGCAGGGCAAACAGCCAAGCCACCATGGCGTACAGCAGGTAATAGGACAGCGCCCCTCCCACAAAGGCCGCAATGGCGATGGCCGCCAGGCTGATCACACAGCTGAGCAGCATCAGGGGGTATCCGGCCTCCTCCGGGAGCAGCTGCCCGGCCTCGCCGGAGAACAGGCGTCCGCCGTGGCCCTTCAGCCAGAGCATCATAACCGCCAGCACCAAAATGACTGCCACCGCACCAATGGTATAGAAGCTGGAGGCTCCGGCATGGCGGACAAACCACAGGCCCAGGACACCCACACCGCTCACCAAGGCGGACAAGAAAAACTCCCGCTGATACAGGTAGTACACCAGAGCCAGCGCCGCCCAGGCGGGCACCAGCCAAAACAGCATCCGAATGCCGGACTCCTGAAACACCAGCGTAATCTGCGCACAGAGGTACAGCGCGGCAGAGACCGCCGCCAAGCTCAGTTGAAGGCCGGCCCGGCCGCCCTGCTTCAGCCGCAGAACCACCCACACCACACAGGCAGCCAAAGCCGCCAGGCTGACCCACCGCAGGCCGTTGAGGGCCGCACTGATTGCCAGCGCCAGATTGATGGACTCCGGCGTGGTGCGGAAGTTGATATAATACTTATTGATAAGGCTCAGCAGGAACTCCAGGACAACAGCCGCTCCAACCCAGATCAAAGCCCGGTTCAGATCGCGGTCCTCCTGGCGCCGCTGCGCCTCTCTCTCGTTATAATCCATGTGTTCTGATTCTCCTTGCTTGATGAGCCGGCTCCCGGCCGGTCCAGCCGGTTAGCCGCTTTCTACGCATTGAACATCCAGTCAATTTATTATTTTACCAGAAGTCCAAAGGTTTTGCAACACAAAAAAAGGAAAAAACCATACCTGCACGGTTCAGAGACGAAAAATATGCAAAACGGCCAAAAAGCCGGGAGGTGGTCTCCCGGCTTGTGGTCAGGTAAAGCGGCGTTGGCCCCGCCTACTCAGCTGTTTCCGAATTCAGAAAAGAAGCGGTCATGGATGGCCTGGACTGCCCGGTCAGCGTCCCGCTCGTCCACCAGGACGGATACCTTGATCTCGCTGGTGGAGATCATGCTGATGTTGATCCCGGCACTGGACAGTGCCTCAAACATCTTACAGGCCACGCCGGAGTTGTTCACCATGCCGGCTCCCACGATGGAAACCTTGGCCACCTGGGTGTTCACCTCGATGGACTGGAAGCCGATGTAGTCCCTATTCTCCTCCAGGATGGCTCTGGCCTCCTCCGCGTCGCTCCGGGCCACGGTGAAGCTGATGTCCTTGCTGCTGTTGCGGCCGATGGACTGAAGGATGATGTCCACATTGATCTTCTTCTTGGCCAGCAGGGAGAAGATCTTAAAGGCGATCCCCGGCTCATCCGCCAGGCCCACCAAAGCCAGACGGGCTACATTCTTATCCTTTGCCACACCGCTAACGTGGGTCTTTTCCATGGTCTTGACAACCTCCTTGACTTTTGTACCAGGTTTTCCAGAGAAGCTGGAGAGGACCTCCATATTCACGTTATACCGTTTCGCCATCTCCACCGAGCGGTTGTGGAGGACCTGCGCCCCCAGGCTGGCCAGCTCCAGCATCTCATCGAAGGTGATCTCCTCCAGCTTCCGCGCCCCCTGCACACTGCGGGGGTCGGCGGTGTAGACGCCGTCCACATCGGTGTAGATCTGGCACAGGTCGGCGTGGAGCGCGGCCGCCAGGGCCACTGCGGATGTGTCCGAGCCGCCCCGGCCCAGGGTAGTCACGTCGCCATACTTGTTAATGCCCTGGAAGCCAGCCACCAGCACAATCTTTCGCTTATCCAGCTCGGTCTGGATGCGCTCAGTCTGGATGCGCTTGATGCGCGCCCCGCCATAGGCGGAGTCGGTGTTCACACCGGCCTGCCAGCCGGTGAGCGAGACCACCTGATAGCCCATGGCCTCGATGGCCATGGCGCACAGAGAAATGGAGATCTGTTCCCCCGTGGCCAGCAGCATATCCATCTCCCGCTTGGACGCATGGGGGTTGATCTCCGCCGCCTTGGCGATCAGATCATCGGTGGTATCCCCCTGGGCGGAGAGCACCACCACCACACTGTGCCCCTTGCGATAGGTCTCTGTGATGATCCGGGCCACGTTGCGCACGCGGTCCGCGTTGGCGACAGAGCTGCCGCCGAATTTTTGTACAATGAGTGCCATATATCGTTTCCCTCCAACGGTTGATCAAGACGCAGATTTCCGGTCCGGCTCCCGCCGGTCCATCCATCCTATGCACACTGCGACCGACAGGCCAGGGTCACAGGATGCGGAACAGGGAGTCCACTTCCACGCCGGCCAGACGGTCCCGCAGCTGGGGCTCAGTCATTGGGGCGGTGAGGAAGGCGGCCTCGCCGGCGGGTGCGCCGCTGCGGGCCAGGGGCTGAAGCTCGCCGCAGGCCAGACGGGCCTGGTCCATGGAGATCTGCGCCCGAACGTACCACCGGGAGGTCAGCAGGTCGGAGGACACCACCAGGTCGGGTGCTCCGGGTCCCCACTGGTTCCGGTGATCCCGGTGGGTGTCCCGGGCAATATCCATCACATCGGCCACCACAGCGGAGGCGGTGGGCAGCTTGCCCGCGCCGCGGCCGTAGAACATCACATCGCCCACGGCGTTTCCGGTGACCGCGATGGCGTTGAACACATCCTCCACACCGGCCAGGGGGTTCTCACAAGAGACCAGGTGGGGGGCCACAAAGGCGCACACCTTGCCCTCCGGCTCCCGGATGGCCCGGCCCAGCAGCTTGATCTTATAGCCGCAGGAGTCAGCATAGGCCACATCGGCCAGGCTCACTCCCCGGATGCCCTGGGTGGGAACCTGGTCGGGATAGACGTGCTGCCCAAAAGACAGGGCGGCCAGGATGCAGGTCTTGCGGCAGGCGTCGTGACCGTCCACGTCGGCGGTGGGGTCCTGCTCGGCATAGCCGTTGGCCTGAGCCTCCTTCAAAGCCTGGTCGAAGGTGAGTCCCGCCTTGATCATCCGGGTGAGGATGTAGTTGGTGGTGCCGTTGAGGATACCGGTGACCTGATCCACCTCATTGGCGGCCAGGCAGGCATTCAGGGGCCGCAGGATGGGGATTCCACCGCCCACGCTGGCCTCGAACAGATAGCTGACGCCGTGCTCCTTGGCCAGCTGCAGCAGCTCATAGCCGTGGGTGGCTACCAGCTCCTTGTTGGCCGTGACCACGCTCTTTCCGGCCTTCAGGGCACGGGTGGTGTAGTCCAGGGCAGCGCCTACACCGCCGATGGTCTCCACCACGATGCCCACCTCGGGGTCATGCTCGATCGTAGAGAAGTCCTTGACAAACAGATCCTTGTACGGGCCCTCAAAAATATCCCGGGCCCGCATGATGTATTTCAGCCGGACCTGGTTGTTCACCCGTCCATCGATCAGTCCGCTGTTCTTGGTCAGCACCTCAGCCACACCGGAACCCACAGTCCCGAAGCCCAAAATCGCTATATTTACCATTCCGTTCACCTCATTCTGCATCTGCCGGCCATCTTAACCGGCCAGGATCTCGCATTTCAGCACACCCGGACTGCCCGCCGCCGCGTTCAGCATATCCTCCAGCGAGCGCTGGAGGGCAGAGGTCTCCGCCGTGATGGTCACCACCGCGCAGCCGTTGACCGGGATGTTCTGATTGATGGTCAGGATGTTGACCCCCGTTCCGGCAAAGACATTGAGCAGTCCGGACAGGATCCCCGGCTCATCCTTCAGCATCGTCTGAAAGGTGACGATCCTTCCATGGAGCATATCGTTGAAGGGACGCACCGCGTCCTTGTACTTGTAATAGGCACTGCGGCTGATGCCCACAGCCTGAGCTGCCCGGTTCACCGTGGTCTCCTCGCCTGTCTCCAGAAGGCGCTTGGCCTCCGCCACCTTGCGGAAGATCTCCGGCATGGCAGAGGCCTCCACAATAAAGTATCCTGCCGTCTGTTTCATAGTGCCTCCTCCATTCCGCGCCACTTTGTCCGCCCACTGCGGCCATTTGTTTTTGTACTGCGGTCTATTTTAGCATATCTTTCACAGGGATGCAACGGCGAAACACATTCCACGTATAGATTTTCCTGGGAAAGCACAGGTGATATTTGTCGTTTTTTCACAACACGGTGAAGGAAAACACAGCGGGAGGAGCCTTCGCTCCTCCCGCCGAGAGGTTCAGTAGCCGTAGGGCACTCCGGTATCCGGGTTAATCAGCGCCCCATCTCCGCCGGAGTTCTCCGGATCCGGCGGCAGCGCCGGGTCGTCTGTACCCGGTTCGCTGGGCTCCTCCGGCGCTCCGGGCTCCGGCTCCTCCGTGCTGGGCTCATTGGAGTGCACGGTGCAGCTCTGCCCTCCCGCGGCCGCCAGATAGGCGGAATAGAAGGCACTGCTGTCCCTGGCTACGGCGCCGCCCACGCTCTCCCGGTCCAGATTCAGATAGCACAGGGTACGCACGCTCACCTCCGGACAGAAGGGGCCTGCCGCCCGGTAAAAGCCTGTAAACTCTCCGTTGGCGTCCAGGATGGGATCATCCACGCATACCCGCACCATCGAGTTGGAGCCCTCCTCCAAAGAGTGGCAGCTGCACACGAAGGAGGGGCGGTCCTCCGGGAACACATAGCCGGTGGCGATGCGTGAGCTCCCTCTGGCGTCATACTGACAGGCCTCAATGGCCTCTCCGCCGCAGTCCATGCAGTAGGAGACGCTGACCAGGCCGCTGACCTGGGGGAACTTCCGGTCCGCCAGCCCCTCATGGATGGGGGTCATCACTTTTTTGAACACCTGGGCCGCGGGATTGCCCGGGGCGGGGACCCGCTCCGGCGTCTCATAGCCCACCCAGACTGCCGCAGTGTAGTAAGGGGTATAGCCCACGAACCAGCGGTTGTCCTTGGTATCCGTGGTACCCGTCTTACCAGCGGTGGTCATGCCGCTGATCCGGGCCTCCGTGCCGCCGCCGCTGGTCACCACGTTGGTGAGCATGGAGTTGATATAGTAGGCGGTGGTGTCCTTGACCGCCACCGAGTCCTCCCGGGTGTTGTCCAGGATGACCTCTCCCTTGCTGTTTTCCACCTTGGTATAGGTGCGCGCCTGGCGGTAGACGCCCCCGTTGGGGAACACGGAGAAGGCGTTGGCCATGTCCCGGGTGCTGACGCCATCGGTCAGACCGCCCATAGCCAGGGGGGCGATGCCGATGTCCCCCTTCACCTCGCCGTTCACCATGCGGCCGCTCTCCAGCGGCAGGTGAAAGCGCTGGGTGGCAAATTCAAACGCCTTGGCCGGGGTCACCTGGGCCACCGTGCGCACTGCCACCGTGTTATAGGAGTCCTCCACTGCCTGATTCACCGTCACCTGGCCCCGGTAGACGCCATCCACGTTCACCGGCCACGCCTTGCCGCCCAGCACCTGATAGGGGTAGTCGGGCATGACGGTGATGGGGCTCATCAGGCCCATCTCAATGGCCGGGGCATAGGCGGACAGGGGCTTGATGGAGGAACCGGGCTGCCGCTTGGCGTTGGTAGCCAGGTTCAGGCCCCGGTTGATCTCCTTCTCACCGATCCGGCCCACCAGGGCGGCGATGTCCCCGGTCTCGTTGTCAATGATGGTGATGGCCGACTGAAGGCGCTGGCCCGTGCTCTTGGAGACATAGTTCAAAAGCTCCTCGTCCCCATAGACGGCCTCCGCCTTTTTCTGGACCTCCGGGTCGATGCAGGTGTAGATCCGCAGGCCTCCGCTGGCCAGCATCTGGCTGGCCACCTTGTCGGAGTAGTCGTACTTTTCCTTCAGATCCTTGATTACGTCGGAGATGACCTGCTCCTCGTACCAGGAGTAGATGTTCTCCGGGCTCTCCGAGTCGCCGCTGGAGCCCGCCTCCATACCCACAAAGACCAGCTCCTGGGCCACCGCCTGATCGTGCTCCTCCTGGGTGATGTACCCCTCCTTGAGCATCTGGTTCAGAATGAGCTCCTGGCGGTACTTGTTCCACTGCTTGGCGTCCCACAGCTCCCCCTTGCTGTTGGCCACCTTGGCCAGGGAGTACGGGCCGTATTTGGAGGGGTTATTGGTGATGGCAATGAGGCTGGCACACTCGGCCAGGGTCAGCTCAGACACCGGCTTTCCGAAATATTTTTCGGCGGCAGCCCCCACACCCTCGCAGCCGGCGCCCAGGGGGATGACATTCAGATACCACAGCAGCGTGGTGTCCTTGTCATAGTTCCGGTCAAACTCCAGCGCACGGAAGATCTCCGTCACCTTCCGCTTCACCGTGGTCTCATTGTCCTCCGTCAGGTTCTTGATGAGCTGCTGGGTGATGGTGGAGCCGCCCTGGATGTCTCCGCCGGTGAACATACTGAACACCGCCTGGGCGGTGCGCCACCAGTCCACCCCGTTGTGCTTCAGGAAGCGCCGGTCCTCAATGGCGATCGCCGCATTTTTCAGATCCTCCGGGATCTCCTCATACTCCACCCACTGGGAGCTGATGGAGGTGAGCACCTGTCCCAGCTCCTGATACTGGCCGCTGTCATCCTCATAGTACATCACGCTGTTTTCCCGCAGGGTGACGTCCCCCAGGTCCAGCGAAGCCTTCGGGAGGATGACCGTCCGGACGTAGACCGCCCCGAAGCAGCACAGGATGGCCCCGGTGGTCACGGCGATGAGCAGCAGGGTGCCGATCACCCGCAGTGCCAGTCCGCCCCGGCCGCGCCCCTTTTTCGGGCGGCGGGGCCCGTCTCCGGACCGCTGGCCGGAGCCGCTGCGGGACCGGGGCCGGCGTTCCTCCCCGGAAGCGTAAGAAGAATAGTTTTGTTCAGACACAGAAATCCCTCCGAACCTGCGGCGCTGCCGGCTTCCGGCGCGCCCAATGTCCATGGTGATGGTCGGTTTTGATCTCCCCAGGAGCGCGGCTCTTCCCTGGAAAGGAACTGGCACACACCTCTGGCGGCAAAAAATCAGTATATATTATACCATATTTTGCGTTTTTGTCCATCCTGGGTTTTCTCCACCTCCATCCTCTGTCACAGAGAGACGTTTTTCCCTTGAGCGGCCCGTTGGAATATGGTATACTGGACCCGAGCCCGGGCCTGCCCCGGGCCCTGTGTGTGGGCCGATTCGGCCAAACCAACTCTTCCAGCCCCGCCCGAAGGCATCCACGGACACGGCGGGACCGCAGCGCGGCGGGAGAGCTGGAAAACAACTTAGGGGAGTGTTATCTATGAACGGTATCTTTAAGAGCCTGCCCTTCCGCCTGCTGATCGGGGTCGCGGCGGGCATCGTACTGGGCCTCTGGGCCTCCGGCTTTGCCTACGGCGGTCAGGTAATGCAGGTGGTGCTGACCCTCAAGGAGCTTCTGGGCTCTCTCATCAACTTCTGCGTCCCCCTGATCATCATCGGCTTCATCGCCCCCTCCATCACCCGGCTGAAGCAGAACGCCTCCCGGATGCTGGCTCTGGCCCTGGTGCTGGCCTACACCTCCTCAGTGTGCGCAGCCCTGATGTCCATGGCGGCAGGCTATGCCATCATCCCCGCCTTATCCATCCAGTCGGCGGCGGAGGGTCTCAACCATCTCCCTGAGCTGCTGTTCAACCTGGAGATCACTCCGGTCATGTCGGTGATGTCCGCCCTGGTGTTCTCCGTGCTGGTGGGCCTGGCCGCCACCTGGGCCAAGGCCGAGGCCGTCACCCGGATCCTGGAGGAGTTCCAGCGCATCGTGCTGGATGTCGTGACCCGCGTGATCATCCCCATCCTTCCTTTCTTCATCGCCGGCACCTTCACAAGCCTGGCCTATGAAGGCTCCATCACCCGGCAGCTGCCGGTGTTCCTCATCGTCATCCTGATCGTCATGGTGGGCCACTACATCTGGCTGGCCGTGCTGTACGGCCTGGCCGGGGCCTACTCCGGCGCCAACCCCTGGGAGGTCCTTCGTCATTATGGCCCCGCCTACCTCACCGCCGTAGGCACCATGTCCTCCGCCGCCACCCTGGCAGTGGCCCTTCGTGGGGCCCGCAAGTCCTCTGTCCTCCGCCGGGACATGGTGGACTTCGGCATCCCCCTGTTTGCCAACATCCACTTGTGCGGCTCCGTGCTCACCGAGGTGTTCTTTGTGATGACCGTCTCCAAGGTGCTGTACGGCCAGCTGCCCGCCCCCATGACCATGGTCCTGTTCTGCATCCTGCTGGGCATCTTCGCCGTGGGCGCGCCCGGCGTCCCCGGCGGCACTGTGATGGCCTCCCTGGGCCTGATCATCAGCGTGCTGGGCTTTGACGACACGGGTACGGGCCTGATGATGACCATTTTCGCCCTTCAGGACAGCTTCGGCACCGCCTGCAACGTCACTGGCGACGGCGCGCTCACCCTGATGCTCACCGGCTATGCCAAGAAGCACAACATCCAGGAGGTCCAGTCCGGGGAGATCCTGTGAACCCCGCTCCTCCCGGCTCCATATTGCTGACCTGCCCCGTCCGGGAAAAACCGGACGGGGCTTTTTCCATAACAGGGGGCCGGAGCATGACGCTCCGGCCCCGTTCTGTATCATGGTGTTACAGGGTCTCCGCCCAGCGCTCCACCGCGGCCCGCAGGAACCGGGCGCAGCCCGGGACGCTCCGGTCGTAGTAGGCGGTGAAGCGGGGGTCCTCCGTATAGAGGGCGGCCAGTCCCCGGTGCTTCCCCGGGTCGTACCGGTTCCCGGTCAGGGTCAGCCACCGCCGGTGCAGGGCGGCGATGCGCCGCCCCTCCTCCCCCTCCGGGGACAGCTTTTCCGAGACAGCGCGCTCCAGCCCCGCCCGGATCTCCTCTCCCAGGCCCGTCCAGGTCCGGTACTGCTCCTGAGTCAGGCCCATCACCGCGGCGTTGGCCTCGTCCATCTGGGCGTCGCCGTATTTCTCCCGGACCTCCCGGCCATAGAGCGCCTCGTTGCACTCCACGGCCTGACGCTTGAATACCTCAAATTTTTGTTCGTCCTGCATGATCTCGTTCCTTTCTTCCGCATGGATGGTGTCTGTGACCGACCGGATCAGCCCGTCCAGGCGGGCGCGCTCCCCCTCCAGCCGGGCCAGATGGCCCCGCAGAGCGGCCAGCCGGTCAAAGTCGGGATCATCCAGACACGCCCTGATCTGGGCCAGCTCCACCCCGAGGGCCCGGTAATACAGGATGTCCTGGAGCCGGTCCACCTGGGCCAGACCGTAGCGGCGGTAGCCGTTTTCCGCCACACGGCCGGGCTTGAGCAGACCGATCTGGTCGTACCAGCGCAGGGTGCGGGTGGTCACCCCGGACAGGCGCGCCAGCTCCTGAATGGAATATTCCATGCTGATCCCTCCTCAGCCCCCATTGTAGCGGCTGCCGTTACGGCAAGGTCAAGGGCTTTTTTCAAACTTTTTCTCGCCATCTGGATCATGTCCCTCCCAGTATAGCAGAGCGGCCCCCGCCTGTAAAATTTCTTGTAAAAACGCCGCATCTGGTGTAGGATACAAATAAAACGCCTGCACCGCCCCGGCCCAGGCGACAGGAGGCGCTATGAAGATCCTCATCTCCCCGGCAAAAAAGATGCGGTCCGATCCGGACACCCTGGCCCCGGAGGCCCTCCCCGCCCTCCTTTCCGAGACGGAGCGCCTCCTGTCCGCCCTGCGCGCCATGACGCCCGGAGAACTCCAGGCCCTGTGGCGCTGCAGCGACACCATCGCCACCCAGAATCTGGAGCGGCTGCGGGACATGGACCTGCGGCGGCGGCTGACCCCGGCCCTGCTGTCCTATGTGGGGCTCCAGTACCAGTACATGGCCCCCGGTGTCCTGGAACAGCGCCAGTACGACTATCTTCAGGCCCACCTGCGCATCCTGTCCGGCTTTTATGGGGTGCTGCGCCCCTTCGACGGGGTGACCCCCTACCGGCTGGAGATGGGGGCCAAGCTGGAAACAGACGGTGCGCGGGACCTGTACGGCTTCTGGGGGGACAAGCTGGCCCGGGTTCTGGAGCCCGGGGACGGGCCGGTGGTGGACCTGGCCTCCCGGGAGTACAGCCGGGCGGTGGTCCCCCACCTGCCCCGCGGCGTTCCCCTGGTCGCCTGCATCTTTGGCCGGCTCCGGCCGGACGGCCGGGTGGTGGAGCAGGGTGCTCCCTGTAAAATGGCCCGGGGCCAGATGGTCCGCTGGATGGCCGAACAGGCGGTCACCCGGGTGGAGGAGCTGCGGGAGTTCCGGGATCTGGGCTACCGCTTCTCGCCGGAGCGCTCCGACCCCGGGCGGTATGTATTTTTGAAGGAGGATGACACATGATGTTAGAGATTGGAAGCCAGGCGCCGGAGTTCACCCTGCCGGACCATAACGGGGAGCCCGTCTCCCTGTCGGATTTCTGGGGACAGACCGTGGTGCTCTATTTTTATCCCAAGGACAGTACGCCGGGCTGTACCCGCCAGGCCCGCGCCTTTGCCGACGTTCACGAGGAACTGCGGGCGCTGGGCGCGGTGGTGCTGGGGGTAAGCCGGGACTCATCGGCCTCCCACCTGCGGTTCATCCAGAAAAACGGCCTGCCCTTCCGCCTTCTCTCCGACCCGGAGCGGACCGCCCTGGAGGCCTACGGCGTGTGGCAGGAGAAGAAGCTGTATGGGAAGGTGAGCATGGGCATCGTCCGCACCACCTACCTCATCGACGGGGCAGGGATCATCCGCGCCGTCATGCCCAAGGTCAAGCCGGACCAAAACCCGGCAGATGTGCTGGCCCTGCTCCGGGCCGGAGAGGAGGCAGCCCAATGATCCGGTTTGAGTGTGACTACGCCGAGGGGGCCGCGCCCCAGCTTCTGGAGCGGCTGACCCGGACCAATCTAGAACAGACCCCCGGCTATGCCGTGGACGGCCACTGCCAGCGGGCCCGGGACCTGATCCGGGCAGCCTGCGCCGCCCCCCAGGCCGAGGTGGAGTTTCTGGTGGGCGGGACCCAGGCCAATCAGACGGTGATCTCCGCCGCCCTGCGCCCCTATCAGGGGGCCCTGTGCGCCCAGACCGGACACATCAACGTCCATGAGACCGGGGCCATCGAGGCCACCGGACACAAGGTGCTCCCCCTCCCCTCCCAGGACGGCAAGATCACTCCGAAGCAGGTGGAGCAGTTCTGCGCTGTCCACTGGGCCGACCCCACCCGGGAACACATCGTCCAGCCCGGCATGGTGTATCTCTCTCAGCCCACCGAGACCGGGCTGCTGTACACCCGGACGGAGCTGGAGGGCTTCCGGGCCGTCTGCGACCGGTATGGGATGTATCTGTACATCGACGGGGCCCGGTGCGGCTATGGGCTGGCCGCGCCGGAAAACGATGTGGATCTCACCGACCTGGCCCGGCTGACCGACGTGTTCTACATCGGCGGCACCAAGGTGGGAGCCCTGTTCGGCGAGGCCGTGGTGATCATGAACCCGGCGCTGAAGAAGGATTTCCGCTTCATCATGAAGCAGCGGGGCGGCCGCATGGCCAAGGGCCGTCTGCTGGGCATCCAGTTTGACGCCCTGTTCACCGACGATCTGTACTTCAAGATTTCCCGCCACGCCGACGAGATGGCCTATCAGATTCGCGACATCTTCGTGTCCGCCGGTTATCCGCTGCTGTTTGACTCTCCCACCAACCAGCAGTACCCCATTATGCCGGACGATGAGCTGGCGGAGCTGGGGGAGAACTTCGGCTATGAATACTGGGAGCGGGTGGATAAGACCCATTCCGGCGTGCGCTTCTGCGCCAGCTGGGCCACCACCCAGGAGCACGTGGACGCCCTGCGGGCCGCCGTACAGGCCCTGCGAAAATAACAACAACCGGAACAAATTGGAACAATTTGAGGAGGAACGACACATGGAAACATACGGACTGGAAAAGCTGGGCATCATCAACGCCGGGGCGGTGTACCGCAATCTGACGCCGGCGCAGCTGGTGGAGCACGCTCTGCGCCGGGGGGAGGGCACCCTGTCCAACACCGGAGCCCTGGTGGTCAAGACCGGGAAGTACACCGGCCGCAGCGCCAACGACAAGTTCATTGTGGACACCCCCGCTGTCCATGACGACATCGCCTGGGGCAAGGTGAACCGGCCCATGGACAAGGCCCGGTTCGACGCCATCTATGCCAAGGTCACGGCGTATCTCCAGAATAAGGACGTGTTCATTTTCGACGGCTTCGCCGGAGCGGACCCCAAGTATACCAAGGCCTTCCGCATCGTCAACGAGCTGGCCAGCCAGAATCTGTTCATCCACCAGCTGTTGCGCCGCCCCACGGCGGACCAGCTGAAGGACTTCCATGAGGATTATACCATCATTGCCGCCCCCGGCTTCAAGTGCATCCCCGAGATAGACGGCACCCGGTCCGAGGCTGCCGTTCTGGTGGACTATGAGGCCCATCTGGTGGTGATCTGCGGCACCCAGTACGCCGGCGAGATCAAGAAGTCCGTGTTCTCCGTGATGAACTACGTGCTGCCCAAGCAGGGCGTGTTCCCCAT